>Ga0209535_1003373_pt1 | contig 10174 bp, 27 predicted proteins | sample LinPmetageLP28_FD_184041 | JGI IMG/M metagenome (GOLD analysis project Ga0209535, IMG submission 184041) | Marine viral communities from the Pacific Ocean - LP-28 (SPAdes) (version 2) | ecosystem: Environmental > Aquatic > Marine > Oceanic | place: Pacific Ocean | collected 2009-08-22
CAATCATCCAAGCTGGTAATAAATAGGATGCAAATTCTGATTTAGTATGACGTGGTGGCATGTTTATAATAAGACGTTTAATCTTACCTTCAGCCAAGTCATTAAATTTTTTATTAATAATTTTATGATGAGAACCTTCAATAAATTCTGGCCACACGTACTTTACAAAACTTAGAAAATTTTTTGTAATATTTGGACGAGCTTCATCTAAAGCAACACTTCGTTCAAGTTCAAGTAGTTTAGCACTTTCGTCTGGGGTCAACCCCTCCAGATTTTTTAAATTATTTTTTTGCATATCGATAATATGATTTCAAATCTTATACCTTAATCATATGGATTAGTCTATATATGGTATACTTAGGATCCCTATATACTAAATAGGGGGTGTCGTTATATACAAAGTCTATGCTGTGTTCTGGTTGCTGTGGTACCTCTATCTATCTGGGTGGGCCCGCCAGGGAGGGGGTGGGCCCTCCCTGTATACTCTAAAAAAAATATGGGTAAATAATACTTGACACACTACATGTGGGTGTATGTGATTACTGCATACACCCTACACTAGATTATATTAACTCGTTGCCATTGTCCTTGCTCAAGTGTTCTATATCCTTGAACCCTGAATCATTACCCTCAGTCATCTGAAATCTACCAAGTATATTGTTGATACGACCTACGCACATCTCTAGCACCTTTATTCTATCCTCTAAGAATTTAATCTTATGTTTCATTAGTTGTTCTTGACTCATTCGCAATCCCTCTCCTCTCTTGTTACCATGTTCACTTCAATATAATCTGATAAGTGGTCTGTGTTTTGTTCATGCCACTTATGATAATTATATCTTCTGTTCCATGCGTTTTCTTCTGTTAATACTATTGGACTTGTTACTCTACCAAAATGATTGATTGCATTATCTCCATGGGTTTGAAACCAATCGTTTAGACAGGTTAAGGTGCAGAAATTTCCATTGCCATAATAAAAGTCTGACCTCTTTCTAGTCTGATTTGTTTTGCTACCCTTGACACCTCTCTTTCTGTCTGAGGTGTCATAAGTATGGCACAAAGTACCCTGACAATATCTCATATTAAAATACCCCATTTCCAAAAAACAACTGACCGCCTGAAAATGCGTCAAGTATTACTAATAGTGAAACAATAGCTATTACAACTACTATGTTTATTATTAATGTTTCGTTGCTCATTAATACCTCACAGTCCAAGAACCTTTAGCAGTTCTATAACCTTGGGCGTCCATATCAAAGTATGTCATCATATGATTGCCAACTTTACTTGTGAAGTATTTGCATTTCTCAGTCCAAGTTCCTTTCCTTGTGATTGTCTTTCCGTCTTTAGTAGAGAAATAAGTAATCATAAATTGTTTGTGTAAAATCATATTATGCTACCTTTCTTTCTTCTTGTATTTCTTTTTCTAGTCTGTTGCTTTCAGCTTGTAGTTTATGAGAATATTCTTGGTTCTCTTTTACTATATCTAAAAGTCTATTTGATTGTTTTAGTATTGCATTTATTTCTGTACCTAGAAGTAATTGCTTTTGTAGTTTGTCTATTGTTTGCATATTATTGCTTTCTGTTATTTGTTAATATGGGATAATTATAACATTATCCCACATCAATGTCAATAGCTTAATTTACAGCTTGAGATTGCATAGATTTTGCTATGGCTATTTTTTCCTCTCTAGTTTGTTTGACCTTGTTTTTCATGCCCTTAATTCTATCAGCAAGATTTTTAGGATTGAAGATAGTTAAACCTGTAGAGTTAGTTCTTATGATCTCACTATCTTGAATAGTCAAACCAAGTTCTGTTGCAAGTTCTATTGCCTCATCAAGAAACCTATAACCTTTCAAACCAAGTTTGATTTCTTTCATTTGATCTTGGATTGATATAACCCAATTTTCATGTGAAGTAACAAACTTTGCTTTTTGAGATTTCCAAAATAATAACTGATCGTAGTTTTCTTTAGTAGTCATTAACTGTCTATCTCTACAATACTCTCTACCAATTAAATCCATAGAATATTTCTTATCCCATTCAGCTTGGTAGCTTGTATGATCGCTACTACTCTCATGTCCTATTCCAAGATATTTGTCATTTGCCTCAGTTATCTTTCTTTGGTATGGGTTGTTGCTGTCCTTATCTTTCATCAAGATATTAATATCAGGGTTGCAATCCTCTTTGCCTTTCAACTCATCTCTAAAATAAGCATAAGCAAACGCAGTACCACTTGAATGGCTACTGCTACCACCCTCTACACTTCCATTAACTTTAAAATCAAAGTGTTCCTCAATTTCCATTGGTTGACCTTTAGCTTCTATGATATCTCCATTGTAATTAAGTTTATCTTCTTTCCTTGTATCCATGTATGCAACATGGAAACAGCTATCAGGTGCAATAGTATTCACATTCTGATATTTTTTCTGTAAGTGCCATGCCATATCAACATCTTCTTGGGGGTAGTTTTCTCTACCTATTGAGTGCATTAGTTCCCATGCCTTATCTTGATTGGGTTGCATTTGCTCTCTTAACTGTAAATATTTTTCTTTCTCTACAGTATTTTCTTGCTCTAAACCAAGATGTATTCTTTGGGCTATCTTGTTTCTGTATTCTTGGTTAAGTCTTATTCTATGTTTTTTTGTCTGTTCCATGTTTCCTTTATTGTTGGTTAATCGGTTCGGTGGGTTTCTTCATGTAGCCCACCGACACCTTTGCAAACTGTAATATTGATGAAGATAATTTTGTTTGCATATTTATTTTATATACCCCTTGACAAACAATGTCAATAGGATTATATAAGATATATAACAGAAAGAGGAAATATGGCTAAAATATATGACGAATACGAAGAAGTAAAAAAAATTTTAATTAAGCATAATGCGTTGCATTTGGACATTGACCAATTAGATGATTCTGATTTGATGTTTGATTTGTTTGGTCACTTTCAAGAAGAAATGCCATACGGCACACAGAAAGCAAGAACTGGTGACCCTGATGAATATATCTATGACAAATTAGAAGATTTAGGATTACCTTTGGGGGAACAACAATTATAGAATTATAGAATTACACATTGTAAAAAGTGTGCAACTTAAATGCAGGGAGATTAACACAGACAATCCCTGCATTTACTAAAACAAAATTAGTTGTCGTGACTTAAACTACGACTAGAAGTGCTAGTTGATTCTCTCGTAGGTTACCGATACTAGCTAACGGCAGAACAGGGCTAATCTACCCTAGGTTGAAAAACCTAGGGTTGTAAATTTTTTCCCTTTTTTTAGGGTGGGCCCGCCTCAATGGTTGCAAGCTCACAAGCTGGCAAGCTTGACAAGGGACCTGGGATAGTATAGGATATAAAAAACAACAGAAAGGAAATATGAAAATACAAGAAATAACAAAGCCCGGTGAGAAGTTACCATTTAAAATAATGCTGTCAGATCCAGCGTCTAAGTTTGCTATGGAGGATGTTAAGAATCCATACAGTGGCGAGTCCTGCCAGCTGCCCCGATACGCGGTCGCTGTTTACGAACGAATCAAAGATGCAGAGTTTAAAGAAGATTTTAAAACTATGCGCAAGGGTATTACGTGGTTCCAAAAATATTTTACGGACCAGTATTACACGCTCTTAGATTAATGAAATTCCTGTCTGTTAGGAACCGGGCCCCAAGTACTTTTATGTCAAAGGGGCCTGGACATAATAAAAAAAAGGGTGGGCCCTCCCCGATGAGCTCAAGCGCACAAGCTGGCCAGTTGACAAGCTCTCAAGCTTGTGTTATAGGATAATATAAGATTAAACAGAAAGGATATATGTTAGTAAAAGACGCAAAAAAAATAACTGAGTCGTTAACACGTACCAGCAAGATGCCGGGCCTGAGTTACAGCCTGCCGGCGTGGGCCTGTCAAACAGGGTCCAAGCTCCGAAAAATTCCAACGTCACCATGTTTTGGATGTTATGCAATGAAGGGTAATTATACACGCTACCCAGCAATCAAGGCGGCCCAGTATAGAAGGCTGGACGCTATCACCAACCCGCTATGGGTTGAAGCAATGGTAGTACAGATTAAACGCCAAAAATGGTTTAGATGGCACGATGCCGGGGACCTTCAGAGCGTGGACCATATGAATAAAATTATAGAAGTATGTAAACAGACACCGGGCACCCAGCACTGGTTGCCAACACAGGAACGGCAGTATTTGCCTAAGCCTGAAGACGTGCCCGAAAATTTAATTATTAGACTGTCAGCTGCTAAGGTAGACGGGACCGCTGGCAACGCCTGGTCCCACTCTTCAACCGTGGTGACTGATGGCGCGCCCAGCTGCAGGGCTCCTGATCAGGGCGGCAAGTGTTTAGATTGTCGAGCATGCTGGAGCAAGGACATAAAAAATGTATCCTACGGAAAACACTAAGAAAAAAAAAATAAAAAAGACAAGACAGTCAGGGTGCAAGCTTACAAGCTTTCGAACCAACCCACACAGGCTGCAAGCCCACAAGCCAAGGGTTCAAGCTTCAAGCCAGAGGTCACAAGCTCCAAGATCCTGGAACCAGGGTACAAGCGCACAAGCTCAGGGTCCGGGGATCCGGCAACAAGGACAAATGAGTTTTTTGGATGACGTACAAAAAAAGCTATTTGGTGGGGTGAGAAGCGTATCTTATTAACTTTTGTTAACTTCAGCTCAACAAGGAAAAACCTGCCAAGATCATTATAACCCAATAGATCGGGAGTGCCCAATAAGCTACGGTTTTCCAGTCTTGTCCAATTAATTTTACTTTTAATTCTTTTAAGCTCACGCCACAAATCCTTCTCTAATTTCAAGGGTTAACCTAGTTAGAGTTTTCCGATGATTTTACCCATCTTCCAAGTACCTGGTAGAGTCTCGCCTTTTATATTTATTCTGTGAGTATCTCTATCACCAATCATTCTATTCTCCAACAACTGAATTTCTTTTACGTCTAATTTATCTCCATTAGACATTTCAATTTGAACTCTAGCATTTTGTGCTGCTGGTGAGGTTAAAAATTTGTTTAAAACCTGAGCTAATTCTTTTCCTGTCATGACTTGTAATTATATAAGATTTTCTGTATAATGCAAGTATGACAAAAGAAGTTGTTCAAAAAAAGGCAGCCTACCCAACAGAGCTAACAGAAATGCAAAGAAGATTTTGTGAGTACCTTATTATGAATGAGGGTAGGACTACTAGAAAAGAAGCCGCTATCAAAGCTGGGTATGCAGAAAAGTCAGCAGCACAGGAGGCAGCCGGACTGATACAGAACCCAAAGATTCAAAGATATTTACAGACTAGATCAAATGAAGTTAACAGATCATTTACTGTTACAAAAAATAACTATGTTAGAAGACAGCAAGTGTTATCTCAAACTCTAGTTGACCAAGGCAAGATTGAGAAAGCATTAGGGTTCGAGAACTTAATAGGCAAAGCTACAGGCCAATTCATGGACATACATATTCATGGTAATCTCAATGATATTACTAAAGCCGAGAAGATAGAAGAGATTAAACGTATTAAAGAACTACAAAAAGATAGATTAGAATCAGCAAAACAAATTACTGAATAGTAAGTTTCTTAATAGATACAATTACTGAAGTTGGAATAATTACTGTACTGCCTATGTCTTCAAAGGTTTTACCTTCTTTGCTTTCAATGTAGTCTCTAAATATTCTAGTGACACCCTTACGTTGACTTAATAAATAACCTTTAGATACTGCAACAGGTAGTTTATCTTTGTCTAATGATGACAATGTACTCCAGCCGTCGTCACCTTCGATGTCTACCCATCTAATTTCTACAAAAGGATACTTAGAAATGTCTCTTCCAAGTTGTTTGTAGGGCAGTGGTATAAATTTCTTTTTCTGTTTAGGCATATGACATGTATACTATTTTTTTATGGATTTTTCTATTTGAAAAAAAACAAATATTGAAAAAATTGCCCCTTAAATCGTTGGTATTACTTGCTTTTATGTAAAATTGTATCTTTTGTATCCAATTGTATCCTGCTCTAGGATACAAATTTGAGCGATTAAGTGTTGGTATACAACACTTCTAACTTTTGTACCTTTTGTACCCGGGTTTTAAAAAAAACAAAAAAGTTTTTTTTATTTTCACACAAAAATGGTATACAATTGTCTAAATATGAAATTAGCCCTGGATTCATTATACTTTTTGATCATTTTTTGTATCCTGGCCCTCTTTTGCTTGGGATACATTTTTGTAATATTGGTCTACTTTACGCAAGAATGCGTGTTGGTGTCTTACAAATTCACGTCCAGACACCTCAAACTTCTGAAACAGAAAATCTTTAGTACACATTAGAACGATTCCAGACTGTATTTTAGTACCATAAACTTGGTTATGCGCCATGGTGTATGCTCCCAGCTGTTCAAAATAATCCATAATCCACTCTCTACGTTTAGGTTTATTAGATTGCTTGAAGTCAATGATAGCCGGTTGACCCCCGTAGACTCCAACAACATCTGTTGCTCCTGCGTACAAGTCAGGGTAGTACAACGTAGTCTCCAAACCCCATAACTCTTCCAGGTCCCCGAGTCCCGACTCTATAATCTTGTTAGCCATAGTCTCGGCTTGTCTGCCCAAAGGTGTCAGGTCCTTGTAACCTGTGCCATCCAAATAGTGTTCGAGGTACGTGTGCATGGCTGTGCCCCGTGCTGCTGCCGTGTCTCTTACTTCATCAGCGGCCTTGTCACCCATTTTTAATTTCCAATTAGCAAGTGATGCTTTCTTCTCATCTGACTGACACGCAGATAATATAGTCGTAACACTTGGTAACTTATCGCCATCTATATCATAATGCCTGCCACCATTAATTACAGATCGCATAGACTTAGGGTAGGTATATAATTTATTTATTTTCACAGCTTATCTTTTATTTCTTTTAGATAGGCTTCATTCTCTTCACGTTCTTGTTTATTTTTTATAGATTGTCTGTAGCTTTCGTCTAGATCTCTCTGCTCTTGCTGCAACTTATCAAATTTATCTTTTTCTGTATCCATAGCCATTTTTTCTATTACCATATAATTTCTGCCATGACCAACTACTTAAGTATGTGGAATAATGATATATTCTCATTAATATATATTTAATCATCTTGTGTCGTCATTTGATTTAAGCATTGTAGTTAGATTATCTCTCTCTTCGCATACTTTGTCATACTCTTTCTCTAAAGATATATATCTACCTTCTTGTTTAAGTATAGCTTCACCTGCTTGTCTACACTTTTTCTGTAGAAGTTCTTTCTGCTTGGTTAACATAGCAATCTGTTCTTCTAGATCATTGGGTCCTCTTTTATTGTCCATTTTTTAATAACATCCTTCCTACTGTTGTGTATGGGTTAAACTCAAACTTACTGCAACCTGTGAACACCATCAGAATCAATAACAATATTATCAACTTCATCTGCATTTACTTCTCCTTGGCTTTCACATACTCCACATTGAACTACCACTTCTTCTCGTGCTAGCTCATATGGCACTCTTACGTACCCATTGCCCTTACAATTAGGGCAAGGTACTTTATTTGTCTTTGACTTTTCCATTTAGTTTCCTCGCTTTCTCATTTACTAAAATACTAATAGTTTGTGATCTACTCAAAACCGTATCTGGCTGTATTACTTTTCTAATCTTGTCAATCGTATTATATGTTGCATGACTCAATGAGACGTTTTTATATTTAGTTATGTCAGTCATCTATGATATACTCCTTTCATTATAAATTATCATATGGGATATATCTCATAAATTACAATAGGTGTCAATGATAAAAACAGTTTTATTAATGGTTTTATGTAGCGAAATTGCAGGCAATAGCTGCAAAGTTATACCTACACCAACAGTATTATTTGATGATTATAGCAGCTGTATAGTTTACGGTTATGAATACTCATACAAACTCATGGCAGGCTTTGACCCAGAATGGACCAACAGTATGAAAGCTTATACTAAGTTTTCTTGTAAACCAGATAAAATTATTTAATTACAGATACAACCAATAAAATTACCACTACCATCATTCATGATGTGTAGGTTTAGTGTGTCTGCGTACCCGCTTAGTTTTGCTCGAAGTATCTCGCACACGTCCATGCAGTTTACTGGTGCCAATAAAGATATATGTTCCATCATCTGCTTTGTGACAGGAATCAATTGATAAAGTCCGTCGTTGAAAATTATTAGTTCCATTATTCTCCTGTTTTAGAGTCATAATTACTTGTACCCCAAGCTATAATTTTCTTGATCCCTGGTGCCTCAAGCTGAATGTCTGCATAAGGTTTCCATGCTTTCTTCATTAGGTTTAATTCTAATATAAGATTAGACCATTGTTTCTGACTTATGTTTTTACTCGTTATGGTTAGTTTTTTCATAAATTACCTTTCTACTTTCATTATAGGATATTATGTGAGTAATGTCAACCCTGGCCTTTGTATCTCGTCATTTTTTTTTGACGTTTTTCTGCCTTATTTAATGATTTTTTGTGTTGTCTAGGCCCTCTTTTCTTAGGTTTATCACGAGGTGTGAAGTATTTAAAACTTTGTTTGGCCATTATTTCTTTTTAACTTTTTTCTTTTTAGAATCTTTTACAAATCTAGCTGCAACTTTAGGTTTCTTTGCAAATAAATATTTTCTTTGTTTTTCTGATTTAAAAGGCATTACTTCCATTCCTTAACAAAAACTTTGCCACCATCTTTTCGTGAAGCCATAATAGGTAAATAACTTATCTTACCATTGATATGTTGTTCTAAATCTGCACCGCAGTTCATACATCTATAAACATCATTACTTAATCCAACTAACATAGTTAGTTCAGAACAGGTAGGACATTCACCATGTACTATTTCTGCTTCAATTTTAAATTTTTTTACTTTCGGCATTAATTTAGTATAAGCTTTTTTATAGATTTTTCACCTAAATAAATTTCTGTTTCTGCCTTAGATTTAATACATTGATATTCAACGCTTTTAGAATTATTACCACGCATAGCAACTCTCTTACCTTTTAAACAATCACTCATTGCTGGTTGTATTCTATGTTCTTTTATTTCCCCATTAACAATCATCAGCAGTGCAACTACTACCTCAATCATGACTGCCACTACCATTGGCTCTAACTTTATCTTTTAATTTTTCTATATCAATTAATGCTTTTTCTAGTTGCTTATTAAGGAATTGTATATTAACTTTGTTAGTCATATTTTGTTCCTGAGTTATCTCTAATTTTTCTGTGGCTTTATATAAATCTTCTATCAACATAAACTGTTCCTGGTCCGTGGGCAGTTGCTCACTCTTCTTAAGTAAGTCTGCATTAAACAATTGTCTTGAAGTTTCTAATGATGTTAGTCTAGCTGTCAATTCAAAGTAACCATACACACCCACAGCTACTGCTGCCATAATGCTAACCATGTTTTTAATTGGCATGCCTACTGTTGTTGAACTTGATATCTTCATTTTTTCTTTTTTTTCTTAGGTTTGGGTACCAATAAATTACTCATCCATTCTGTATAACGGTCTAAAAAACCGCAACATTTATATATAAATCTATCAATCATTTTTAGGTTTTGGTAGAGGCAGTATATAGTCTTTTGGAGGCATTTTCAATTTGCTTTTTTGAGGTACTATGATCTTATCATTCATTAATTTGATGTCAGGGTTTTCTTTTTTGTAGCCATCTTTCATATCATCCCAAGCACTTTTAGAATCTTCTGGTCTACTTCTATCAATTGTTGGTGTAACACCTCTACATTTTGATACTAATAATCTAAAGTTTTCGTTGTATGCAAGACTAGGATTATTGTTAACTCGACCACACATCTTCATCAACTCTAGTTGTTGTTTTAAATCTACATTTTCTTTTATAGTTTTACAATCTACACCTAAATATTTTCTGTAAGTAAAACTTAATCTATAATTTTCACTATCACTATCGTAATTATTGTTGTTACTATAATGTCTATAATCATTATTTCTATCTTCTTTCTCTACTCTAGTTTCAAAATCCCCACATCTTGCACCATACTCGTTAAGATATTCGTTTCTACTATGTGCAGGTCCACCAAACAATGCTAACAAAGTCATCATCACAATAAGTATGGCTGTAAATCTGTAATCCATCCTGAGAATCTCCATACATTACCTGTTTAAATCCT
>Ga0209535_1003377_pt1 | contig 10165 bp, 6 predicted proteins | sample LinPmetageLP28_FD_184041 | JGI IMG/M metagenome (GOLD analysis project Ga0209535, IMG submission 184041) | Marine viral communities from the Pacific Ocean - LP-28 (SPAdes) (version 2) | ecosystem: Environmental > Aquatic > Marine > Oceanic | place: Pacific Ocean | collected 2009-08-22
ATCAACACCACTATCAATACAATTGTTTTCTTTAAGGGTCGTAAGATATCGAGACAGAGAGATAAAATTACTTAGCGTTCTTTTTGGCCGCAGTAATTATGTCACCTCTAGTTACTTTTTTAGGATCACCATACATTGCGGCTAATTCACCACCACCTGCCATCTTTTTCTTTTTAGCAGTGCCACCATACATCATACCCATGCTGAACTTTTTTTGTTCTGTCATGTTGCCTGTAGGGTTCATCATGCCTGCTTGACCTGCAGATGACTTTCTGTTTTGATCAGCAAGTCCACCCATGTTCATTTTCTTTTTAGTAGCCATGCCACCATACATCATAGGCTTTCTTGGGGTAGCACCACCACCATACATCATACCTTTGCGTTGACCGTTGTTATACATTTTCATTATTCGTTAGCTCCTCTATTAATAAATTGACGTTTCATTTGTTTTGTTGCTTCTTCTAATTCCTCTTGACTTTGAGGAATAAACTCTGGTGGCTTTAAGCCTGCTCTACTTAGTTGCATAAATACAAAGTTTGTTAACTTAGTAGAAAAAGTACTTATGTCTCTAGGAGACGGTTTGACTCCTACTTTAAATATATCAACTAATATACCTGCAGCTTGTTTATCCTGTGCTATCATGCCTAACAAGTTAATACCTGCTTGTTCAGCTATACGAACAGCAAACTCTGCAGCCACATAAGTTGGACTAACCATACCTCTTGCTAAGTTAAAGGCACGACTTATAGCTTCGTTTGTTGAGATACCTCTAGTCAAACCTTCTAATTTAACTTGAGAAAAATCTCCTTTTTGCATCATGGTCATGTACTCTAACATGTTCTCATAGTAGTCCATATGCTCTGTATCCATGACTTCTCTGAATATAGCGTTTTTATTTACATCTTTAAAATCGTCTAACATCTTAGCAGGACTTTGTACAAATTTTGTAGTTATGTAACCTCCGTTGAGGGCAGGCTTTGTAAGACCAACTCCTGATGTTACTTTAAGAGCTATACTTTCATCTTGTTTGTATTTCCCCATAACGCCTTGATCCATATAATCATCTATATCCATAAAAGTTAAATCTCTTCCGTCAGATAAACCCCCAACATTTTTAATTCCAGCGTTTTCCATAGAACCTCTTGCTATAAGGTTAGCTATTCCGTCATTTACATTTTTTTCAAATACTTTTAACTCATTCGGATTAGTTGCTGTTACTCCATCGGCATCTGTTGTTAATTCTTTCATTAACTTATCTTTTAACTTTTGCAACTTATCAGGAGTTCCTCTTGTAACATACTCATCATAAAATCTAACTGGATCGCCCTTCATGTTACTTACGTCTTCAACTTGTTTAAATATAAACTGTTCTATCTTATCTTCAGTTTTACCTTTTCTAGCTAATATATCTTTTTGATCATCAAACTCTTTTACAAGTTGTTGGTATTTTTTCTGCAAAGGTGGATACTTGTTCATCTGTGTGACAATATCTTTTTGTTCAGTAAGAATGTCACCTAAATCTAATACGTTCTTTTCCCTAACAACTATCTTGCCTTTGTCATCAAATTCTCTAACAGTAAATTTAAACTTATCATTTAGTATATCTAAATCAGGGTATACTGAAAAGTCATACCCCCCTGTTTCTTTTTGTAACATAGCTTTTGATCTAACATTTAAATTAAGTTTATCAATGTCGCCTGTTACTTTACTAGCAAATTTAGCTCTCATAACTGTAGATACAATCTTTGATGCCAATTCAAAATTCTTGCTACCTTCAGGAGTAGTTAAATCGAATCCGGGTTTGCCTGCTATTCTGTCTCCAAAGTTATAGGCTATATCTTCAAACGCTTTCTTCACTGATCCCTGTGCTACTATGTCTCCTTTTAAAGCCTTATCCAAATTATTTATAATAGGATTAAATACAGTTAAAGGGTCTTTGTTTTCCCACGCAAATCTAAACCCAGTTTGATTTGTTAATATTCCCAATCCTTCATCATCTAAAGTAATATCCTCTATGCCAGCGTATTTTGCAACACGTTCTTCTGAAATTTTAGTTGATGCTCTTTGAGGTCCTCGCTTTGCTTTTAGTAAGTCTTTTAAAACTCCAACTCTTATTCTATCAAACCAATCATTTTGGTACATTTGTTTAGCTTCTTTGTATTGACTGTAGTATTCCCCAGCTTGGTTTTTAACTAGATTGTCTAGTTTTTCCCCATAGGAAACATATTGTGCAGCCAAAGTTTCGTTACCTATTTTGTAAGCATGTTCAACAAAAGCAGAGTGCATTGTATTTAGTTCTCCCGGAGTGGCTAAGAAAGGAGTAAACTTTCTATCCTCCATTGGGATATTTCCGTCTTCATATTTTTTAGCATAGTGTAAAGCTATGTCAAACGCAGTAGGCTGTTCACTTATAAAATCAGGATTTGCTATAAGTTTACCATCGGGACCTTCTATCTGTCTTAGACTAGCTAAACTCTCTAAGTCTGCCCTTACATCGTCAGGTATATTGTCCATAGCTCTTTTAGCCATTCTAGACATAACTATTCTACTTCTTCTACCTAGTGAACCAGAAAAGAATAACCCCTCTGCAGAAAATAATTTATTTATATCTGACATCTCTGTATTCATCTTAGCCATAGCGTCAACAGCACTAGTCATGTTAATAAATTTTTTATCTTTCTCAGCTAATTTGCTTATATCTTTAAATCCTCTCGCTGCAAATTTTCTTTTACCTACTAGTTTAGAAGTTGCAAACTCTTCTACTAAAAGACCAGCACCTTCTAGATATTTTGCACTATCTGCAGGAATTGATTTTAAATTATTTGCTCGTGTTATTAAAGATTGATTTACGTCTATGGCTTTTTCAAAGACAACTTCAGCTTGCTTTCCTATTTCAACAATCTCTTCTCCAACTATTTTCTGTAGTTCAGGACTTAAAGATTCTATTATACGATTTTCAATATCGGAAATATCTCCGTGCATCTCATCTGGAATATTAATAGTGGGATCATCAAAGTATATTTGCTTTGCTTTTCTAATACTGTTTAACATACGTATTTGATTGTTATCTATACGTTGCATAAATTTAATTTGAGCTTGATCCATAGCATCTAACAACCCTGTAGCACCAGTAGTGGTTTCTAAGTTAACACCACTTTTAGTCATTTTATCTCTAAGACCTTTAATAGCTAACATGTTTTGTCGAACAAGTTTTTTATTCTCTTCTTCAATATCTAAAATTGTATTTATGTTTTTTGAGTTAGCTAGTTTTCTTAAGTTAAGTTTATTTGATGCTAAAGCTCCTGCAGCTTCTAACCCACTAATTCTACTTTGTGTGCTAAATCCTGTTCTGTATAATTCTCTAGCTTCATCTTGAAATTCAGGAGAAAAAGAATTTATAAATTTAGTTTCCATAGTTGATATGTTTGTTATTGTATCTAAAGTTCGGATTAAATGTTTGTCATCCATAACACTTGCAAGTTCAAGAACATAGTTTACATTTGTTCTTTCTTGCCTTGTTAAACCATACCCTCTTTCATTTATTAAAGATGTATCATATTCTTCCAAAGTACGATTACTAAACAAACCTCTTGCACCTATGGGTGCTTTCTCACTAGCACCAAAAGCTCCACCGTAAGTTCTTCCTAATTTTTTATTTATTAAATTTAAAAATCCCGTTGTAACTCGGTTAGTTTCTAAAAACTTTCCAAAGCTTTGCCCTTTACGTACTGCACCATCTATAGGATTGCTAAGTACAGACTTAGCTGTTCTACCTAAAAATGATCCCGTACCTTTTACAACGTAACTACCTCCCATAATGTAGGTCAATGCACCAAGAGCTTCACCACCAAACTGATCAACCTCTGAATCTACAAAAGGTATACCTGTTGCTTGAAATGCCATACCACCGTAGTATTGAGCAATAGCTAAAGGAAATGATTCTTTAATATTAGCTTTTATTATAGGTGACCCAGCAAATACCCCAAGACCACTTATAACCTTTTCTTTAAACCTACGTGTTACAAGTTTCTCTGTTTGATTACGTAGTATATTAAATTCTGTGTTTCCTACTTCACCTCGCAGTGCCATCTGAGATAATTTAGTTCTATTATTCTCTATGTTATTATCAAGTCTTGAAAAATATCTATCGCTCTTTTCTTGGTGCAACGCATTTCTAACTGCATTTAAATTTATATTTTTCATTGCACCTGTAGTTTTTAAATGGTAGGCGGCTCCAGCAACTCCAAACTTTTTTAAAGATGGAGTCTTGTCCATTTTATCTTTTATGTTTTTTATTAAAGATTTACCTGCTGTTTTTGTTGTAGCAGATGCCATAGCTCCTGCACTTAACATACCACCAAAAGTTTCAACCTGAACTGCAGCAAATTGTTCTGGCATACTCAAAGATTTAAAACCAACCTCCAACATGTTTTGGGCAGTTTCTTCAGTAACATAACTTAAAGGTAAAGTTACACCATCTTCTGTGGTTCTCTCTGTTAGTTGTTTAAAACGTTCAGGAGATATATCTCCATTATCCATCTGTTCTTTAAGCGTGTTTCTTACCATTGAATTGATGCTATCAGATAGTTGCCTTATTCCAAACTTATTCATGTCAGTACGAATTTGGTTTATTTTTCTTTGTCTATCTTTTTCGGTCATGGCAAAAGCTTCAGAAAATGTAGCTCCTTGATTCCTTAACGCTAGTACATCAGTAAAAATATTACCATCACTTGTAGGGTCTAGATAAGCTCCTAAGAATACAGAGCCTTCTAATATTGTACCTCTACCAACTTCTTTTAATCTATCTTTAAGAACAGGCATAAATTTATTTGTGGATATTCTTTGGATAAGTATATTTTCAATTCTAGTTGTACCTAACTTATCTACATTTTGAAACCCTGCACGTTGACTTATCTGACCTTGTACTAAGTCTGCAATTTTTGCTTTTGCAGAGAATACAAGTTCTTGTTTTGTCATTTCTTCTACATTTTTAGTGGTAGGAGTAAATTCTCTTTCGCCCTTCGTGTTAACTATAGAATATGGACTTGAGGATTCCGTTGATCCTACTATTTTTTCACCCGAAGAAGTTGTTACTTCCTGTTCTTTACCTGCAATATTTACATTGTAGAAGTCAACTATATCAGTTCCGTCAGCATAGTCAGGTTGAAAGTATTCTCCTGCATAGCTTGTAATTGTACCATCCCTTACGCCAGCTTTAAATTCTTCAAGACTAAGAGAATCTATGTTTTCCTTTTTAGAAATTTGTGCTTGTGCATCAGGACTAATTGTAGTTTGTTTTTGTGCAATACCTCCGGGAATCTGTGTTTGTGCAATTTCAACTCCAAATATAGGAGCAACTGCTGTAAGGTTTTGTACATCTTCCATATACCTAACAGACTCACCAAGTTTAGTAAGACCAGTATCTATTGCTTTTCCTACTTTACTTGCACCTTCTTTGATAGTTTCTATAACGCTACTGTCTTCTTTTTTCTCAACAGTCTTATCATTTATAGATACAGCAGGTTTAACAACGGGTGGTTGTTTTTTATCTTCGTCTTCTTTAACTACAGGTTTTTCTAGTACAACTGGATCAGCCATGTATATTCCCTATTCTCTGTATGATTCTAATTTATCGTTTGCAATTGGTGTAAACCCACCAGCGTTGTTTTTTGTAAAGTATCCTAGTTTACCTCTGACATGATATACTCCTTTAAACCCTTGAGATACAATCATATTAGCTGGGTCTATTTCAGGTGTACTTTGTTCAGATAATAACTGTCCTTCACCTTTGTAAGCAAAAGCTGTTTTTCTTATATGTTGTGCTACAATTGCAGCATCAAATTGTTGTATTTGACTAGGGGTGAGAAAACTTTTACCTTGACCGTATTGTGCATACACTTCGGTAGCGTCTACTTGTGCTTGAAACTCATCTCTAACAACTGTTAATTTAGATAACGCTTGTTTAACAGTGGTAAACCCACCACCAAGTTTTTGTAATTGTAATTCAATATCTTGGTTAGATAATCTTCCACTAGGGTCTGCGGCACGAGCCATTTTAAAAGCTAAAGTTATTTTTAAAGATTCCACTCTTGCAGTCATTTGATCTTTAGTGAGAGTGTCTAGTATATTCTTTTCATATCGTTTTACGAAGTCAGATGTAACACCTATCTTTTTTGTTCCATCTTCCATTTCATAGGTAGCATCAAAACCTTGTGTAAGTATTTTACTATCAACAGTCAATAAGTCTCCTAAGAATCCTTCTTTTAAACTTAACGTACCTATCATAAGTCTTTCAAGTCTATTATACGCATCTGTTCTATTCATACCCTCAGTTAACTTTTTGATTTCATCTATACCAGCTACAACAGTTTTACTGTCATTGTGTTGAGCCAATATATCTTTAATTGGTGTCTTGCCATTCATTTTTTCAGCATAAGTTTGTGCTGTATATTGAGTCGTTGCATCTCCTGCTCCTGTTGATACCGTTCCTGAAGTAGCGGCACCTGATACATTCATGTATGGTGTTAAAGCTAGTACAACTTCTCTTTGATTTTTTAAGTTTTTATTTTTGTGTATTTTTTTATATAAATCTACAGCAGTTTCAGGAGTCATACTGTACAGATTATTTGCATCTGGGTCTAACCCATCAATACCATCTATGCCAGCGTATGCAACTGACGCTTGAAATACAGGTATTAATTTCTTTGTTCCGTAATTAGGAATAGGACCTAAAAACTTTTGAAAAGCAGCCCCTGCTTTAACCGAGTCTTTTATTTTTAAATTTTTAGATAGTTTAGCCAGATTAACTTTTCCTTGCTCATTCAAGCCACTTATATAGTGTCCAGTTACTTCATTCCCTTCTGTAATACTAAATGCAACATTAAGTTCTTCTTCTCCACTGTAAGCTTTAACTACGTTATCAAATGTAATATTATTTATTGACTTGTCAGAAGGGTTATAATTTAAAATAGTATTCCTAACTAAATTAAATCCTTTGTTACTACCATCTTCTAGTACTTCTAAATTAGGAAATGATTGAGCAACCCCTAAATCAGCACTTGTTTTTTTTGTATTTTTATCGTACTGACTTGTATAAGCTCCGTGAGAACCCTTAAAAAATTGTATTAATTTTTCTCTTTCTTCAACAGGAGCAGCATTAAACTTTTTTAAAAAATCTGGGTCATTTCCTAGTCTATCAAAATCTCCTACCATTCCTCTAGCAGATTCCCAAGTGTTATTTTTGCCCTTACCAAACAAACTATACATTTTAAATCCAGCTATAGTTTGGTGTCCTTCTTCGGCTTTTTTTATTGGTTTTATAAGACTGTTTAAAGCAAACACAGGTTTTCCACTTTTCAAAATACTCTGTTGGTTTGCTTGGTTGAGTATGCCTAATCCTTTTACGGTGGATATATTACCAGACATTATCTCTTTTTGCATGTTATTATATTGAGTATTATAGTTATTATAATTTGTTTTTTTTATTTCTCTAAGCCATGCTCTTTCTTCTTTATCTAACTCTTGTTGTAACAAATCTTTTTTCTCTTGTTGTTTCTGCTTATACGCCCTAGTTTCTTTCATATTTTCAGCGTCAGCGTTAAGAAAACCACCTATTAAACTCATTAACATTATTCTTGATCTCCTTCATCTAAATCCATAAAACTTTCGTCTGGCTTCTTTAAATTTTTACCAGCTCTAATTCCTTCGTTTACAGATTCTCTTATGTAATCAAACATCTTAGGATTGTTATCTTTCATCATTTGCATAAATGTATCATCATCCATAACACCTTGCTCAAGAGCATCTGAGTTCTCAAAAAATCTGTAGGGTATATTTCCTTCTTCAGCTATACTGGCTATGTAAAAAGACAAAGGTGCTTTAATAAGTAAACCAACGTCAGGTGTAAATTTACCATCTTGAAATCCTTGAAACAAATAACCTTCTACTAACATTTCTACAGAAGCACCAACCATAAGTAGCTTAACCATTTCAAGTTGTGTTTTTTCATCTTTTAAAGAATCGATAGCATCTTGTAGAACTTGTTCAGGATCAACTATTTGAGGTGGTCTACCCCATGCCCATTTAGAATTGTCCTCTGTAAGCGAGTGTCCGGGAGGAGCAGCAGCAAAATCGTCTATTGCTTCCATGCTACCTACTTGTGGCTGTGGTTTTTCAATCATACTATGTTATCCTAGTTTTCTTTAAATCCGTAGAGCCAACTTCAATAGTTGGTTTTGATAATGGTTTTGAACGGGCAAATGTATAGGGTATAAGTTGTGCTACTTGTCTGTTAACAGGATTTGCTAATGCTCTCATGGCTGATCTCATGTCTGCATTTTGATACCCTGTTCTTATTGGATCAGGGGCCCTGTAGTTTTTAGAAGGATTACCTCTTGTCAACTGCCCTATTGAACGAGGTCTAGGAATAGGAGTAGGTTGAAATGGAGCTTTCTTACTTTTATCAGACATATCTACATATGCCTTAGCACCACTTTTTAGAAAATCAAAATCAAGAAACGAAGAACTTTTTGATGATTTCTTAGATGGAGCAAAGTCGCTGTATTTAGGGTCTGACGGATCATCATCCATAACATAATCTGCAACCCAAAGAGCTGCCGTCTTTAATAAATCAAATACCATATTACTTAACCTCTATTTTATGTAGCTTTTTTAGCACCCGTGTTATTCATCCACTGTGCAATCCAATTACCTACACCCGCTGCAAAATTATCTTTTTGTTGTTTAGTATAAAGCTCTTTAGAATTTGCAAACTCCATAGCCATTATACCAACCTCGTGTTGTCTTTGCAACAAAGATTCTCCCTTTTGAAAGTTCCAAGATGCGTTATCTCTGTATCTTTGCCACAGATTGTTAAGTGCATTTTGATTTGCATTATATAAATTTTGTGCATTAATTCTGTTAGTTTCATTTTGGGTGGCTGTATTGGCTGTGTTAACTTGCCTTCTCCAATTTACGTTGGACTGATCTACTGCAAATTGCATGTTGGCATTGAACTTATCTCTAGAGTCTGCAACCGTAGCGTTAAATTGATTTTGTGCATTTGCTTCGCCAGCGTTAAATTGATTCATAGCTGATACACGATTCTTATTCGCTGTCTCAACTTGTGCTTCTAGTTCAGCAAAGAACTCATCAACTTGTAGCTCGTTCTTAGCATTAAATTGTTTTCTTGCATTGTCTTCTGCTGCATCTTTGAATAACTTTTGAGTCATGGCATTATAAGTAATTGTACCTGACTGCTGTCTTGCATCTAAATTTTTTGTATCTACAGATAATAGAGCTTGAGCATTAGTCACTGCTCCTTGTAATCTTGCAGATAAGTTTGCTCTGTCCATTGACGCATAGGTAGCAGCATTTGATAAAGCAGTTTGTTGTTGGTTGTTTAAGTTTTGCAACTGGATCGTAGCGTATTTGTTTGCATCCTGTTGTGCAATAACAACACCTGATTCCATAACAGCTTGAGTTATAGCCGCAGAAGCCATACTGGATGCACCAAGACCTCTAGCCTGCATGATTGCTCCTACTTTTCTGACTGCAGGAGATGCCCACGCTGGCATTTCTGTTCCATCTTCTACGCTAGACAATAGTTGTTCTAGTTGATATTTAGTTGTTGCCTTTTGGTCTAATTCTTGAGTGGCGGCAGTAGCAAGAGAACCTGAACTTACTTGTCCTTCAACTCCTGTCATATCTACATAGTCACCTGCAGGAGTAATTTGTGCTGCTGTTGCTGTACCCGTGTCGCCTATATTTGTAGTAGAAGCTACCTGACCTAGATCAGCACTTCCTGCTGTTGGAGCAGTTACAGTAAGACCAGTGGTAGAAGCTTTTTCTGTTGCAGCAGTAGGGTCAGTACCTAGCGTTTTGCCTTCTGTTGTGTCTAATGTCTTATCATTAGTTGTTATAGTTTGTTTTACAGCTTCTACTTCAGGAACATTCCCCTGTTGTCCTCCAGCAAGTCTCCCTACTTCATCTGTTAAATCTTTGTCAGTTTTTATTGTTGAAGCTATTGCCATATACTTTATCCTTACTTCATTACTATTGCGACAACCAAAGCTACCACACCTAAAGTTCCCACCATAGACATAGCTTCTATTCGCCACATTCTTTTGTCTAGTGCTTCTAGTTTATCATTGACTGCTTGATAACG
>Ga0209535_1003378_pt1 | contig 10164 bp, 13 predicted proteins | sample LinPmetageLP28_FD_184041 | JGI IMG/M metagenome (GOLD analysis project Ga0209535, IMG submission 184041) | Marine viral communities from the Pacific Ocean - LP-28 (SPAdes) (version 2) | ecosystem: Environmental > Aquatic > Marine > Oceanic | place: Pacific Ocean | collected 2009-08-22
GGTAATGTACGGTACAAAGCCCGTGAGCGTTATAGCTTCGGTTACTCTGACCCACGTTGCGTGTACGGTTCACCCGGCGCTTAACTGAATTAAGGAGAGGGGAAACTCTCTCCTTATTTTCTGGGATTTTTGACTTTATAGACTGCCCCAGCAGACGCTTACAAGACTATAGAGTCGCATACTTTGTAAGGAGTAACCTATTATGGGTAATTCAACTTTTAGCGGTCCCGTCCGCTCCGAAAACGGTTTTGAAGTTATCAACACTAACGCCACAACAGGCGCTGAAACCACTACTTTTGATATTGCTTCAACAGGAATTGTTACAGATAAATATATTAAGCATGTGGGTTTTGCTACTGGTGTTACAGTTAACACTACTGCTGGAGATAGTCCGGCAATTGGTGAGTTTACTCAACCTGCTAACACTATCATAACAGATATTAAAATCTTTTGTGCTACAGCACCCGTCATTGGTACTGGTGATATTGGTTATGAAGTTGGTACATCGAGTTCTGGTGCTCAAATTGTTGCCGCTCAGACTGATGAAATATTGGATGGGGGTACAACTGTTGTTATCGGAAACGTTACGGTAACATCTCTTGTTCTTCAAACCCAAGACGCTACTACTGCTCCTGCTTCTGTGCAGTACACATCAGCAGAACGCACCATCTTTTGTAATATTACCAATACTGTAAATGCTACTACGGCTGGCTCTTTTACCTTTATAATTGAGTATGTACAAGTAGCTTAATTAATGTGTAAGGTGATTAAGGAGTAAGTTATGGCAGATGCGGTCAACATAGAAAAACTACAGGACGGTCCTAAAAAAGCTGTTTTTTACCTAACTAACCTTAGTGATGGAACGGGAGAGTCGGCAGTTAAAAAAATTGATATGTCAACTCTTTCAACTAATGCTGAAGGCGATGCAATAACTTCTATTAGTATCAGTAAAATTACTTTTTCAACTGTGGGAATGTCGGTAACTCTTTTATATGACGCAACAACTAATGTCGTTGCGATAGGATTACCAGCAGATTATACCGATACTATAGATCTTTCAGATCAAGTTACTGGACTTCCTAATTATGCTGGAAGTGGCGTTACTGGAGATATCTTACTGACTACAGTGGGACATTCTTCAGGAGATACTTACAGCATTGTTATAGAAGTTGCTAAATCGTATTAAGATGGATGAAATGACCTCATATATGTGGAATGGTATTCTCACATTAGCTGGGGCCATTTCTCTTTTCTTTCTTAAAAGTCATCACGCTACAGTTCAACGTTTAGATATTCTTTTAAACAAAACAAGAGAAGAAGTAGCTAGAGATTATGTTTCTAAAGACGATCTTGCAAAAGATATAACCAGACTACATGATCGATTTGATCGATTAGAGAATAAAATAGATTCGTTAATGAAAGGATGATATAATCCTTTAAGGAGATAAACATGGCAACTTCTGGATCGTCTGATTTTAATTTAAACATGGCTGAGATTACAGAAGAAGCTTTTGAGAGATGTGGGCTTGAACTTCGTACAGGATACGACTCTCTCACTGCTAGAAGATCTTTAAATATATTATTTGCTGATTGGGCAAATAGAGGTTTAAATCTTTGGACCGTAGAAGAGTTAACGCAAACGTTAGCTCAACTTTCTTCTACATCTTCTATTTCGACATATCCAATAGGAACTATTACTTTAACAGTAGCTGCTACAAGTAGCTTTTCTGTAGGAGAAACTATTACTGGAGGTACTAGCGGATCTACTGCTGGGGTCATAACAAAACCTTCCTCCACAACACTTACTGTTACCGTTCCTACAGAAGATTTTACACCAACAGAAACTATTACGGGTTCTTCAAGTGGAGCTACCACAACTGTTACAACTAACTTTAGTCTTGTTGATGTTCAGTCAACGGTTGATGTTTTAGAAGTTGTTGTAAGACGAAGTGGTAGTGATATAGGACTTACTAGAATTGGACGTTCAGATTATATAGGTATTCCTGATAAGACAACTCAAGGGAAAGCTTCTCAGTTTTATATAGACAGGCAGATAACGCCAACTATTTCTATATGGTCAACCCCTGAAAACTCTACCGATCAACTTGTTTATTACAGGGTAAGACGCATACAAGATGCAGACGTAGCTACAAATGATGCCGATATACCTTTTAGATTTTTACCGTGTTTAACGGCTGGATTAGCATATTACTTATCTGTAAAAAAAGCGCCAGATAGAATAGGTATGCTTAAAGATATTTATGAAGAAGAGTTTCAAAGAGCAGCCTCTGAGGACGGAGAAAGAACAGCCTTACGACTTGTTCCAACATATTCTTCGTTGAGTGTATCCTGATGCCTAAATATGCTTCAGGTAAATACGCAATGGGGTTGTCTGATCGTTCTGGAAGAGCGTATCGAATGAGAGATTTAGTAAAAGAATGGACAGGTATGATGGTAGGAAAAGATGAGTTTGAAATTAAACAACCTCAACTTAGCCCCAGACGTGCTGTAGCAGATCCAGAAGCTTTACGTTTTGCTAGACCCGATAGAACAGAACCACCCGTAGAAGTTTTATTACCAAACAATCCTTTTGAGTCTGTTAATGTAGGATCATCTATTGTTAGAATTACAGAACCCGGCAGTAATAGATCTGTAGGAGACATTATTCGTTTTAGAAACACTGAAGCTTTCGATGGTTTTACATCTACCGTTTTGGAGTTTAGTACTGGTTATGCTATAACACAAGTATACGGAGATACTGTTCGATACGACTACACGATAGATATTTCTAGTAGTGGATCTAGTGAAACAGGGACAATAGGCGGTGTTCAAGGAGGCGGTTCTTTTGCTTCCGCTGGTCCTGTAACGGTGAGTGCTTAACATGGCTTATACATTTGCAACTTTAAAAACAGCGATACAAGATTACACAGAAAACACAGAGTCTACTTTTGTATCACAGTTATCTAGGTTTATTATAAACGCAGAAGAGAGAATTTTTAAAGAAGTTCAGCTTGACGTTTTTAGAAAATACACTACGGGTACAACTCAACAAAACAATAAATTTTTAACAAAGCCTACAGATATACTTTCTCCGTTATCGTTAAGTGTTGTTAATGGATCTAGTAATGAGTTTTTGTTGTATAAACACTCAACCTTTTTACAAGATTTTACACCTAATCCCGCTACGTCAGGTATTCCCATATACTATGCTGATTGGGATGACACCGCTTTTATATTAGCGCCAACTCCAAGTTCTGCTTTAACTATGGAGCTTCATTACTATTACAGGCCAGCTTCTATAACCGCTGGTGCGGATAGCGGAACCACATGGTTAGGCGATAATGCACAATTAGCCCTTCTATACGGCTCCTTAGTTGAAGCTTATACTTTTATGAAGGGTGATGAGGGATTACTAAACATTTATAACGGTAGGTTTCAAGAAGCAATGAGGTGGCTTAAAAACCTTGGTGAGGGACGAAACACTAGAGATCAGTATAGGTATGATAGACTTAGAAGAGAGGTAGAATAATGCTTCAAGCAAATGGGTCTTCCGATGTAGGGAATGTGATGGTCTACACTAGTAATAATAGTGGTCATAGTCCCGAACAATTAGCAGATATGGCCTTAAATAAAATTATGATTGTTAGCGAAAACGCTCCACCTGTCATACGGGATCAAGCTATAGCGCACAGAGATAAGTTGAAAGAAATACTTATATATTATATGAAAAGTATGGCACTTAGCGAAAGAACAACAATTTGGGCTTTAATGAAAAAGCAAGGTCATGAAGACATAGCTGAAATAATAAGGAGACTTTGATATGGCAATTGGTTCATCCGCTATGTGCGGATCTTATAAAAGAGAAATACAAGCGGGTATACATTTTTGGACATCTCACTCTCGAGGAGATGGTTCAACGATTAACGCTGACACTTATAAAGTAGCTATGTTTACAAACTCTTCATCTATTGATCTGGATACAACTGGATATACGACAAGTAACGAAGTTAGTGGAACGAATTATACGGCTGGAGGCGCTGCTTTAGCAAGTGTCACACTAGGTCTCGCAGATGCTTCAAGTGTACCTACCGCCTTCTTAGATTTTGCAGACACAACCTTTTCTACTTCTACCATATCGAATGCAAGGGGTGCTTTAATATATAATTCTACATTAGCTAATGCCGGAACGGCTGGAACGACAACTCACGCTGCAACACCTTCGGTATGTGTAATAAATTTTGGTGCAGATAAGTCTTCTACCGCTGGTGATTTTACTATTCAGTATCCAGGAAACGCTGCTACTACGGCGATTATTAGGATAGGTTAATGGCTAATATATCTGGCTGGGGTCGAGGCACTTGGGGTGAGGGTGCTTGGAGCGAAGAATTACCAGTTAGTGTTACGGGTGTTAGTGCAACAGGTGCAGTAGGAAGTCCCGTTATAAGCTTACCCATCACTATAGCCCCAGCGGGTGTTAGTGCAACAGGTGCAGTAGGAAGTCCTTCTGTATTTGTAACAGTCACTATAGCCCCAGCGGGTGTTAGTGCAACGGGGTCGTTAGGAACACCCACGTTAAGCACAGAAGTTAATATCGTTAATCCTACTGGGGTTTTAGCAACAAGTGCAATAGGAGATGTAGGTAAGGCCACAAGTTTTACAGTTACAGGGGTTTCGGCAACTGGTAGTATAGGAACACTTGTAGTTTGGCAAAAAATAGATACAACAGGAAGTGGAACTAATTTTCCCGTTATAAACACTTCCAGTGGTACAACATGGACAGATATAATAGCGGCATAAGGATTTAATCATGGCATCATCATTTACAACAAACTACGGCTTTGAGGAAATCGCCACTGGCGAACAGTCAGGTTCGTGGGGTACGACAACAAATTTTAATTACGACATTTTAGATAGAATAGCTTCATATAAATCTGTAGCTCTTTCAGATGCTTCTACGGCTACCCTTACTGTTAGAGAAGCTTCTCCAGGTTCTGGTACTGAAAATCTTCAAGACGGAATGTTTAGAGTACTTAAATTTACAGGCGCTTTAGGTCAGAATTGCACTATAACCATAGCCCCTAACACAACAACAGCTTATTTCTTTGTGATAAACGCAACAACGGATTCAGGATCTAGTGGACCTTATAGTTTAATTCTTTCTCAAGGATCTGGTGCAAATGTAACTATTGCTAATGGAGCAGCCGACCTTGTTTATTGTGATGGAGCAGGATCCGGTGCAGCGGTAGCTAGTTTTTTTGCTAACAGTTTAGTGTTAGGTGGATTTTCTACAGCATCCGCTACCATTACAGGAGGATCAATAACAGGTATTACTGATCTAGTTGTAGCTGATGGAGGTACAGGAGTTTCTACTCTAACTGATGGCGGTGTTCTTCTAGGATCAGGCACAGGAGCTATCACAGCAATGTCTGTACTAGGTGACGGTGAGATGATCGTAGGTGACGGTACAACTGACCCAGTTGCAGAAAGTGGAGCTACACTTAGAACTTCTATTGGCGTAGCAATAGGGTCTGATGTACAAGCATTTGATGCAGACATTTTGAAAGCTGACACTGCCGACAATCTTACTGCTGGTTTTTCAACAACGGTACACGATGCTGGCACTAAATCTTCTGGCACTTACACACCCGATCAAGATGACGGCAACATACAAAAGGCTGTCAACGGTGGAGCACACACATTAGCTCCGACAACAGATGACTGTGCCGTAATAATTCAATACACAAATAACGCTAGTGCTGGAACAATCACAACGTCTGGTTTCACGCTGGTCGATGGTGATGACATTAGCACAACAAATGGAGATGATTTCTTTTTCTATCTAACCAAAGCAAACGGGTTCTCGCTCTTGACAGTGAAAGCTCTGCAATAATGTTTGCTTCTATTTACTCAATGCAAGGTGGTATATCCACTTTTGGTGCAGACTTCTTTGCCACAGGTGGTAATACCATCACAGGTGCTGGGTTGAATATTGTCCACACATTTACAGGTAGTGGTACGTTTGCCGTTGTTAAAGGTTCAACTGCGGTTAGCTATCTCGTGATTGCTGGAGGAGCAGGTGGTGGCGGTTATGCAGGTGGAGGTGGTGCTGGAGGTTATCGAGCATCTTTTAACGGAGAAGCATCTGGCGGTGGAGCATCAAGCGAAAGTAGTCTTACCTTGGGTACAGGAAGTTACACCTGCACAGTTGGAGCAGGTGGTGCTGGTGGAGGTAGCGCAAGTACTGTAGGCGCAAACGGTGCAAATTCAGTCTTTAGTTCAATTACATCTATAGGCGGAGGTGGCGGAGGTTCTACTGATAGTGGCGTGGGAACTGCTGGAGCTAATGGTGGTTCTGGCGGTGGCGGTTCGTGGGGAGGTTCTCCTATGTCAAACGCAGGTGCTGGAACTTCAAACCAAGGTTTTGCTGGTGGAGTTGGTGATCCTATTGATAACGGAGGCGGTGGTGGTGGCGGTGGCGCAAGTGCTGTTGGAACGAATGTTTCTGGAACAACTGCTGGAAATGGTGGTGCTGGCGTAGCGTCTACAATTACTGGGTCATCTGTTACTCGTGCTGGCGGTGGCGGAGGCGGAATGGGATTAAGCGGTGGATCAGGATCAGGCGGATCAGGTGGAGGAGGACATGGAGGAGACAGAGGATCATCTAACCCAAATTCTGTTGCTGGAACAGTCAATACAGGCTCAGGCGGAGGTGGTGGAGATGCCACAGCTAATTTTGGCTCTGCTGGCGGATCAGGTTTAGTCATAGCAAGTTACAGACCAACACTAGAAGCCGCTACAGGTGGTAACACCATTGCAACAATAGGCAACTACACAATACACACATTTACGGCATCTGGTACATTTACAATACCTGCCGATAAACGAGTACCGATTCAATACCTTGTTATTGCAGGAGGCGGAGGTGGCCCAACGGGTTTTCGTGCAGGAGGTGGAGGTGCAGGAGGTTATCGTAACAGTACGATTGGAGAGACAACAGGCGGTGGCGGTTCCGCTGAAGCAACTCTATCATGTTCCGCTGGAGATTACACAGTTACCGTAGGTGCTGGTGGAGCGACAGGTGGCGGTGGCGGTGGAGATGGTGGAACACTGGTAGTTGGCGGTACTGGAGGAGATTCTGTATTTAGTTCTATCACAGCATCTGGTGGCGGTGGTGGAGGCGGAGGTTATGTTGCAGATGCTGATGGAATAACAGGTGGGTCTTCTGGTGGTGGAGGCGGTTTTAATGGGGACGGTGGTGAAAGTCCTGCTCCAGTTTCTCCAACACAGGGACACACTGGCGGTGCTGGGCAGTCAAGTTCTTCAATACAAATAGGAGGAGGTGGCGGTGGCGCAGGAGCGGCTGGAGTTGATGGTGGTTCTGGTGGTACAGGCGGTGATGGCGGTGCTGGATTAAGCTCAAGTATAGATGGAACGGCAACTTTTCGAGGAGGCGGAGGCGGTGCAGGTGCTTACGGAGGAGGTAACAACTTTCCCGTTGGAGGAGTAGGAGGTGGTGGTAATGGAGTTCACAGCCTTGACAGTTCTGTGCGAGGCACTGCTGGCACAGCCAATACTGGCGGTGGAGGCGGAGGTACAGGAGGTACAGCAGAAGGTAGACAAGGTGGCTCTGGTATTGTAATTCTTAAATACCGATCTTCAAATAATTTTACAGAGGCTACAGGCGGTACCATTACTTTTGATGGTGACTACGCTATTCACACATTTACTTCTAGTGGAACCTTTTCAGTCAACACTGTTGGCGTTGCTGATAGCACTCTTGATTATCTTGTTATCGCTGGAGGCGGTGGCGGTGGATTAGGTGCGGCAAATGAAGGAGGAGGCGGAGGTGGCGCAGGAGGTTATCGTGCTAGTTGGAACTCAGAAGCATCTGGTGGAGGTGGGTCAAGTGAGACAGGACTAACAGCCGCTATTCAAGATTACACCGTTACAATTGGTGCTGGTGGTGCTGGAGATACAAGCACTGGCGGTACAGGAGCCAACGGAGCCAATTCAGTTTTTGGATCAATTACGTCAACTGGAGGTGGTGGAGGTGGTTCAGCTACAAACGGTGGAAATAATTCGGGAGCCGCTGGCGGTTCTGGGGGTGGTGCTAATTATTCTGGTGCAGGTGGTGCTGGAACTTCTAATCAAGGATTTGCGGGTGGTACTGGGGGAGGTGGTTCTCCCGTAGCGGCATACTCAGGCGGTGGAGGAGGAGCAGGTGCAGTCGGTGCAAATGCTAGTAGCGGAAATGGCGGCGCAGGTGGTGTTGGAGTAGCGTCTACTATTTCTGGTAGTTCAATCGTCAGAGCGGGAGGTGGCGGAGGTGGAGATGATGCCAGTTCAGCAGGAGGCGCAGGTGGAAACGGTGGCGGTGGACAAGGAGAGGTTTCTAGTTCTTCCGCTGGAACAGCCAATACTGGCGGTGGCGGAGGCGGTGGAAATGGTGCTGGCGGAAATGGTGACGCTGGCGGTTCTGGAATCGTAATCATTCGATATAAATATAAATAGGAATTAGTATGAAAAAAAGTTGCGGAAGTTGTAGTCACAGTATGGAGAGTCAGGCGGAAGGAGAAGTCCTTTGCATTGTAAACCCTCCAGTTCCGATTGTTACAATCCAAGGTCAGATTATAAGTATCTTTCCCTCAATGATGGAATGGGGAAAGTGCGACTCTTTCATTAAAGGCAAAACTCAAAAACAAAACCCCCAGCCTCCAGAGATACTGGAGCCAGATTTAAAGGTGATTCAATAATGGCACATTACGCACAGGTAAACTCAGATAAAATAGTTGTTCAAGTCTTAGTGATGGACAATGATATGGAAACTAACGATGGAGAACAGGCTTGTATCGATTGGCTACAAGCTAATGTTCATAAAGATGATTGGGTAAAGACCAGCTACAATAACAACATCCGAAAACAATATGCTGGCATTGGCTTTACCTACGACTCTACTAAGGACAAATTTATTGCACCACAACCTTTTGCTTCTTGGTCGTTGGACTCCAATGATGATTGGCAAGCACCCATTGCACACCCAGACGATGACAAAATGTACCAGTGGGATGAAGATGTATATCAAGCCGATAATTCTAAAGGTTGGGTTGAAGTAGAGTAACATAATAAAAAGAGTGGTTAATGCCTTTAAATAAAATTACATTTAAACCAGGAGTAAACAGAGAAACTACTTCTTATGGAGATGAGAACGGGTGGTTTGACTCTGATCTTATAAGGTTTCGTAAAGGAAGACCCGAAAAGATGGGCGGGTGGACTCGATTGACCAGCCAAACCATAGAGGGTGTTGGAAGATCTTTACATACATGGTCTACCTTAGATAACTCTAATCTTATGGGGCTTGGAACAGAATCAAAATTTTATATTGAAAATGGTGGGGGCTATAATGATGTAACTCCTCTACGGTCAACTGTAACTTTAGGAACTAATCCTTTTACAACAGGTAACGCTGGTTCAGGAATACTAACTGTAACTGCTCCTGCTCACGGCGCTGTTAATGGGGACTTTGTAACCTTTAGCGGGTCTTCTGCTGTAGATAGTATTGGAGCGGCAGCAATAAATAGAGAGCATGAAATTACCCTTATTGATTCTAACAGTTTTACTGTAACAACCACAGGATCTGCGGGAAGTGGGTCTACGGCAGGAGGTGGGTCTTCTGTTATAGCGGCTTATCAAATTAATACAGGTTTAGGAACTGTGGTATCAGGCAATGGTTGGGGGGCAGGTCTCTATGGAGGTATATCTTCTTTCTACTCTCAGACAACTTTAGCAACAGGAATCAACGATTCAATTACATCAGCTATTGTTCTTACAAGTGCTTCTGATTTTGAAACCGTTGCTACTACAACTTCTGCCGATTTAACAGCGACAAGTGCCTCTATTCCTGTAGCAGATTCATCCAGCTTTCCCTCTAAGGGAACAGTAAAAATAGGCAGTGAGTTTATTAGGTATACAACTAATGCAAGTAACGCTTTTTCAGATTTAACTAGAGCTTCTGATGGATCTACCGCTGCCACCAGTAGTAGTGGAGATGCTGTTACTTTTGTAGGTTTAATTAAAATAGAAAGCGAACTTATACTGTATACAGGTAAAACAAGTAACACATTAAACGCTGGTGTTGTAAGAGGAGCTAGAGGAACAACAGCAGTT
>Ga0209535_1003379_pt1 | contig 10162 bp, 8 predicted proteins | sample LinPmetageLP28_FD_184041 | JGI IMG/M metagenome (GOLD analysis project Ga0209535, IMG submission 184041) | Marine viral communities from the Pacific Ocean - LP-28 (SPAdes) (version 2) | ecosystem: Environmental > Aquatic > Marine > Oceanic | place: Pacific Ocean | collected 2009-08-22
CCATCCGGTTGTATATCTATTCTAAATGTACCTAGTTTCCAAAACTGACTTGTACTTGTGTTGTCTACTTTTAACGATATTGATCTAGCTCTAGCACGTGTGTCTATTTTTTGTGTACCACTTGTAATTGTAAACGGACCAAGTGATGAGCTTGCTGCTGTATCGTTTGGAAAATCTTTAAGATTTAATGTAATTCTAGTATCACCTGTTTGTGATAGAAAGTCTGGTAATACTCTTCTAATTTTCATCATAAATTCACCATCACCTTTTAGTGACGCTCCGCCATCTTGTGTTATACCTATATCAAAATCTCCGGATTGTATATTAGCAGTAATTGCAGAAGTTGCACCTTCTTTTATTTGATCTAATCCTTTTTCATGTTCATAATATATTGAAGACCCGTCTGTATTACCTTGTACATATGTTGAACTTGTGCTTGCTACATTAGTATCAGCATCATATTGTGATGCGTGTGGTTTACCAAATATAGCAGAGTCAGACCAAGCTGTTCTGTCTAATGTGCCTGTAGTCCATATAGGTCTTTGTGGTGATGATTCTATATAGTTATAAGTTACAACTCTATTAACTACATTAGATCCTGAATTAGGATAAAACCAACTAATTTCACCAAATAAATTATTAAGTCCTGCATTAATATGTTGTTTAGGAATTGTATTTATGTCATCAAAAACATGATCTTCAACTAAACACGGTAATGATTCTAGTTGTCCACCATATCTAAAAAAACCATTTTCTGACATCCAATAAGCGGTACCATCAACTTCAACACATGCATTTTTACCAATCAATCCACAGTTAGTACCAACCTGTTCAAAAGCAAATGTAAAAGGTGCTCCAACAAATCTCATAATAAATAAAGCTGTATCTGTCCAAACGTAAATTGCATTTCTACCTCTTAGTGCGCCAACTATCCGTGATCCGTCGGCCAGTCTTTGTGTGCCGGCACTGTTAGTTGCTGTAGGTGTGTAGTCTGTAATATCTTCTTGAGAAGAAAATCTTATAAACATTTCGTCTTGTGTAGACTTAGTTCCTATAGTTGTTTCTGTTCCAAAAAAAATTAAATGCCTGTCAGGAGTAGATACTAACATATCACGTGATGCCGTTGGTGCACCACTTGCAATTGCTGCTCTTGTGGCTGTAGCATTATTTGCATCTGAATCCCATGTAAAACTTTCACCATTAAATATAGTTGCAACTAAACTATTACCTAAATTGTCTAGTGACCATAAACCAGGATCTGTTACAATGTCACCTGATGCTGCAGCGTTCCATGCAAAAAAGTTTGATGCATCTGTAACTGTTGCACCACTTGAGTGTATTGCTGCCGTGGTCCCTGTTGCACCTCTTGTTAATCCGGATAATGTACCACCACTATTACCGGTATATGTAATTAACTCAGAACCAATTTGTACTGTACCTGATGATGGAAACGATGTTGAACTAGCCATAGTTAATGATGTAACTGACGCATTTATTCCTGATGATAGTGTTGATGTAAACTGTCCTTGTGCTACACCACCCCATGATCCAAGACCCCAACCAGTAGATGCAACCTCAACTGCTGGTCCTACAGGATAATAATGTTGCACTCTAATACCACCAGAAGTGCTTGCACCTGACCCTGATTCGTTAGAGGGCATGGTAATAGTTAAAGTAGTATCAGTTGGTATATCTGTTACCATAAATTTTATGTCTGTAAAATCACCAGATACAAAATTAGAATTAGTAATACTTGTAAAGCTATCTAATAATATTACATCGCTTTTATTTATATTGTGCGCTGATGAAAAAGTTATTGTTACAACAGCAGATCCATTAGTTGTACTAAAAGCAGAAGTTAAAGTTGTAGTAGCTTTAATTGGATGTATGTCATAAAAAATACCACCAGAATAAGCATACAATATTCTATTAGTACCTAATGCTGCAAATTTAATTCCTGCTGTGTTTACAAAATGATGTATTGCAGTGTTTCTACCAGTTAAACTTGTAGAACCTAATTGTGCCCAACCACCTATTTTTTCAGGATAACCATATCTAAATCTAACATTATCACCTTCAACCCATTGGCCTTCGCCACCGGTTGCGGTTACTTGTTTGTTAAATCCTGGTGCAAACTGTACTTTTTGTAACATATAAAAAACCTATTAATAATAAGGCAGGAGATAGTGTGGTGGAATCTCCCGCCATATTATTATATACAATATTATTTAGGTATTTTAAAGCTTTTATACCAAGCCGGCAACCCTAAAAACGGTCTCTTATCGTATAGATTTTCTTTAGCTGTTTTAGATGATGATTTATTATAATGTAAAAATACTTGTCCACAGTTTTTACCTGTAAACTCTTCTCGCCAATGTTCTAGTTCACAACCAGAATATATAAGCATATCTCCAGGGTTAAGGTCAACTTTAATTCCAGCTTGACCTTTGTTACCTGTTGGGTCTAGATAGATTGACCATGGATCACCACCTAGATTTAATGTTGTTGATATCTCACAAGAGTATCTATCTTTGTGTCTTGCAAGAACGTCTCCTTTTTTATAAATTCTAGCATATGCATATGTAGGAGATAATTTTAAATTTGTATGTTTTTCCATAACAGGTTTAACTTGTTCTAATAAAGTCTCCATTGCTATATCACTATAATGTGAATAAGTATTTGGCACCTGTTCATCATTCCACACTCCAAAGTATTCTGTAAAAGGTGATATATATTTTTGATCAAATAAAAACCTTGCAACTTTTCTTTTGTTTAAAAAATAATTATATACAAAACTAGCTATCTCTGGTGAAATTGCATTTTTTAAAACAGAATATTTATTTTTTTGGAACGCCGATTTTTTTAATGACATTTTTACCTTTCAATTGCATTTTAGATTTTAAAAAATTATCTATAAAATTTGGTTTAGTTTTTAACGGACTAGATTCTAGTATAGTTTTAATAAAAGCTTTTTTCATATCTTTATTTTGCATTTAACACTGCCTTTGGTATTGCTTGACAATTCCAGTGTATAAATCTAAATGGCTCATAACCCATATCTACTACGTATTGATGAGGCATGTAAGATGGAAAAAACATTGTTTTTCCTGGTTTTACTTTATAACTAATTTGTGAACTTGCATAAGTTACTTTTGTTTTATCTATCTCTGGTAAAAGATTCATAACATTACCTGGTCTAGGGTCTTCAAATAATGGTATAGATGTAGCTTCACTTGCTTTTAAAAAATAAAAACCAGATATGTGACCATTCCAATGTGTATGTAATGTATGATGTCCTGCACCTTTTTTAGGAAATTCTTGCACCCACATTTCTGTAATAAATAATTGATAATTAGTCATATCAAAACCCATTTCAACTAATAAGTTATGTGCAGTTGCACCAACATAATCTTGTAATTTTTTAAATTTAGGATCACCTATCAAACTTGTTGAATGAAACACATGTCCCATATCTCCTTTGTTACCAAACTTTTTATTTCGTTTATCTATTGTTTCTTTTAAATTTTTTTTTGATGCTTCTATGTAAGGATCTGATGCATTATTTAATTCATTAACAAAACCAGGTTCATCACCATACCATATAGGAGAAGAGAATAAATTTTCTCTTTCTAATTGTTGTGGAAACACTAGTTCTTTTTTTGTTTTTTTCTTTTTCATATTTTTCCTATTTATATGGCCATCCTAAATTCCAAATAACCAAACTGTTTCTTTCTCCACTTTTTACTGGACATACTCTATGCCACACAAAACCAGGGAATACAACTAAAGATCCTTTAGGTAATATTTCAGTGCATTTTTTAACATTTCTTTTTTTGCCTGGGTCCGTGTTTCTAAAATCAAATTCTAATTCACCACCTTTATAATTTTTAGGATTAGATAGTGTAACGGTTACAGATAACTTTCTAATCTTGCCGTTTGATGAATCTCCTTGTTCTCTTTGATAAGGTTGATCCCAACCATCACAATGCCAATCATAAAATTGACCTTTGGTATATTTTGTAAATTGACAAGACTCACTAAAGTCCCATTGAAAATTCCAACCAGCACTTGCGTTTGCTTGATGAATGTAAGGTTGTATTTCGTTATATATCCATCTGTCACTCATCCAAACAATATCAGAGTTTCTTTTCTTTTTTAAATCTTTTGTTTGTTTTGCATTTAGTTTTCGATTACCATATCCACCAGTTACTGCCATTTGATCTTGTAATTGTTTTCCATAACGAACAATGTCATCACAGATACGTTCTGGAATTACTGATTTAAAATACCAATAATAATTTGTTAAATTCATAATCTTTCTTTTACCACCATAAAAATAATATATTTTATTATTTAGAAATTGTCAATGTACCAGAAGCAGTAAATTTAATTATCTTATCCCCACCTGGGTGAGTAGATAATGTTCTTGCAGGTGTAGGATTACCAGCAAAAGTAACCGCACTTGGTCCTCTAACTACAACAATTCCTGAAGCACCATGTCCTCCTGCTCCATTATCGCCACCACCACCACCGCCACCACCAGTGTTTACAGTTGCATTTCCACCATTGTTTGGCCCTGAAGGAGATTCACCACCAGCTGCTCCAGTTCCTCCACCACCAGCTCCTCCTGGTGCTCCTGAAGCCACGGGAATTTCTTGTCCAGGTGCATAACTTCTTTTACCACCTCCACCTCCAGCATAACTAGTGTCTGGTCCTAAAATTGTATTAGGAGCTCCAGCTCCACCACATCCTCCCATATTACTAGTAGGTGCAGATCCTGGAGCCACTCCAGCCGTTCCCGCAGCCGTAGCTCCTCCACCTCCTCCACTAGTGGAACCACAACCATTAGGTTGAGCTCCTCCTTTACCACCAGCATTACCTTGTGAAGGACTTACAGGTGGAGTATTTCCTGCACCACCAGCATGACCACAAGCTCCATTAGGTCTACCATTAGGTCCACCTCCACCACCTGATCCTCCAGCAAGACCAACACTAGGAGAAGTTGTAGGTGAACTACCACCTCCACCACCTGATGATGTAATTGTTGTTGGAAATGCTATTGATGAATCAGTTCCATTTGAACCTCTTCCATTACAGTTAGGTCCATCAGTACCCCCTGCTCCAACAGTGATTGTATATGTTCCTGTTTCTAATTCAGATACTGCAGAACCTCTAAGAGGACTAGGGCCAAAACCAGTAGCTCTGTAACCACCTGCTCCACCTCCACCACCATTATTGGTACCTGCGCCACCGCCACCAGCGACTATTAAATAATTTAAATCTACATTTAATGCTAATGTTCCATCAGGAAAAGTTGTAGCTGGATTTGTTCTTTCTTTAAATAATGTTCTTAAATTCCATACACCACTTGCTTTATTAAATTCTTTTACGATAACTACACCTGAACCACCACTACCACCAGCACCACATCTACCAGATCCACCTCCACCGCCACCAGTGTTTGCACAACCAGCATAAGCTCCTGCACCTGGATACCCTCCACCACCTCCACCACCACAACAAGCTGTACCTAAATTACCACCTGCAATTCCATTACCTCCACCACCAGCATATTTTACACATGCACCTGTAATTGTACTTGGTCCACCAGCACCACCTTTACCTCTACCTGGACCACATGGTAAAGCTCCTGAAGCACCTGCTCCACCAGCACCACCACCACCTCCTCCTACATTGTTAGGAGAAGACGTGCCAGCAACACCTCCAGCATTTCCTTGACAAGAAGTTCCAGTACCACCAGCTCCTCCTGGAAAAGATCCTCCACCGCCAGATCCACCATTAGATCCTGTAACTGGAGATCCAGCACCTTTTCCACCAGCTACAGCTGTTGAACAAAAACCTACTGAATTATTTCCACTTGAATCTGCTCCTCCACCTGCACCAATCGTTAGAGGGTAAGCTGTATTTCCACAAACTAAAAAAACTGATTTTGTAATAAGTCCACCACCTCCACCTCCACCACCACCTCTACCGCCTGTAACTCCTGGTCCACCAGCTCCACCCCCAGCAACAATTATTGCTTCTGCAAGTTTAGATCCGGGTTGTGTTGTGTGATTTCCTGTTTCTAATATGGAAGTAATTTTATTTTTTCCAAAAGAAGTTATATTTCTTTTACCAATTAATCCGCCGTTGGTTCTTGCCATTTAAGGTCTCCTATTCGGACACCCAAGCTGAGCCATTCCAATTATAGACTGTTTTGGTTTCCGCGTCGTCGTTTGATTTAGTTGCTTCCCAACCTGTATCGTTGTCAGCATTATATTTTGTTTCGTCCCATGAAATTATATAAACCCATGAAGGTGTTTCTTCACCATCATTAATTACTGATGGATATGTAATTGGTGCTTGCCAATCGTCACTTCCATCTAATGCCCATGAAGCATAAGGTTGTGGATTTAAAAATTTATTTTTTGATGCATTATATATCATACCTATACCTGCATATTGTTTTCTAAAATTATTATTGTAAGAAGTTTGTTTCCATGTTCCACCACCAAAAAAATTTACACACCATGTTTCACCATCAGCGTGTTCGTCTGAAGGTACTTCATCATTTGCAACAACCACTACTCTTTTTACAACTAAATGTGTATCAGATGTAAATTCTGTTGGATCTGTTTTTGATTCTAATTCTGCAAAATGTGCCATTTGTATATCTCCTTAAAAGTTTATTTATATTTTAATTTTAACTTATAGTCAACGTTCCTGATACAGTAAATTTAGCAACTTTATCATTAGCTGGTCCTACACAAGCACTTAATGTGTTTGTTCCTGGTGCAACAGCAACTCCTGTGTTACCTGGCACTCTAACTATAACAATTCCTGTTCCGCCAGCACCACCATTAGTACAACTAGAACCATTTTCGGCTCTTATACCACCGCCTCCACCGCCAGTATTTGCTGCACCAGCAGTTCCATCGTTGTCTCCAGTTCCTCCAGCTCCTCCAGCATTTCCACCAGCAGGACTTGTGCCTCCTGCTCCAGCAGAGTCTCCTCCACCTCCACCACCGCCAGCGTAACTAACAGCTGTTTCTGTAATTGCATTTGGTGATCCAGCACCACCAGCTCCTCCTGCTCCACCAGAACCATTTGATCCTACAGCTGCAGCTCCACCACCTCCTGCGCCTCCAGTACCACCTTGGTTTCCACCTGCGTTACCTTGTGGTGGAAATTTAAATGGAACGTTACCACACCCTGGATTACAAGTTCCTCCATAAGAGGATCCTGATGATCCTCCACCTGATCCACCATCATCTGCTAAATGAATAGCTGCGGATGATGCTTTTCCTCCACCTGCTGCTACTATTAATGCTGCAATACTAGAATCATTTCCACTTGCGTTATTTGTACTATTATAAATTTTTCCTGCTCCACCACCACCTACTGTAATTGCATACTCAGCTGCTGCTAGTTCTATTGAGTCTGCTTGTAAAGGAGAAGGTCCGTAACCTGAAGCTATATAACCACCTGCTCCACCGCCACCAGCGTGTCCTCCACCACCTCCACCTGCTGTTACTAAATAATCTGCAGTTGCAGTTGTTTTAGTTATCCACTGTGAATTTTGTAATTGATCAAAATGATCATTAATATTCCATACACCTGATGCACATTTTGGAGTTGTTTCTTTAATTACTATTATACCTGATCCGCCATTACTCTGTGATGATGTATCTTGGTAATCACCAGCTCCACCTCCTCCTCCAGTATTAGCAGTTCCAGCTACAGCTGCGTTGCAAGCAACAGCAGCAGAAGTAGCTCCTCGGCCTCCACCGCCAGCTCCACCAGCACCAGCTAGTCCTGGTCTACATCCTTCAGCACCACCACCACCTCCAGCATAAGTTACCGCACTTCCTGTAATATCGTTTGATGTTCCAGCTCCACCAGCACCTCCATCATTAGCTTGACCAATTTGACCTGCAGCACTTGAACCACCACCACCAGAACCAGTATAAGCTACATTACTTCCGGCTCCACCAGGATTACCTTGTGATGGACTTGTTGGAAAAATATTTCCAGCTCCAGCAGTTGCTCCACAATTAAATCTTGCTCCACCACCAGATCCTCCAGGTATTCCACCTTTTAAAGGTGTACAGTTTTGCCATCCACCATTACCTCCACCTGCAGAAGACATAACAGATCCTAAATTTGAATTTTCACCAACAGTACTTGCAGAACTTGGAGATCCACCTGCACCGCCACCACCAATTGTAACTGTAACATTCCCATTTGGCATAGTAACACAAGCGCCTGTGCGATAACCACCTGCACCGCCACCACCAGCTCCTGTTGATACTCCACCTGCTCCACCGCCTGCTACTACCATTACTTCTGGTATTGTTGATGTACAATTTTTTTTTACAAAAGTTCCTGATGATGTAAATGATGTGACTTTAGTAGATGATGTACATACTACTTTTACAGGTCCGATAATTCCGCCATTTGCCATAGCTAATTACCTCCTACGCGTCGTCTAATTCTTCGAATGAAACAAAATAAGTTAAATCACTGTTAGCACTTGCTGTGACTGCTAATTGATCTGTTTCATCTAAATAGATTGGGTTTTCTAAAAAACTTAATGTTGCGTCTGCTGGAACAGAAATAGTGCTTGCAATTTTAACATAGTTAGAACCATTATCTACACTAACTTCTAATGTTATATCTGCTGCATTTGTTCCATCAATGTTAGCAATAAGTATTGTATTTATTTTTGCTACTTTATCTGCAGCTACGTCTACTGCAACTGCTCTTGAAGTAGTTACTGCTCCTGTTGCATTTTTAGCATTAATTGTTGCTACGTTTACTATATTTGGTGTTGCCATATTATTCTCCTTTTATCCGAATACGATTGCCATTGCAATAGCTTTTCCTACTGATGCGGCACTCGAATTTGCATCAATATATGTTACTAATCTTGAAGCTGCTGTTTTTCTATTAGTTCCACCTGCTCCATTATCTATTATAAATAAGTCAGCATCTACAATAGCTTCTCCTATATCTGTTCCACCGTCAATATCTAAATCTGCTAATGCTAAACTTCCATCTGGAAATACAGGGGTTGCTTGAAAAGTTGCAACTCCACTAACGTTTAATGTACCATTTAAATCAACAGCAGTTGCTGTTAAATCTATTTCATCTGTTGCACCAATAGATAATACTGTTGCACTAGTACCTTGTATAAATTGACTAGCGTCATTAAACATAAGTTTATTTGTGCTATTTAAAGTTAATCCAGTATCATTAGTATGTGTTAGAGTAGCATCAGAACCTGCACCAAAAACAAGAACTGCTGAGTCAGATAATAATTTAAGGTCATTACCTATTATTGTATCTTTAGCTACACTTAAACCACCATCTGTTTGTAATGATCCATCTGTTGTGCTTGTAGCATCTGTAGCATCATCTGTTTTTAAAATTCCACTAGCTGTTAAAGCAGCAGTTGTAGTTGCACCTGCAACATCGACAGCTCCAGAAAAATCTCCTGTTGCTGCATCTAATTCACCTGTTAAAGTAATATTTCTAAATCCTGTTGTATCTTTATTTGAATCGGTTGTAACTATTTTAGAAGCAATTGCAGTACCAAGTGTTACCCCATCATTAAAATTTAATTCTGTTGCAGTAGACGTTACTGCTACGTCTTCATTTATTTTGGGACTTGTTAAAGTTTTGTTTGTTAAAGTTTGTGTTGCAACAAGAGATACTAAAGTTGAGTCAGCACCATCTGGTAATAACATAACATTTGTAACACCAGCACTGTGAGGCTGTGCAATAACTTTTTGTCCGTGAGAATTACTTTCACAATTAAATACTATTGCTCCAGAATTTGTATTACCTCTTACAACAACTGTTCCAGTACCGTTTGGTGCTAGGTCAATAGTTGCATTAGAAGTAGTAACAATGTCTGCACCATTCATATCAAGATTGCCACCTAATTGAGGTGTAGTATCTTCTGATACATTTGATATTGCAGCAGATGTAGCTAGTCCTGATACAACAGTTGATCGTGCAACTTTTTTAAGTCCACCACCTGAAGTATCTATTGCTAAAAATACATCATCTGATGCAACTGTAGATATTTCTGATAATGAACTTACTGCTATTGAATTAAAGTTTGTACCATCTGCAACTAATAAATTACCTGCAGTGT
>Ga0209535_1003380_pt1 | contig 10159 bp, 23 predicted proteins | sample LinPmetageLP28_FD_184041 | JGI IMG/M metagenome (GOLD analysis project Ga0209535, IMG submission 184041) | Marine viral communities from the Pacific Ocean - LP-28 (SPAdes) (version 2) | ecosystem: Environmental > Aquatic > Marine > Oceanic | place: Pacific Ocean | collected 2009-08-22
GGATTTAAGAAAAAGGATAAAGAAAACCAAGAAAACCAAGAAGAGTGATCAAAAAATAATTACTGAAATATATTAAAATGGCAAAAGTATTAAGTATTGACCTTGATTATATCATGGGCCCTACCATTGAAACATATCAGCATGAAGTAGATGGTCCAAATGCCTCTGATGCTTGGCATAATTTTTATGATCATTCTGATTTTAAAGAAAATCAATTCTTTATTGATCAAGGAAATTTAATTTACTCTTATAATTCTTTTTTAAGGGCATTAAAATCTAAAAATTCTCCAAAAGTTCTCTTTGGATATGATCATGATTCAATTTTATATTTAATTGGCAATGAAACTGACATAGATCTTATCAACATTGATCATCATGATGATGTTCTTCATGGAGAGCATCTTAGAGAGGGTCCAGATTCTGAACCAGAAGATTCAGATGACCATTTGTTATACAAAGAACTTGATGAAATACAAAAACATCATAAAGTTAATGAGGGAAACTGGGGTGCCTGGTTAGAACTTTCTGGAAGATTAAATTCTTTTACTTGGATACACAGTGAACATAGTGGGAATGTAGATAGAAATCCTTTCTCTAGAAAATTCCTTGGTGATAAGTTTAAAAATTTTGTGAGACAAAAATACGATTTTGAAGATTACGACTTTGATTATATCTTTGTTTGTTTGTCTCCTTGCTATGTTCCAAAAACTCATTGGCATTACTTTACAATGTTTGTCATAGCCTATGAGCAGTTTACTGGGATGAAAGCAACAATAGTTCATGATAGAAAGTTTCAATATGAATTCAATCATATGAACACACATGAAACAATCATTAAACAGTCAGAAATATTGTAATATGTAAATAAATTTTAAAGAAATTATTAAATTTATAGATAATGTGTTGCATCTATGTTAGGATGTCAATACATTTAAGGAGATTGCTTCATGTCACTGCCCAAACAACAAAAAATTGAAGAGAATGTAATTGATTCAATGAAAATTGCTGTTGAAGATGCAGGAATTAGAGCAATTCATCCTGATAAAATGGAACAGTTTGCAGAGTATCTTGTTCAGAAGGTGAGACAGTCTGAGTAGTGTCACAGACATGCTTGACTTACACCTTTTTTTCATATAAATTGGCCACATACAGAAAATAATCATGAAACTTTCGGCAGTTTTACTCTCAGCACTGTTTGTTGCTGCTCCCTCTTCTGCCCTTGCTGGTGGTCCTCGTTTTCATGGTCATCGCCAAACGCATTATGAAGAGTATTGTTATAAGAATGTAGAAAAATATATTCCGGGATATTATAACGAATTTGGACAATATGTTGGCGGATATGTAAAAAACAAACGTAAGAGGATTCGTTGTGGAAGAAATTACATGCCTCAAACTTCCCCTAATAAGTTCCCTAGGTACGAAGAGGAGTATCCCAACACAGGTAATGCGGATGATAATTCCTGTATAGAAGGTTCTATTCTTGGTGGTATTCTTGGAGGTGGAGCTGGTGCAGCTGCATCCCGTGGTAATGGAAGATTGTGGGCGATTCCTTTAGGTATTGTTGGAGGTGCCATGGTCGGATGTCAAGTGGATGGAGGTTGAAGGCCGGCCTTCTAAAGCGTCCTAATAGTGTGAGGGGAACAGGACACCCATTCATCGCTCCTAAGTGAGTCAGTTGGCAACTCTACTGCTGATGATAAACTCACACCAATCTTTTCTAAAACTCTCAAATCATGGGCACTCGTTCACGCATTGGTATTCAACTTTCAGATGATTCTATTTTGTCTGCTTATCATCATTGGGACGGTTATCCTGAGTGGTTGGGTCGCATTCTAACCACACATTATAATTCTCGTGAACAAGCAGCAGAATTGATCGATGGTGGTGATATGTCTTGTGCATGGACAAATGAACGTTGGGATGCAAACCCCAATAAATTTGGTGGTCATGAGAGTAACAAAGAGGGTACTGAATATGGTCCTCAGCATTACTCTCAACGTGGTGAAAGTTGCCCTCCTCGTCTTGATGATAATGTAGTAGAGTTCCTGTCTAATGGTGAAGAGTATTCATATATCTTTCGTAATTGTGGGTGGGTGTGCTATAATATGAATGAGTTCAATGATAAACTTCCTGAACTTACTGAGATTCCTACAGGAGCACTTGCAGTATGATTAGTTACGAAGATTCAAAAGAAATTTTTGGTTTGGATGAAAATTGTAAAGTTGACGATATGATTGATGATTTCATTGCTGAGTGTGAAATTGAAGCATCAAAGTTAGAAGTCACTGTTGACTATTACATTGCGGAGTTTATCTAAATGGCACCTGACGTAGTTGTTAGTTGGCAACAACATCTCAGAAAAGGTAATGTGTGGAAAGTAAGTGTTGAACTTTCCATGCAAGATGGTCAAAATAAACACACATATTACGTTGATGTTTATGTAACTTCACCTACACAAGCACTTGCACAGTATATTGTTTCTACAATGTATCCAGATTATGAAGGAATCTTTGTTAATGATGAACCAGTTAGAACTACCCCCTGATTTCTTTCATGAAGCTCCAAAAGGTTTCTCATATGAAGTTACAGAGCATAAAAAAAATCTTCTTGCTATTTGGATTCTCAACCATGGTATGTTCTCTTATACTAAAAAAACTCCCCGATCAATCTGGGGATTCTACAATCACAAGAAACGCCAGTATCATGCACCTATTAACTCAATCAAGCACGGATCTACAGTAGATATAGATAAGACAAGCAGTTATACTGCAATGCAACTCAATCTCAACCCTCTTGAATATGCACTATACTCCAAAAGTTGATGACTATGTTATTTGGAATAAAAATGGTATAGATCACAAGGGTTGGGTATATTTTGTGGATGATGTTTATATTACTATTGAGACTGGTGTCAAACCAAAACCAAACTGTGAATATACAAAGATACAGAGGCACAAATATATTCATACACTATTAGTTTGTTATCCACAGTATTGGAAGGAATTAGAATATGTTCATACAAGAAAAAATAAATATGGTAAAACTTTAGAAGAGATGGATATATTTGATCGAATGTCTGAAATAGATAAAGAAACAGAGGCCTCGTCATGAAACAAATTAAAGCATTCGCAGTTACTTATTACAAAGGAAATGTCAGAGATAATGAAAAATTAAAAGAATTGGTTATACCATTAGTTGATGAGACTAAAAATGATTGTCAAGTTCCGGAAGGATGGTTGACAACTAAAATAAAAACTTCATTTGAAAATGACAAAATTTCAAATTCACTTTCAAATATGGTTGAACTAAAATCCCAATACTTTGAAGTCATTAAAGATTTTTTTGATGATAAGTTTCAAATTGAAGTTGATGACATATGGTACAATAGTTACACAGATGGTGAGTATCAAGAAGCACATAATCATCTTGGAGATGCATTAGCTCCTTCACATTTTGCATGTGTTCACTTTTTGTCTTTTGATCCTTTAATTCATTCACCTTTAACTTTTACTGATCCAATGGCGAATCTTAGACATTTGTCAATAAATATGAATTCGGAAAATTATGAGCAAAAACATTATCCTAATGTCAGAGAGGGAGATCTTATTATGTTTCCTGCATATTTGGATCATGAGGTAAAATCTTTTCCGCCAACACCAGACAGTCCAAGAATTACAATTTCCTTTAATGTTACAGTCACTCGATATGATGGATTAGACGATGATGATTAAAGTTTATGATGATTTTCTTTCACCAGAAGAACAACAAGATGTTATTGATTATTGCGAGTGTGCATCATACAATTATGGTGAATCTGATGACGGAGACACTCCTCCTACAGGGGTAACTCATAACATTCCAAAAAATGATAGTATATATCAGTTATTTGAGGATAAGTTAAAACCAGTAGCTCCTGAAGGTACTGATTTATACAGAATGTATATCAATTGCTTTGCTCCAAGTGAAGTTCCATATTTTCATACTGACGGTGATGATGGAGTAACATTTTTATACTATCCACAAGAAGATTGGGAACCTAATGATGGTGGAGAAACTCAATTATATGTTCGTGGTAACATTCAAGGTATTGTACCAATTCCAAATAGATTAGTAGCATTTGATGCTGATATTCTTCACAGAGCAACAACTTTTAGGGACAGATATAGATTTACTGTTGCTATAAAATATGAATAAATTTTGGCAGATATGGAAGTATTCACTCGGATCCTTCAGTGATGATAAAACAAAACCTTATGATAATTATGTTGCTATCATTCGCAGTATCATATTTGTCAGTCTGCTCACTACTAATATGGTTATTGTTTCTGGAGTCATAAGACACTGGAACAATACTGGCACAAATGTATATGTTTGTGCCGATAAACCTAATGGTGGTTATTGGTGTACTAAACGTAATTAAAATGTATAAAGTGGACTATCTCAAACCAAAGAAGAAAGGTTATGCAAAGCATTCTGCAAGTTTTATGAAAATTGAAGATGCTATTTTCTGGGAAACTGTAAAAAAACAAGAGGGGTGTAAAGATTTCCGCATCTTAGTTAAGTAAGCCGGCCTTCTAAAGTGTTTCACTAATGTAACTACAAATCACATGGATCATTATCTCACTGAACAACAAGTTGAAGAACTTGCATGTTTCGATCGTGTTTATGAAGATCTTGAAGATCTTATTAAAGACGAAAAAAAATTTGACATTCAAGAATACCTAAACTCTAACATTGATTACTGAAATGAAATCAGCTGAAATCCTGTATCAACTTCAAGAACTGCGTCAAACTTGGCGTAAACAATCATTTGTATTCTCTGTGGAACAGCAGAAAACTTATGAAAGACTTTCTCAATTGAGGAAAGATCGTGTAAAAGAGATGTATGATAACAATATGGTCTATAAAACTGGAGCATCTAAATAAAAAGAGGTAAGTTCTTTAACCAATGAAAACTTTTCAGGAGTTTATTACTGAAGTATACGATAAAGAAGTCCAAGGACGTTCTCAAATTAGGAGAACTGGTGAGGGTGGAAGAATCGGTGCTGAACGTAAGAAAACAGAACCTGAAAAGCGCAGGATGAAGGCAGTTGGTGGGGGCAAAATGGTCCCCGCTAAGGATTATAAACCAAGAAAAGATATTGGTACTCAAAGACAAGCATCTACAAGAGTTCAGCAACCTGAACAAGATAGAGGTTCTGCAAGAGAGAAACAATTAGCAGCAGCAAAAGCTGAAAGAAAGAAAGCAGCGCAGGCAAGAGCAGCAGCAAAAAAAGGTGGAGCAGCTGCACCCGAAAAGAAAAAAACTCCTACTGCATCTGAACTTCTTAGTAAGAAGAAAGCAAAGAAAGTAAGTCCAGAGTATAAACCACAAGCAGCATCAGGTAAAAGTAGAGAAGAGAGAAGGCAAATTCGTAGACAAGGTGAAAAGCTACGTCGCCACTTAGTGAAAGGAATTAACAAACCTGCAAAGGAATATGAACCAAGATAGGTTGGAGGCCGGCCCTCTAAACTGTCTGAGTAGTGTCTACAAGCGTCCACAATGCCCTTGACTTAGGTTGGGGGTGGTGGTATAGTAGTTTTATTAATTTCCCCCTTTGATGACTCTGACTCTTCGTCCACACCAGCAACGCATTCTTGATCGTATGTTGGTATACGAGAAAGGTCAAATCATTGTTCCTACAGGTGGTGGAAAAACTATCTGTATGATTCAGGATGTTGCTGAGAATTGTAAGCATATTGATAACGGAATGACGACTGTTGTTGTTGCTCCACGTATTCTGTTGGCAGAACAACTGTGCTCTGAATTCCTTGAGTTGATTGATACAACTCACACACATGTGATGCACGTTCATAGTGGTGAAACAGATCACTATTCTACAACTAATGCAGATAACATTCATGTATTCACTAACACTGCTCGCGCAGAAGGTGAGAATGTTATTATCTTTACATCGTATCATTCTCTGCATCGTATTGTTGAGGCAGATATTGAGGTAAATACGATATACTTTGATGAGGCACACAATAGCGTTCAACGTAACTTCTTCCCTGCTACAGAGCATCTGAGTGATGTCTCAGACCGTGCATATTTCTTTACTGCAACTCCTAAACATTCCTTAGCTATTGATAAACCAGGGATGAATTGGGGCAGTGTTTATGGTCAGGTTCTGTGCAATGTTCCTGCTCCTGAGTTGGTTAAGCAGGGTTATATTCTACCTCCTAAAGTTGTTGTAAAGCAACTAGAAATTATTAAGAACAGGAAGGTCATGTATGCTGAAGATGGTGACAATCTGATAGAGACTATCGATGAAAATGATATTGACAAGACTTTGATCTGTGCTCGTTCTACGAAGCAAATCATGGGTCTTATAACACAATCTGATTTTGTGTCACAACTTAATGATCGTGGATATTCTTGGATGACAATCACATCTAAGACAGGTGCAATCATCGACGGCAAGAAAGTCAATCGTGACGTATTCTTTGACACTCTGAACACTTGGGGCAAGGACAAGACAAAGAAGTTTGTTGTTCTTCATCACTCTATTCTATCTGAGGGTATCAACGTAAGTGGTCTTGAGGCTGTTATCTTCATGCGTAACATGGATTACATTGGTATCAGTCAGTCGATTGGTCGTGTGATTCGTTTGGGGGGCAAGTCTAAGACATTCGGATTAGTTTGCATCCCAACTTATGATAAAGTGGGTATCAGCACTGCTAAGAAAGTTCAGGCAGTTGTTGATGTAGTATTCAATCAAGGTCAACCCGCTATCAGTGAGATTCGCAAATGACTGACATCAGACAACGAAAACTTGAAATCTATTGTAAGGCAACATTCAATGCTCTTAAATCTAATCTTGAGCTTTGGGATCCGAATGATCCTGATGTGGTGAGGATTATCACTCGTCAATATTATGAGGGTGTGTTTAGTTGTCAATATGGTGACACAGGATTGATCAGTGAAAATGCAATGAATAGTCCATCAGAAAGGACAGATGATCATTGCTTTTCTCCTCAATTCGTTGGAAGGTTTGTGATGGATAATGCAGAGGTCTATCTTATGGATTATGATAAATTCAGAGAGGTTTTTATATCATCTTGCACAAAAATTAAAGTTACCAAATCAGAGAATAGAAGATTACAGCAACTTACTGAGAATAAGAGAGGTGAGATGTATAAAGTCTTTGTTCCAACAGATAAGAAATATGAACATCTTGGGATCAAATTGTATAAGCGTCCCGAGAATAAGGTAAGATGGACTGATGCACAACCAACAGATGAGAACGTAACTTTTCTCCCACAACTTCTGGACTATGAAAAACAGTTTATCGTATGAAACAACCACCAAATCCTTACATTTTAGATTCCAAGCTTAAAGAGACTGGTTTCTTAGTTGGAAAAGATTGGGAAGATCCCAATTTATATGCTGCTGTACCTTTGGGAGGTAGCACTACACAACTCGTGATTATTCACAAGGGAAAGCAACTCAAAACCTGTCGCAATCGTAAATCAGCAATTAACTTTATCACCAAACATAGTAAAGGAAAGTCACTAGCAAAACTCCCTATCTAAAGCCGGCCCTCTAAACTGTTTCAATAGTATGAAGAACACGCATCTAGAACACCCCGAAGATTCTATTCTGACTGGTGATCTTTCTGTCCTTGATTGGTTTCTAACTAATGGTGAAGTATCTACGAAGATCGATGGCGCTCCCGCGATTGTATGGGGCAAAAATCCGGCGACGGGCAAATTCTTTGTTGGTACAAAATCGGTCTTTAACAAGAAACTTATCAAGATTAACGAAACACATTCTGACATTGATGTTAATCATGTTGGCAATGTTGCTGATATATTACACCATTGCCTTGATCACCTTCCTGATTTCGACGGGATTATTCAAGGTGATTTTATTGGGTTTGGTGGTGATGATATTTTTTGCCCCAATACGATTACTTACGTCTTTGATGAAATAATCGATCAGGACATTATCATTGCACCACACACAGTTTATACAGCTGAACATGATCTTCGTGATGCTGTTGCTTCTCCATTAACTTTCTGTCCTAAGAGCACTGATCGTTGCTTATTTGTCAAACCTAAAACTTGGTCAATTGATGAAGATTTTGATACCATTGTTGCATTTACACGTCAAATGTCGTCTATGTGTGAGTTCATGACTTCAAAGCAATCTGAAAGAGTTCAGAGACAACTTAATGCCTGCATTCGTCAGGGGTTTCCTATCGATGACATCACTCAAGAAGCAATTGCTAATGATAATGACATTGATGTGAATGTGTTGCGTCTGTGGTCTCTCGTCAAGTCAATCAAAGATGACATGTTATTCTTGATGCGTAACAATGGACCTAAAGCATACATTGATAATGAGCAATGTGGTGGTGAGGGTTATGTCAAGACCAACAAGTTTGGTATGTTCAAACTTGTAAACCGGGAGCAATTCTCACACGCAAATTTTAACAACAGGAGATTCGCAAATGTCTGAATATGATTTAACAGAACAATCTGACATCGATATGTTAGATGAGGTTGATGGAGAGTATTACAATTGGGATCAGAATCACACTGGTTACTTATGGCTAACTGATGAATGTGTGGATAAGTATGGGTTAGAGAGAGGTGTGGATGTTGAACCTATTGACTGGGAGAATTCTTATAAAGATGATGATTACTATGATGAATATAAAGAGAGAGGATTGAAGTGGGATCTTTACATTCAACAATATGCCTCAGTGCATGATAAGGATGGAAAGTATCTCCGTGATTGTACATATGATGATTGGGAAGTATGTAAGGCAAATGGTATCAAAGAAGAAATGCTAACTGATGAAGGTTGTGAAGTCATGGGATGGTGTGACGGATAATAAAGTTGCATAGTTAATCAAAGCCGGCCTTGTAAAGTGTCCTTATAGTATGAGCAACACCAAAACGATGACTAAGGCAACTGCAAAACGCATCTTCCTTGAAACTGCTGTAACTAACACGGTCAGAACTGATAAAGATTCCATGCGATTCTCTTGGGGTGTGTTTACCGATCTTCTTCAGCGTGATGGATATATCACTATGAAGCAATATGAAACATGGTGTTGCCCCTTCTGATTAATCTTATCTCTTTTTTATCATCATGACAACCACTTTACTAAACAAAGAATTTTCTGACTATTGCAATCAGCAAGATGCACAAAATTCCATTCAACTGAGTGTCACTAAGTATTCTCTGATGCTGTGTGATGCACTGCAACAGTCTCATCAACGTCAGTATCCAAATAGTGGTCGTAACTATTCTTATGCACTGATCTCCGGTCGTAAGTATCACAAAGTGATGCAATGTATCAATGGCAAGACTGAATCAGTCCATGCCTTCATTGATAGGAAGACTGGTGAAGTATACAAACCAGCATCAGTTAAAGCTCCTGCCAAAGGTGTACGTTTCAATCTGTTAATCATCAAAGAACGTGAATTTGTGCTAGAGAACTGTGATTGGGCAGGTGGTTATCTTTACCGCAATGCCTATTATACAGGTTAATCTAAATTTTTCTTTTTAAATCAAACAAGGTATCACTATGAAATGGGAAGTCAAACTTTACATTGCAGGTCAAGTTTTTGTGGAGGAAGTAATTGCAAGAGATCCAAATGATGCGAAAAAAACAGCACTTGCACGAAATCCTACTGCAAATGTTGTTGGAGTCAATGCCAAGTTTGACTAAGCCGGCCCTGTAAAGTGTCTCTCTAGTATAACCACCACTCAAACCTCTCAAATGCAACTCACAGCACAACACGGAAACATGATCGTTGACTTCTATCCCGTCAAGTATGCTGATGGAAGTATCAGTGAGCGTCTGATGTATAAAACTGTAACATTCATGAATTCACCACAATCTAAGTCATATATCAACAAAGAATCATATGAGAAAGAGGTTGATTCTCGTGTTGAGGGTTACAACTATGAAGTGACTGATATGCACACAGAACCACAACTTTTCAACTCTGCATTGATTCAAACTCGTTGGTGATGCAGTCTGCAAAAACTTCCCCACTAACTAACATCATGCCAACTGATTTCCCAATCTACAAAAAACAACTCCCACAAGTATGGTTGGAAGATGATAAGTTTGTGATTGAATCATCATCGTTTCGATAT
>Ga0209535_1003381_pt1 | contig 10159 bp, 21 predicted proteins | sample LinPmetageLP28_FD_184041 | JGI IMG/M metagenome (GOLD analysis project Ga0209535, IMG submission 184041) | Marine viral communities from the Pacific Ocean - LP-28 (SPAdes) (version 2) | ecosystem: Environmental > Aquatic > Marine > Oceanic | place: Pacific Ocean | collected 2009-08-22
ACTTTCGCATTGTATTTTTTTAAGTGGATGACCAGCCATAATATTAGAATACTTTTATATCCAACTGTACCTTTTCAATTACTAAATTTGATCTATCTTGTCTATAAGAGTTTTATTTAACTTGCTCTCAAGATTAAACACAGCTGCAACATACTTCTTTTTAATTGTTACACGATGACAACCAAACATTTTACCAAGTGCTACCCAGGAATATCTTTTAGATCTGGCCCAGAGTATCTTACGATCTTCAAGTTCAACCAGGGGTAATAATTCTGTTACTGTAAGATCCCAGCAATTAATCTGTTTGTTGTTTGCTCTTAATTTAAGTTTTTTTGAATTAAAGTAGCCATGATCCTTTGGATCATAAGTAAACTCTAATATATCAAACATTGAAGCTGCTTTTGGTATTTTAGGTTTAGGCATAAAGCGTTCTGCCAAGCCAGCTTCATCCAATATATCCATTATCTTTACACACCTTAACTTCAAGAAGCCACCTTCTCGATGGCACTAAACTTTTTTATAGGTTCATTTACTTTCCACTTATGTTTGGCAATCTTATCCCCGTTCTTATTTCTATACTCAATATAATTTCCAAATTCAGCGCAATACTCATATTTCTCGCCTTCATATTCTATTGTTGTTTGAGTATGATTAGCGGATGGGGGGGAGATAAATTTACTTCTTTGATACTTATTAACATTCCTATTATAGTTATATAAGGATGGTTTTATTAATAAATGTCTCTGTGATACATCGGTGCTATCAAATTGAGACTTCAGCCGTTTTATGCGGTTTTTCTCTAACTCTATTTGCTGCGATAATAAGTAAAGGTTTGTCGAAGAAAGCCGTTTTACTGTTATCAATTTTAGTTTGGCAAGGTGTTTAATGGATCTATTTATAGATGCTTTAGATATACCCAGATCACGCTTAATAGTTGCATATCGAGGATAACACTTTCCATCCTTACTACTCATAAACGACACCAGGCTAAAATAAACTAATCGATCAATTGGTGTTAATCTTTTATCCTTTAATATATTTAGATCGCCTACAAAGAAATAACTCAACTAGCCTCCTTCTTAACGCAATACGGATTATGCTGCTCTTGCAATAGTTCTAATACTTGGAACCAGCCATCTGGAAGCATAAGTGTTTCTTTACCTCTTGTCGGTGTGAGCTGCGTTACTCTTAAACTAATTACTTTACGAGCTTCATTTGCTTCATAGAAAACCAGGAATGATGGTAAGCCAGCTAAATTAGCTAGAGCTTCAGTAGTCGTAGTCGCCTTCCACGTTTGGCCCCGATCAAAACAAGTCTCGGCCAAGTACAACGGAGTTTTACAAACCTTGCAAATCCCCACCGCATCGCAATCAATCATGTAAACTTGATTTTCTCTGCACCACTCCGAATACGGATCTCCAACATTAAAATAGTTATTTTTGAAATTTCCCCTAGCCACTAAATATCTCCATCTTTTCTTAAACCATTTAACGGATCTTCTAGCTGTTTTATTCTTGCTTTTAATTCTTTTATCTCAACCCGCAGCTCGCCATTTATCTTTTGATGTCCAGCACTAACTATTTTAAAATTATCGTATTCTTCTTGGATACGATCAATGTCTGCTTTTAAACTATAAATTTTATCGTTAACCTTTTTATTATCTCGTGGATAACTATTAATTCTAACTTCATTTTCGTATGTTTTATCTTCAGCCATTACACACACTCCCCAGGATCTAATGCTAATGGATAACGCTTAACGTAAATCATGTACGCAGCGCAAAATTTATCCCATTCATATTTAACTAGATCTATTGTTTGATTTTCAGTTTGTTTTGGAAATACAATGACAGCTACAACAATTATTATAATTAAATATTTCATTTAAAAATTATCTCCGTTACATCTTGCACCCAGGCAGCTGGTATAGTGTTTGTGTTGCCTACTGTAATTGATTGATCTTCGGGATCGATTGTGTAATCGGCAAAGATTGTAATTTTTGATTTTGTTTGGAGGAGTTTATAACCCACCGAATAAGCGATAGCGGGTTCAAGTTTGGTTGCTTTGTCGATTGACATCCAGCTGTTATCAGCAAGACAATCAAGCCACTTAACTTCAACCAACGGATAATCATTTATATTGCCATGTAATTTCTGTTTCTTTTTATTCATAAAAACTAGACGGCATTACTTTGCCTTTGGTTTTTTCTTTAATAATTTTCATCCAATTTGATCTTGGAACCCGTTGACCCTTGCACCATCTTAAAGTAGTAGCTGCTGGAGAAACCCCAGAAACACCAATAAAATCAGCTAGTTTTTTGTATGATAAGCCTTTACTCACTCTAAATTGTTCTAATTGCATACATTGTCTTAAAGGAAACGATACCTTATTGGCAAGTATAATTAACCAAAGTTGTTAACAGATAACCAGAGTTGTAATTACTTTTAAATAATTGGTAAATTAAATTGACATAATAGTACAGTTGTGTTTCATTGCCGTTATGGTAAAAATAGTTGATATTGGAAAAGTAAACGCTAATAACGCTGATATGTTTTTAAAAAAGAAAATGGATGAAGTGGGTATGGCAGCTTCAGAGCTTGCTCACAAATTAAAAGTTTCTCCCGTTACAGTTCATAGATGGTTAAACACCAGCAGAAAAGTTAGTCCAGAACAAGCTATAGAAATTTCTAAAATTATTCAATGTGATCCAACAGAGATATTATTTCCAACAAAAAAACTAGATACTATTGAGCTTCACTCTTATGCTGAAGATTATATAGTTAAAAAATTACATAAAAAAAATTACAGAAATATTATTATACCTGGTGGTTTTTACACACCACAAACCAAAGCTGTTCAATTTTATGCACCTGGTAGAGAAGCTCATAACGAAATACATTTATTTGAGAGATCTGGAGTTTCAAGCTATGATTATGATGGTTTTAGTGAAGATGCTATTAATAGCACTTGTTATATTGAGCCAACTGAAAAAGCTAAAAAACATGGTTGTAGAGTTTTAGTTGCTTTAATTGAAATAGATAAATCACAAACAACATTTAGATTAAATTTATTACATCCAGAAACTAAAAAACCAATGTCTAAAATTTCAACTAATGTAGATCCAAGAGATATTAAAATTGCAGCACCAAGAAAAATGACTTTTTTTGAAAGCTATAATAAATACACACCAAACAAAATACCTTCTAATAAAATAAATCCTTTCAAATAATTATCCACAACATACACAACCTCTGATTTTACCTAAATGGTAATTTAATTTGCCAATAAGGATAATTCTGTTTACCAATCGTTCTAATAAAGTATTTAATTTGTATTATGGAACCAGAGTTAAAAGACGATTTTTTAGAAAATATTAAAGATCTGCCACAATGGGTAGAACTTTATAAACTTAATCATTGGTCGCCATCGCAGCTTAACGCAGCAGATGATATGTGGAGTTATAAATATTTATATTTAACCCAAGAACAACGTAGAGCTTTACCAATAAATTCTAAAATGTTTTCTGGTGTTTGTCTTGGAGATCTAGCTCAATTAGTATTTGGAAATTTTTTATGGCAGCATGAAGTAGGTAAAGGATTAATTAAAAAAGAGATCCCACCGCAAAGAAAAGTATTTGATAAAATTTTAGATAAATTTAATTTATACGAACCCGCAGATGAAGCAGACAAAGCTCAACACGATGTGAATAGATTAGGTTTAGCTAAAGCATTCCAAACATTAAAAACTGGATTACGAGAAATTAATTTAACCTCCCCTATTGAATGTGAAAGATCTGTGGCTTTAACTTTAGATGGCTGCATACTTCCAACAATAGGTAGAATAGATCTGGAAGATGAGAATAATTTTGTAGAACTTAAAACTAAATGGCGTAAAAAAAATAGACCCAGAAAAGATGGTACATCAAACTATTCATTACCTAAACTAGATGAAGGTTATTTAGGATTTAATGAGCATTTATCACAAGTTGCTTTTTATTATTTTGCGTGTGAAGAAAAAAAGAAACCTCATTTGTTTGTAATGAATGAAGATCAATACAATGTTTTTACACCAGAAAATTGCGATGATTTAAAACCAGAAAATTTAAAAAAACATCTTAATAGATTAACGATGGTAGCCAGGCGTAGAGAAAGAGTAATGGAAAATCACGCTGGTAAAACTACTTGGCATCAAGATATAGCTCCAGACTTTAACCACTTTTTTTGGAAAGGTATGGGAGAACACAGAGATATTGCAATGAAACTATGGGGGTTAGCATGAAAGAAATTAAACCAGATCCATTAGTTATGAATTTACAGCCATGGTTGCTGAACCGATATTTAGCAAAGAAAAAAAATAATTATAAAGGTTTGCTCCTTGTTATAATTATAGCCGTAGCTCTCTTGGCAGTTAGCTTTGTTAAATATAGCCAGAGTGATCGTGTAGCGATGCACGACAAAGGTTTTAATACAGCAGTATTCTTTTACCTTCATTCAAACTCTGGCTATGCGAAAGAGAATAAAAATGGGTAACGTCATAAATTTAATATCATTAGAAAGTTACATGAATAGATTACGTCAAACTGGCGGCATGATAGAAATGAAAGATAAGTTTGGTAAACCAAACGGCAAGTTTATTATAAAACATTTAGAAGTAGAAGGATTGGCCCAGCATTACAATATAGAAACTAATATAGAATTAGTTGATTGTAATTTAGATAAAGGTTGTGCAGTTGTAAAAGCAACAGCTTTAAATAAAACAAAAAAATATCATTCGTTTGGCGAGGTGTCTCCACAAAACAATGACTTTGATTACCCAGTAGCGGTTGCAGAAAAACGAGCTGTGGATCGTGTTATACTTAAAGCATTAGGTATTCACGGCAACGTCTATTCCGATCAAGAAATGCCAAATGAAAAACTAAACAACAATCAGAACACGGGTATTAATTTAGATCACGATAAAATAATTTTTGAGAGAATAAGACTGTGTACCCACCAAGCAAATTTAGAGCAGTTAAAAAGTCAAAATAAAAAATTTTTAACAGAGCTAAAAAAACAAGATTTACCTAGGTTTGAAAAATTAAAAAAAGCCTTTGTAGATAGAAACCAGCAATTTAGGAAAGGATAAATATATATGGCTGATTTTAAGAAACCACAAGATCCAAACTGGGTGGCTACATTTAGTTTGAAACGTAACGCAGATAAAAATCCGCAAGATCCATCTACTAGCAATAGACCAGATCTAGTCTTAACAGATAGCGATAAAGTAAATGCTAAAACCCACAAACCTTATAGAAAAAATTTTACTATTGATGGTGTTTGGATGGAAGCGTCTGCTTATATCCAGGAAGATAAATCTTTAAAGATTACTATCAAGAAAACGGGTACTGGTAATGGCGCACCAGCGCAACCAGCAGCTCCAGTTCTTGAAGAAGCTCCCTGGTAATACAAAATGGATCAATATGGTTTAACTGCAAAGCAACTTAAACTTTTTAAGTTTATTAAAAACTATATTGCAAAGAAAAACATATCGCCATCTTACGATGAAATGAAGGTGGCGGTAGGTTTAAAATCAAAAAATTCGATTAATAAAAGAGTAAACCAGTTAGAAGATAGAAAATGGATAAAAAGATTACCAGGCAAAGCAAGAAGCATTCAGATAATAAAGCAATGACGCACCCAGATATATTTAAAGAATTTAATTACGAATGCTTGTCAGAACAAGTTGGCGGATCTCATTATAAAAATTTAAAAGTATCCCCAGCCTATTTTATCTGTGAAAATAAACTCTTGTTTGCTGAAGGAAATATTGTAAAATTAGCGTGCAGACATCAAAAAAAAAATAAAGCTGAAGATATTAAAAAAATCATACATTACTGCAAAATAATTTTAGAAAGAGATTACCCCGATGAGTAAACGGATTGAAAAATTCTGGAACGGAAGTGCTAGCTTTACTGCTAGTGAAATTTTTACTTCTGTTGCTGATGCTGCAAACCAAATGGTACCTAGCGATGCAGCTTCTTTTGAAGTTGATGGTAAAACTGTTAGCTTTGAGTTCGCTAGAATAAAAGAGGTAAACGATGGCGATAAACCATTACCAACATCTGAGCCAAAAGATAACTCAGATCGAGAAGGAAAGAAAGTCTCTGAACGCAAAGATCACGAGACTAAAAGTTAAGAACGGGGGAATGTATCCTCCAGGGATTGCGGCTATAAGTAAAACAGCTCACTCAAAATTGATTGCTGTTATTAGTCTGCAAGATCAACTTAGTAAAATAGAAGCATAAATATTTTACTTTAGAATTACTATAAACTGATTAAATTCAGACACCTTCCCTACGCCTAAATAAAAATACCAGTTTGGCAACTTAGACTATTGACATATACCAAATTGGCAACTATATATTTTATATGGTTAAAAACTTTCACAAAAAAAAGTTCACTACCTACTCTGCATTAGAAAAATATTTTACAAAAAAAATCCTTCCACAAAAAAACAAGTCATCCAAAGTTATCGGCAAAGTTTTACTTGTGTGGGATAAACCAAAAAAGGAGGCTGCTTAAATGGCATTTAAAAAAGATAAGTTTGGTTGGGTAAAACTTAAAGATACCACAACTACTTATTATCACAATTCAAAATATCCAAATTTTTTATGTTACAGATTAAAAGTTCCTGGTGTCTTGTACCCTTGGGGAATTAGATCTGGCAAAATGGATGACAGCGGTTTTGAATTTGACGATCTGTTTAACGCTGAAGGTTTTGCTTGCGCTGGAAAGTTAGGCGCAACACTTCATGCTAAAAAATATCAACCAAAATATAAGGAGGCTGCATAGATGACAGTTGTTAATTACACTTTAGTTAATAATTGGAACTTACATTCAAGCACTTGGAAAAAACCAGTTGCGTTTAAATATAAAGTTCCAAAGATAGGTACTAAAACTGATAAAGGTAAATGGTTAAATGCTTTTATCAATAAATTTTTTGTTGTTGGTAATCACAACTACAGATTTACTACTGCATTAAATTTTATAAATTTAAAAACTACTAAATTCAAAATCAAAAATAATAAAAATGCTCTTGTTGGTTTCTTTAAAAATTTAAAGAAATTAAAGCAGCATCATTTTGATGGAGAAGTTTTTGATAGTAATTTACAAGTCACTACTGTTTGTACTGCTTGTAATCATCAACATTATGAAACAGTAAAGGAGGCTGCTTAATGGCAAAAAAACCAATTCAAGTTGTTTACAATAATAAACCAGATCCAGTAGTTAAAATTACAGAGTATGAATATACTGGCGATGGCTTAAAAAAAATTAAAGAAACTACTTATGATAAACCAGAAGAAGGTAAAACTTATGCTCTTACTGGTTTAGGTAAATGTATTGCTAATGGAAACACATGGAAGGAAAGCGAGGTTAAATAATATGAAAGTTCAAGTTGTTACTGTTGACAGAGCTGGAGGTAAAAAATTATGCGTTCAAGTTGTTTACCAGGTAAACGGCAAAACTAAAAAACAAAACAAAGAAACTTTTGGTTTGAATGAAAAAAGAAAAGCTGAAGCGTTAAGATCTAAACTAGAAAATTCAGATAAGATAGATGTCATCGATCAAAAAATAGAATTTAATTTTGCTTTTGATGAATACTTTAAAGTTATCAATAGCGATCCAGACACGACATCTAAATATAAAGATATGCAGATTGCATACATTAACAATCATGTTAGACCCCATATCAATAAACAATATCTAGCAGACTACTTACTATCAGATTTTAGAGAAGTAACTTTACTCGGTATTAAAAATAGTAAAGCTCTACAATGGGTTAAAAAAGGTGGGTTCGGTAGTTATAAGAAAAAAACTGAAACCATTGGTAGAGTAACTATTAGAGCTGCGGTATTAGAATTTAAAAAATTCGTAAATTTTTGTGCCAGCAGACAATGGAAGATTGACTACACCATTGCTAATTTTAAATTCGGGCCAAAATATTTTAAAGATTACAATACTCAAATCAAGTGGATGCCTACTACTCCAGAGCTGTTAGCCGTTGTAAATAAGGAACCAGATATACAGTTAAAAACTTTGTACAAATGTGCTGCTGAAACTGGAGCCAGATTAAGTGAGCTGCTTGGGATCTGTTATGAGAATGTAGATTTTAATGCTGGTGGTGTGTTTTTAGATCACTCAATCAATGAAGAAAATAACTTTAGACCCTACCAGGTAAAGACCCAAAGAAGATTTGTAGAAGTATCAGACCAATGTTTAGAGCTGTTTGGTATATGGATGAAGGCGCAAATGTTTCCAGTTACACATAGAAACGTAACTTTTAATAATCCAGATATAAATAAAATGGAAAAAAGAACATTTAAAAGAGTGTTTAATGTACCTATTCACGGAGCTAGAAAAAGAGTTAAAGTTTCTGCTAAAAGATTAGGGATCCATTGGCCAAACGGAATGTCTCCTTTTAGAAAGTGGAGCATATCTAGAATGGAAGAACTTAAAATTTTAACTGATAAGCAAATGGATAATAGATTTGGTAACTCTAAAGATATTAGACAAGCTAACTACATCAGAGATTTGAATTTGAATGAGAAACAAAGAAAAGCTGCTATTAATCAAATAACGCAAGGATGATAGATGCCAGCACTACAAGAGAAGGAACGAATAGCAAAAATGATGTTCGTTTTAAGAACCATAAGCGGTAAAACTCAAACAAAAATATCCAAAGCATTAAAGGTTTCGTTTCAGCAGATACAGAAATATGAAAAAGCCTTGAATGGTATTGGTTCTGATAAGTTATTTATTTTAGCTAAACAAGAAGGCTGGGATATAAATTTATTATACAATGGAGATCCAGAAATGGTGCTGCAACAGATACCCCTATTTAAGCAAGATATGGTGGCTAAAAAGTTTCGTGAGATAGAAGCTAACATTGTGGAAGAACGCAAGCTACAAGCTCGCTATGCGCCTCTAATGCCTAAATTAAACCGAGAGCTAGCTGGCGAGAATACTTTTAAAGATCCAGTAGCTGATAAAGATATTGTTACAATTGAAACAAATGAAATTGGTAGCGATAGTATAAAAACATATAGCTACAATTTAAATAAACTGTAATTAAAAACTAGAGGGAGCTAGCAACTCCCTCGTTACTTTTACCCCTCAAAAAATACAAAAAAAATAGCAAACCTCTTTGGTTTACTCCCTCGTTTACTCTCTGATGGTTTAGAATTGTTGTGTGCCAATAGCTATTGGTAATATTTGAACCTACCAATCATTTTGTTAATTATTGTTGTTATATAACATTTACAACCACGATTAGACAAATTTTATTTACCAAAAAGGTTAATAAATAAGGGTTGTATTTCCTAGCTGTTATCACGTTGATACATCATTTACTCTCTGATTACTCTCTGATACAAGTCTCGAAAAAATATAAGTCTGGGTGTAGCGTAGCCTGGTAACGCACTAGCTTTGGGAGCTAGGGATCGCTGGTTCAAATCCAGCCACCCAGACCAGATTATCCGCCAAGCGGGTTAGAAGCAGACGCTTTAATCTCGTCTATTTTAACCTTTAATAATTCAATTTGTTTCTCGTTTATCAATATTTTAGTATGGCCATGATTAGTTGATCCATCTACTTCATCTGATAATTTTGCAACCTTTTCTTCTAATACTGCAATCTGTGCAGAATAGTCAGTAGAAGATCTACCTTCTATTTCAGATAATCTAGTAGTCAGTTCTCCATACTTTGTAAAACCAGCTCCAATGGAACCAATTAAACCAATGATGACAACTATGTTAGTTAAGTTCTTTTTAATACTATCCATTTTTAAGTACCTCTATTTCTATTAATAGTTCTTCTTTTCTTTTATTGATGTTGTGTAAGATATTTTCTTTAATGTTTATTGGATCACTACTAATGTAATTAACCAAAGTTACATTGTTATAGATGTCTCTGTTATCAAACATTACAACTTGATTAAGATATATATCTTTACTCTTATAAAACGCCTGGTTGTTATAAACAGCCAAGTTTATCTTGCTATCACTTTGCATAGCATCTAGCTTTATAATACTTTTTACTTCTAAATTTTTAGCAGCATCTTTAACTACTGCATCTACCTTATCCATAGACGCTTCTAATTTACTTACTTTAGTATTAGTTTTA
>Ga0209535_1003383_pt1 | contig 10157 bp, 19 predicted proteins | sample LinPmetageLP28_FD_184041 | JGI IMG/M metagenome (GOLD analysis project Ga0209535, IMG submission 184041) | Marine viral communities from the Pacific Ocean - LP-28 (SPAdes) (version 2) | ecosystem: Environmental > Aquatic > Marine > Oceanic | place: Pacific Ocean | collected 2009-08-22
CAACTCATAGAGTTGAACTAGAACCAAGCAAAGTAAGAGTTCCAACTGCAATGTTTGATCCCAGATTGAAAAATTTGCCAAATTTAACGGCTGGTGTTATTGGTGGTGCTAGTCTTGGGGCATTAGGTCAAGTTGGAGAAGAAGGTGGCTAGAGCGGCAGTTAAGCGCGTAGCGCAGGCAGAGATCAGAGCGGCCAAGAGCTTCCTCAAGAGGCGTGGTTTAACTACTGAGGACATATCGCCCAGAAAGTTTGCTATGGCTGCTAAAGAGCTTAATAAGGGCTTCTCAGAGACATTAAAGATATTGGCTGATGAATTATCTGGAGGACAAGTTTAATGGCTGGAGCATATAGGACAGATGGGCAATTAAACATTCCAACTCAGGCTGCGGCTGATGAAATGGAATTTCAAAACAAATTTAATATGTCTAGGTCTGATGTGCCTTCAGGTGAAATGGCTTTTGAAAATAGCATGACACCTACAAGAGATAAATTTGTTGGATACTTAGAAGAAAAATTACCAACAGGAAAGTTTGGCAACTTGCTAGGAGGTCAGGGCCAAGGTTTTTTAGATATGGGTCTTGCTGATGTTATGGTGGCTCCAAGTGTATTGGATTCTTACGATGCATATAACAGACTTGAAGAAACAAAAAGAACAGATAATTTTTCTAACACCACTGATCTTGCTATGGCTAGATTGCCGTTTGCTTTAAAAGTAGCTGCTGTATTAGATCCAAACACCAATGCCATAAAAGATTATTACGATGGAAAAAAAATGGACATTGTTACAATGTATGCGCCAATGCTTGGTGTGGCTGGTGTATCTATTCTTTCAAAATTTGGCAGAGCAGCAGCAAATGCACCTGTAATTGGAAAGTTTGTTAATAAAATGCTTCCAAAAGAAAAAACTGGAGCATTGCCATCATCTTTTGATATGCTACCTCAATTAAGATTGCAAAATCCAGATGAAGCAATAAAAGGTGACAAGTTTGCAAATATCTTTAATCTAAACAATCAAAGATATGGCGATGAGATTTACGATGAATAGAGCAAGTTTTCCATCACTAATGTCTAAAGGAGGCAACAAAATGATGTACGGAAAAAAGAAGCCAAATAAAAAGAAAGTAGTAAAGAAGAAGGCAATGGCTAAAAGAAAACCAATGAAGAAAAGAGGTTATTAATGTCAGATAAAAAAGACGTAACTGTTTACGTCACTGGCGTTTCTATGTCAGGAGGTGTAAACCATGACAGTCAGCGATCTGCTCCAACAGATCAGAAAAAATCTGGAAAAGAAACGGTTAGAAATAGCTGAAAGTATGGTTGATGGTCGGGTTTCCGACTTCAACGCATATCATAAAAACGTAGGGATCGCAGAAGGCTTAATGCAAGCATCTGAGATTATCCGCGAAACAATTAAGAATATAAATGAAGAGGATGTATAACGTGTCTCATCAACATGATAGAATTTATACCGATGAAGAAACCAATGCAACAATTGGATCTCATCAAATGCCAATACCCCTAAATTGGAAAGTTTTGGTTCAGCCCAATCAGGTTAAAATGAAAACTTCAGGCGGCATACTCCTGCCAGAAACCTCCAAAGACAATGAGGAATACCTGACAGCCCACGGCACAGTATGTGCAATGGGTGACTTAGCGTATCGTGATCGTGATACAGGCAAGCGTTGGCGATCAGAAACGTGTCCCAGTGTTGGAGATCGCGTGACCTATGGCAAATATGCTGGTCAGAAAATTGTTGTAAAAGGCGTCAAGTTCCTTCTGTTAAACGATGATGAAATAACATCGATTTTGCCAGATGGCGTCGAAATAGCCGCATACGTAGGGTGAATCAAATGGCAGAAAAAGAAGAAATTCTTGAAGAAATAGAATCTGAAATCAAAAGAGCTAAAGGTGAGCCTGATGATTTTGAAATTGAATTGGTAGACGAACCAGCTCAAGAAGCAGCAGAAGAGGCGAAAGATGTCAAAGAAGAAAGCGCCACCGAAGAAGCCACAGACCCAGAAAAAGATACCGATTTCGGACCAAAAGTCCAAAAGCGTATCAAAAAAATTGTTAGTCAAAGAAGAGAGGCAGAACTCAAAGCTAGACAATTTGAAGAAAAAAATGAGCAACTTGAAAAACGTCTTCAAAGACTGGAGCAAGGCTCTCAGCAATCTGCTGAACAAATGTTTAACCAGCGTTATACTCAAACCAAAGCAGCTCTTACAAAAGCTGTGGAAGAAGGTGACACAGAGGCGCAAGTAAACTTCCAAGAACAAATGGCTGATATGAGAGCAGCCATGCGTATTGCAGAAATGCAAAAACAACAAAATCAGCAACGTGCTGCTGCATCGCCTACAGTTGGCAGGGCGCAGCAAGCTGCTCAAAATCCAGCTCCTCCCAAGGCCATGTCTTGGTGGAAGCAAAACAACTGGTTTAATGCAGCAGGCTATGAACGCGAAAGCGCAGCAGCCAGAGCGATTGATGTTCAGCTAGACTTGGAAGGCTATGACAAAAACTCAGACGAATATTATGATGTTTTAAACAATCGTTTACAAAAAGTTTTTCCTGAGTTATCTTCAGGATCAAGTCCAAGTAAACCGACAAGAACAAAAAGTAGACCACCAGTCGCCCCAACTACAGGCGGTTCTTCAAGTTACAAGGGCAATAGAGTGCGAATGTCGCAAGAACAACTCAGAATGGCTAGAGAACTTGGCATCAATGATGAAAAAGGTCTTAAACAATATGAAGCCGAAATTCGGCGTCAGCAAAGGAGCCAGTAATGACTGAGAAAAGAAATGTTCGTGCGAGTCAAACTCGTAATTCTGTGCGTGATGAGGAATCTCGTCCTATGACTGCATGGAAACCACCTTCACTTTTGGACGCTCCCGAAGCACGTCCCGGCTATGTTCAAAGGTGGGTCGCTACCTCGATTCAGGGTAAGGACACCCCAGACAACGTATACAAACGTATGCGTGAAGGATGGGAACCGCGCTCTGCTGATAATGTGAAAAGTAAGTTGTTTCCGACTATTAATCACGGACAGTGGGAAGGTTGCATAGGCATCGAAGGAATGCTGTTGTGCGAAATGCCAGAAGAACGTCATAAATCTATGAAAGATTATTATTCAGGCAAAAATGCAGAACAGAACGAATCGGTTGTCGGTGATCTTGATGCGTTAGGACGGCGTACTGGACTACCAATCCAACAGGATAGGCAGTCTCAAACCAGTCGCGGCAGATCTATTTCTGCCATGAGCGACTAATATTAACGCTAAAAGGAGCGAAAAATGGCAAATGCAGATGCAGCCTTCGGGTTTGTCCCAATTCGTCACATGAGCGGTAATGCACCTCGTACTAACAAATACACTATTGCCAGTGGTTTAGCTGAAAACATCTTTACAGGTGATTTGGTTATTATCATTGCTGGTGGTACTATTACTCCACACACGGCTACGGAAGTAAATAATATCGGTGTTTTTGCTGGGTGTTCTTACACAGCAAGTGACGGTTCATATGTTTACAGTGAATATTGGCCTTCAGGGACAGTAGCTACTGAAATCATCGCATATGTGTATGATTGTCCATACACAGTGTTTAAAGCACAGTCGGCTGGAACTACCGCTCAGACCAACATTGGCAATTGTTGCGATGTTGTTGCTGGGGCTGGTTCTACATTGACTGGTCAATCTGGTTTTGAATTAAGTGGAACAATGGCGGCAGGAGCAGCCTCTTGTAAAATTGTTGCACTTGTTGATTCTCCAGAAAATGCATTCGGGGCTAACGCTGTCATGGAAGTGCTTATTAATGAGCATCTTCTTAAAGATAGTGCTGGCATATAAGGAGTTTATGAACAATGGCAATGAATAGAGCAGCATTTGCAAAAATGCTTGAGCCGGGTCTGAACACACTCTTTGGACTCGAATATGACTCATATCCAGCGGAATACACAGCGGTATTTGAATCAAACACTTCGCAAAAAGCGTTTGAGGAAGATGTCCTGCTCGCAGGATTTGGAAATGCGCCGACAAAATCTGAAGGGTCTGCGGTATCTTATGATGCAGCTTCCCAACAGTGGACTGCGCGTTATCAGCACGAAACGATTGCTTTAGCATTCTCAATCACTGAGGAAGCTGAAGAAGATGGCCAGTATGGCTCAATCGCTTCTCGCTACACTAAGGCGCTTGCACGTTCTATGGCTTCCACAAAGGAGCTAAAGGCTGCTAATGTCTTAAACCAAGCAACTACTACTGCTGGTGGTGATGGTGTAAGCCTGTTAAATACAGCTCATCCAACACAAAACGGTAACCAGTCAAATACGCTGGTAACAGCGGCTGACTTATCTGAAACTTCACTTGAATCTGTTCTTATACAGATCTCTGAAATGAAAGATGACCGTGGACTTCGCATTGCGGCAATGGGTACGCAGTTGGTTATACCAACTTCCTATGTATTTGTGGCAGAGCGTCTGTTGGAATCACAACTTCGCACTGGTACTGCTGATAACGACATCAACGCGATTAAATCTGGAGGCTATCTGCCAAAAGGTTCGCATGTGATGCGCCGTCTGACAGACAACGATCAGTGGTTTGTAACTACTGATGTTCCTGATGGGCTGAAAATGTTCCAACGCTCACCTATGAAAAAAGGTATGGAAGGCGATTTTGAAACTGGTAACGTGCGCTATAAAGTGCGTGAGCGTTACAGCTTTGGATTCACCGACTGGCGTGGCATCTTCGGATCTGAAGGCGCTGCTTAATAATAAACTTGTGGGGTTAACGCCCCACAAGACTTTGTTTTTATTCATAAAATAAAATAATTTCTTCTGACCCTTGTAATTTATGCAAGAAACCTTATCTCTATTGTATAGAAAGAAACAATGAGAAAGGAAGACAAAATGGAAGTAGCACACAAAGCAGTAAGAGTAGCAGCAGGAGTTCCAATTTGGAGCTTATTTGAAGTTGTTATTGATAACGGAAAACTTACAGAGACAGAAATCGGATCTTTAACAAGTTTTCCAAACGAAGGTCCAATGGCAACAGTAACTTTTGATGGTGTTGATATGACTGTTTCAGCGCCAACTGTAGCTGAGTGTTTAGTTAAAGCAAAAGCTGCTTTGGCTGATCTTGAAGCATCTGCTGCTGATTATGTTCCAGACGAAGATGGAGAAATTGCTTATATGCGTCACTTGGAAGATCAAGCTCAAGAGTGGTCAATGCGCGATTCATCTTACGGTTATGCGGAGTATTATTAATATGAAACTCCTTAGAATTTATGATGGCAGGGATTTTGGCGATTTTGATGATGGTAAAATACAAGCAGTAAAATTCGATCTTCAAGACGCTAAAGGTTTAACCTATTTTGGCTGGAAATATCTAAAAGGCGAAGTAAACCATTACGGCGATAATTACAGAGTTTTTCAAGGGAGTCTTTTATCGAACGGCAAAAAACCTCGTGCGCGTAAAGTATCTAAAAAAAACACGGCTGAAATTTTAAGGCTTGTTGAAGAATATCTAACCAAAAAAAATGTTCTTTGGGGGAAAATGTATTTCCCAAACGGTGAAAGCGCATGGAAAGATAGAAATGGGGAAAGCAATGATTAGTGAAAACGAAGTTAGCGAAGCAATGGATCATTTTTTAAAAATAACAGAAGGGAGAGAGCTTACAAAAGAAACAAGAAATGCACTGGAAGTGTTTCGTAAGTTTCAAGCAGTTTTTGATGAGCCGTGTGGCCCTATTTTTTACCAACCATAAAAAAGGGGGCCAAGCGCCCCCATTACTCAAATAAAGGAAACAGATAATGATAACTGAAAAGCAAAAAGAACGTCTAAAACTTCAAGCCATGTACCAGCTTAACGAAGAAAAAAGGTTGGGTCTTTTGACGCGAAAAGATTTTTGGGCTCGTGCAAAAGAAGCAGTTAAAGCTATTGAAGGAGACAACAATGGTTAAAGTAAATGTAACTGCAACAATAAATATCCAGCGCACAAAGACCATTGAGGTTGATGTGCGCGTCAATGATGTAAAAGAGTGGCTCCGCGACAACTATGGAACGCCTAGTGAGCATGGAATGACTTGGGATGACCCAGAGGTTTTGGCTGAGTTTTTGCCTGACGTGCATGAAGATTTAGATTTTGATGAAGAAGAAGGAGTTATTGAAGAAACTGAAAATGACCAATGGGAAATTGATCATGTGGAGCGTTTGCAATGATCGCCTCTTTCTTTTTAAAACTACTTGTTGTACTGTGCCAATATCCCTGACAGCTACATTGGGTAGCTGACACTAGCCACGACAGGAGATCATAATGGCTAATACAACATTTACAGGACCAGTTCGGTCTGAAAACGGTTTTGAAACTATATCTAAAAATGCTACAACTGGCGCTATAACAATTACCAGTGGTGCAAAAATGGGAACTGAAGCGGCTGGCGGTGCAGGCATAGAAGGCACAGCGGCTGTTTATGTTACTCAAGTAGAGCGATTTAAAAGCGATACATCCACCAATGTTAACATCGTAAAAACTACAATTATGATTGATCTTACAGGTCTGCGCTCAACAGCGGCTGGAGATATTATTGGTAAAAATGGTTCTGGCGTTGCTTATATTGGGCGTGTTACCACTGCCAACCAAGGTACAGTTTTTGGCGTAACTATGGAGTGCTTTGAAACTCCTGCTGGTGGAGATCCTGATATTAACTTGCACTCAGCAACTGAAGGCACTGGTGTTGAAGACACTGCAATATCTGATCTTACTGAGACACTCATTATCAATGGCGGTGACGCAGCGGTAGGTACGAGAACTGCTGGCGGTACTATCGCAGCAGATCAATATTTGTACCTAACAGCAGGCGCTACAACAGATGCCGATTATACCGCAGGCCGCTTGGTTATTACAATCCTTGGCTATGATGTCGCTTCTTAATTAAATCTTGGTGGGGTTTAGGCTCCACCTAAATTATACAGGAGCTTAATATGGCTAATATCGTAAGTATAAAAACATTATCAGAAAATTCCCGTGAAGTTGTAATGGCTTTTCATCTGCAATATGTAGATGCTGGTGACGAAAGTGCTGTTTCAAAAGTTGATGTTTCTGCTTTAGCTAAAAATTCAAACGGAGATTCTTGTACTGCTGTTCGTTTAGTAGAATGCTGGTGGATAATACAAGGATGCACTGTTGAGGTTATGGCAGCGGCAGATACAAATGTTATTATGATGCATCTTGCAGCGGATGATATAGGATATCAAGATTTCAGTAAGTTTGCAGGCTTGCCTTCAACTCTTTCTTATGGAGCCAATCCAACTGGTGATATAAAATTTACAACAACTGGTGTTGGAGCGGCTGGAGATACATACAACATCATTCTAAGAATGAACAAACAATACTAGGAGTTCCGCATGGCGACTTCGGGAACCGTAGCATTTCAACCAAATGTCGAAGAAATAATATCTGAGGCATTTGAACGCTGTGGAATAGATCCGCAAACTCAAACAGGCGATAGAGCTGTCTCAGCTAGACGCAGTTTAAATCTATTGTTTTCCGAATGGGCAAACAGAGGAATTAATTATTGGGCTGTTACTCAAAACACATTGATCTTGGTTAATGGTCAAACAGCTCACCCTCTTCCAGCAGGAACAATAGATATTATTGATGCAGTAATACGCGATAGTACAGTCAATACATCTGATCAAGTTATCAATAGAGTTTCTATTGCTGATTATAATCAACTTCCTAATAAATCTTCTGCTGGCAAACCAAGTCAATATATGTTGGATAAACAAGCAACTCCAGTTGCATATTTTTGGCAAGTTCCAAACAAAACAACATATAGTATGGTTTATTGGGCAATTAATCAACTTGATGACATTACAGCATCTGATCAAGATGCAGATATTCCATATAGATGGAGTGAATGTATATGCGCTGGATTGGCAAGTAAATTAGCTATTAAATATGCAAATGAAAAATTTAATATTTTAAATGAAATGTATGAAAGAGCATTTGATTTTGCAGCAGCTTCTGACAATGATGGTGTAAGTTTGAGGATTCAGCCAACTGCGCTGAATTTATATTAATGGCAAAATACGCTAAAGGAAAAAAATCAAATGCAATAAGTGACATAAGTGGTCTAAGGGTAAGATATACTCAACTTAGAACTACTTGGGATGGATTACGTGTTTCTCCAGAAGATTTTGATCCTAAACAACCTCAACTAACGCCTGCAAAAAATGTTGTAGACGCTACAGCATTATTTAATCCAAGACCAGATAATGACCCAGAGAATGTAACTTTCTTTGTTGGATATAATTACGATCCTTTTCTAGATCCTAGAGATCGTCCCTCAGTGGGTGTAAACTCATATGGTAATGTAGGTCTTGTAAATCTAGAAATTACTTACACAACACAAACAGGCGTAGGCGGTACAGGTGGTGTTGGAACTGAAAACGTGGTTATCGATCAGACTAGAAATGTAACAGGTCTGGGGGCTACAGGTGGCGTTGGAGTGGAAATACCAGCGGCATTCCCATTTGGCGTAGGCGGTTCAGGTGGAGCTGGCGCTGTTGGTGTAGAAGGCGTAAGCTTGGCTATAAATGAAGTAGGCGTAGGCGGTACAGGTGGCGTTGGAACTGAAAGCATTGGAATTAGCGGATGGGGCCAAAGCACTTGGGGATCAGGAACATGGGGTAACTAGATGAATTATACAACTCTAGTCGCAAATATTAAAAACTTTTTGGAAGACGATAGCGCAGAGCTATCAACATCCATAGATGAAATTATATCTCAAGCAGAAGAAATGGTTTTTCAAAGATTGCCAAATTTACCTTGTTTTAGAAAAACATCTTCTGCGGCTAATCTTGTGGTTGGGACAACAGAATATACAGTTCCATCTGCAAGAATGATCAGACAAGTTTCTGTTACCAGCTCAAATGTTGTAAGATACTTAAATCATAGAATAGATTCTTATTTACGTGATTATTGGCCAAATTCTAGCACACAAGGATCTCCAATTATGTATAGTACAAAAAGCGCAGGAACTGCTGGTACTATAATTATTTTGGCTCCAACTCCAAGCGCAACTGATGCTTACTCAGTTGACTTTATAGCACCTGAAACTGGTCTTAGTTCAGGAAATGCAAATAGTTGGGTTGGCGATCATGCAGAAAATGTGTTATTATCTGCATGTCTGTATGAGGCGTCAGCTTTTCTTAAAGCTGGAGAAACTTTGGCGCTTTACAAGACACAATTTGACGAAGCGGTTCAATTGTTTGTACAAGAGATGCAACGAGATTACGCAGCAGAATATAACGGAGGCATATAATGGCACTTACTCAAGCGATGTGTACGCTATTTAAAAAAGATGTGTTGCTTGGTGATCATCATCTTGACACTGATAATATTTACATTGCGCTATACACAAGTTCAGCAACTTTAAATGCAACAACAGACGGTTACACAGCTTCTAATGAAGTTGCCAATGGTAACGGATACACCACTGGTGGAAACGCCTTGGCAAGTAAAACAGTAGCAGAAAATAGCACAAGTGGTGTTTTTGATTCTGCTGATCCAGAATGGACATCAGCAAGTTTTACAGCGCGTGGAGCTTTAATCTACAACAAAACACTTGGAGATGCGTCCTCAAATTCTAGAGGAGCAATAGTTGTTTTAGATTTTGGTGGTGACTTTACAGTCTCTGGCGGTACTTTTAAAATTGTTTTTCCAGCAGCAACCAAAGATACAGCAATTGTAAGGATTGATTAATGGCCAGCACATATACTGGAACTGGTATTGAAAAGATTGCAACAGGCGAACAGTCTGGATCTTGGGGTAATACTACAAACACAAACCTAGATATTATTGATCGGCTCACAAATGGTGTTGGAGCTATTACACTTTCCAACACTGCACACACCCTAACAACAACAGATGGCAGTTTGTCAGACGGTATGTTTAAGGTTCTTGTTCTGGGTGGATCACCTTCTGGTACAAATACAATTACAGTATCACCAAATGATGGCGATCATGTTTACTTTGTGAAAAATGGAACAAATCAAACAGCTACATTTACGCAGGGGTCTGGTGCTAATGTGAGCGTATTGGCTGGAGACAGCAAGATAATCTTCTGTGACGGTGCAGGATCGGGCGCGGCTGTAACAGATTTGACC
>Ga0209535_1003384_pt1 | contig 10157 bp, 15 predicted proteins | sample LinPmetageLP28_FD_184041 | JGI IMG/M metagenome (GOLD analysis project Ga0209535, IMG submission 184041) | Marine viral communities from the Pacific Ocean - LP-28 (SPAdes) (version 2) | ecosystem: Environmental > Aquatic > Marine > Oceanic | place: Pacific Ocean | collected 2009-08-22
GTTTCATGTCAATATAATCTAATACTCTAAATGTAAGTATGACCGTTTCATCTTCCCAATGTTCGTATCCCTCGAATACACATTTACCTGGTTCTGTCATATTCTTTATAACCTTTTGTTGTTGTTTTTCATTATGACAAATAACTTGTATCAAGTTACCACTTACTTTTAAATTTACAAAATCATCTTTCATCTAATATCTCTACACCCATTTTAGTACACATTATTATTATATTATGCTTAGTGGGTTCTTTACTATCAACCATAGGAACACCATATCTATATGATTTGTTTACTGCTATCTTATCTATCTCACAAGTATTATCAAATCCAAATCTCAATCCAAAACTATCTAAATCTAATTTAAATTTAGGTATTCCATCTGGATAAGGATTCTGTATAAAGTTATAATAGTTCAAAATATTATCAGTACATCTTTGCTCTATATCATTTAAGGTATCTGTGTTTGGTACATTGTAGTTATTACCAACCTCTTTATCTGTTCTTGTAAATATAACTAATCTCTTATATTCGTGTTTAGTTAAGTACTTAAATATATTATCTATTGTGTTAGAATTATCAATATCTATATTTGTATTGAAATCAGTAACTCCACCATCCTTGTCTAAATGTATAGATGCAATTACCCCATAATTAGTATCTCTATTTTCCCAATACAAATCCTCAGTTAGAGTTTTTAATTTGTCCTTTACTATATCAGATAGTTTCATCTAAGGCCTCATAGAAAGTACTATTAGTATTTGTTGATATTTTATTCTCAGAGAATCCACCCTTTAGGTGTGAAGCAAACTTCTGTCCATCATAGTAATAAATATTATGTTCGCCAGTATCTTGTGTATCATAATTTGGATTATCATAATATGGACCAAGATGTAAATACTTATACCCCTTTTCTAAACAATGTATTGTGGCTCCGTGATTACTATCACCATATATCCAATCAATATCATAATCACGAAAGAAATCTTTTTTACATAAAAAGAAATATGCATCACTAAATCCCAAATCTTTTGTCTTAACCATTCCGCCGTGTTCTGGTGAAAATTCTATATCACCTTTAATTAACTTATTGAATAACTCTTGATGTATAACATAGGATAACAAAGTTACCTTTTTATTATCTATTGAAACATATGTTAAATCATCCGCTTCCATATCATATATCATATCCTCAATTGCATTAAAATTATAATAGAATAAATCATTATGTTGTAATACTATCGTATCATACTTAGCTTCCTTAGTACCCAAATAAAAACCTAATGATGCCCACATCGTATCATTTTCTAAAGTCATACTACTTAATTTTGCTGTACCATTATGTAGATTAAACAACTTGTTATTTTCCAATTCTTTAGTTGTCATTGATTGGAATCCCTTTACAACTCTTACATTTGATAAAGTAATATTAGGCCAGTTATGTGAATTATCTATTAATATAATCTCGTGTTCAAACTTATGTTGTTGTATATTCTTAATAACTTTTAATGTAGTAGATACCATTTTATAATAATTGTTAGAACCCCAAGTACCTGGTATATGAATATGCTTACCCTTATCTATTGAACAAAAATTTAAAATAAAACTAATCATAATATGTCCTTACTCCATTGAACACTACCATCATTATTATAATAAACAAACTTCTCAAGTGGTTTACCATTATCAAATTTTATCTTATAGTTTTCTCTACCATCAATATAATAAAAAAACCACATACCATCCATCTTACCATTTCTCATAATACCACGAGCTCTTAACTCACCATTATTATGTGAATCCCTATATATTCCGTGTAAATCACCATTGCTATTATAATTCTTTTCTATAACATTTTTACCCTTAGTATCAACTTCAACTCGTTCTATCAATACACCTACCTTATATATTTCTTTTGCTAAAGGACGATTGGTTTTTTCATTATTATATTCCCACTCACCAACCTTACAATTATAATCATACTGACCAGATACAATTATATTCTTACTATCATCATCAGTATATTGCTTGTATTCTCCTGCCTTATCTCCGTGTCTAAAATTTTCTATTGATTTAACATTACCCGATTTGTAATATGATGTTTGTAATCCGTGTGATTGGTATTCTTGGGTTGGAAGTTTTCTAACTTCTGATATTACATATAGTGTTCCATCAGCATGAAATAGTTTTCTTTGATATTGGTTACCTCGAACCATCCTCACTTCTTCTAATAAACCTTGCCATTGTGCTTTACTTGCAAATTTATTTACCACACGATTGAAATCATTTGGATTATTCATTGCCCAAGATTGATATTCAATATACTCCTCTTGAAATGGAAATATTAATAAATCATCTTTTAAATCTAAAACACATTCAGTATCAAATATAAATTTTTTATACCTCATTATAACTTAACCATTCATTATAAAATCGTTTATTCTTTTTTTCCCAAGGCGGAAAGAAACTTGTAAAGTGTACACAAGTAACATTTTCATAATCCCCACTATCAGAATAACCTTTATCTAACAAAGATAAATCCCAATCCACTTCATCTAATACTTCTGTTTGTATCCAATCCTCTCCTATAATATTCCATCGTCTATTAAATACTATACTGAATATTGCTTGTTCCCAATGATTTGCTCTTGCCATTTCAAGATAAACATAAAAGTAAAAGTATGTAGATTCAAGTTCTTTAAATACTTGTTTGTTTAAATCTGAATGCCAATATAGAAAACAAGTTTGAAATGTTGCCTCATCGTAGTTTAGGGGATTACCTAAATATTTACTACACCTTGATTGTTCTGAAGTTAAATCTTTATTCTTAAATTGTTTTATAAAAGGTAGGTTATCTTGTTTTGCAAATAACTTATCTTTACTTTTAAGATTACTTAATGATATTGGATTTAAAAACCATACATCCAAATCCACATACAATATCCAATCCCACTCTTCAAAGAATGTACTGAACATAAACATCTTATTAAAGTGTATTGGTGTATCGTGAAGTTCTGGTGGTATGTAATATTCTATCTTTCGTTCTTCTAAATATGTTGTATCTGAACCTACTGGTGTTACTACAATAAAATCCCCATCCCACAATCCATCTATCTTTGCATTCGAAATTAAAGGTGGTATCTTATCATACATTTTTTCATCAGCTAGAAAAACCATAACCTTACCCTTACCCTCATTCCAAGCTTTTTTTGCTGGAACACAATCATCAGAATATCTACTATCACTTTGGATATCTCTTTGTATTGTGGTAAACTCTTGTCGTTGAAAACAAGTATATGTTTTAGCATCTTCTATTGAAACAATATCACGATTGATAAAAACATCTGTTGGTACAATACCATCGTTCTTTGCAGATTTAATTAATTTCTTTGCTTGGATAGAATTGATTATGTATGCATGTGCACCACCAAGATGTTCATTAGTTTTAGTATCCCATAGTGGTTTACCAATGTTCATAATACTAAATGAACCTGGTTCTGGTTTTGAATCTACAAACTTATCTGTAAATTCTACATCGTGTTCGAGTATAACAAATCTCTCACCATTCTGTACACATTTTAACCATAAGAAATAATGGGATAGGAAACAACCGATTGCTGGTTCTAAGTAACTATACTTAAGCCATTTTTGATTTAAATCGTTAAGTGTTAAGTTTTGAGTTTTTAGTTCATTTATTGAATTATACTTATCAACTCCGTAATATATTTCTGCATCTAATCCAGCATCAATTGCTGATTTAAGAGTTCTCTGTGCACTCTCTTCACTATATTGATTACCCTCAATGGTTATAACATAGGCTTTCAAACTTATACCTTACTTAAAATTTGTTCCTTAAATTCTATAATACCTTGTGCTAAGTTTGCTTCCCAATCCTCGTGTGCTTGTTCATCTGCACCATCGGTAATATATTTAAATGAAACAAATGGAACATCCCTCAAATAACAAACCTTGGCTAATGCATATGCTTCCATATCCACTACCTCACCATAGTATTGTGATTTATCTTCTACAAAACAATCACCAGTACCACAAGTTGCTCTTCTTTTAATTGGGTTATGTTCAGTAACACCAAAATCTAACATAAATGGTAGTTCATCTTCGAATGGTGTTTCACCTCTCATAAAACCAAGACCTGTAACATCCATATCTCTCTGTACAAACTTTGTACAATCAACTAATGTTTTCTTCTTAATCTTACGACTACCTGCAGTTCCATAATTCATTACTAAATCATAAGGTATATGTGAACCATATTTACCAAAGTGTGTTGTTAACTTATAGGTTGCATTAACCTTACCAACTCCTGTATAGATAACATCATAATCACCTAACTGGTTTTGTGTTTCAACTTCAAGTGCACACACTATTAATATTCGTTTATTCTTCTTCGTCATTTTACATCCTATCTATATCTGGTTTCTTTTTTACAGCTTTCTTCTTCTTAATGTACTCAGTATTTTTATCTCTTGGTTCTTTAGGACGATTTTCCTCATCTATATTCCAAAGTGTTAATGCGGTTAAAAGTACACCTGCTACTAATGCTACCAATGTTGTTTTATCCATTTACTTATCCCATTTGAAACCATTACCATATGCACCCCATTGTGCGGTCTCGTAATATATTGGTTTCTTTAAATCTAAAAATTCAATAATCTCATTTGGATATATTGGATAGTGAGATGGTATATCCCAACTCCCATACTTATTAAAACAAGTTGCTTGTAGTGGTCGTTTCTCACCAATAGCATAACTTAAATTAACCCAACACTCATCCAAATCTTTTCTTTTCATTTCTTGTACTGCAATATGTCTTGCCATATATGCTGCACTTCTATCAACCTTACTTGGGTCTTTACCACTATATGCTCCACCACCGATTGGTACTCGTGGCCCATAATTATCCACAACTAATTTTCTACCAGTCAATCCAGCATCTGCATCAAACCCACCTTGTTTCCAATCACCTGCAGGATTTGCGTGTGTCGTTATAAGACCATAAGGTTCACTCTTTAACCACTCACTAATTTTTCCGTGTAATGTAATTTTGTTTGTATTCTGAAATGATGCTACTATAAAAAGATTCCCATCATCTCGCATGGTTACTTGAGTCTTACCATCATATGGATATAACTCATACAAGTATTTACATAAACTTCTTGCTAACCTATACTCCTCTGGTACATACTCATCATTCTCATTACAAGCATAACCAACCATAATTCCTTGGTCACCTGCTCCACCAACATCTACTCCACGAGATATCTCTGGTGATTGTTGAACTATATTAACTTGTGTATTTCTTAAATAATCTGAAGTCTCTAAAACTTCTTCCACGATATGTGGTATTGGTATCACTTCATCTGTATTAATCGTAACTTCACCATTGATATAAACACTTCCGTGTCCACCCATCGTCTCAACCGCAACCCTAGCATTAGGGTCGCGTTCAAGACAGTAATCTAATATCTTATCAGATATTCTATCACATATTTTGTCAGGATGTTTAGGTGATACGAACTCTGCTGTTCTATACATCCCCTATCACCTATCTTCCTTTTTCTTTATACACTAAAAAACCAACACCTAAAAATGTTAGTAAGTGTACTAATTGAACTATAAATTCCATTATATAACTCCTTATTTGTAATTGTTAGATTTACAAGCGTTTACTGATTCTTTACGATATTCAGTAACTAACTTCTTAACCTCTCCAATTGCTTTACGGGCTCTTCCCTCTGCTGATTTGTTGCCCTTTTCCACAAATTCTAAATGATTAGATTCAAACTCAAAATATTGTTCTTGAATCGTATCAAATAAGTCTGATAGTCTTGCCATAATATAATCTCCTTTAATATGTTATAACTGATTTAACTTTATCTTTGTTTAAGAAAGATAGATTTATGAGATAGACTTCATCTATAACATCGTATCCAGCTTCCTTACACAATTCTCTTGTAGCACTCGAAGTACCACCTGTGGCATATACATCATCCACAATAATAACTTTACCCTCACCAGGTTTAATCTCTAATGTATCAGTACCATATTCTAATTCATATTCTCTACTGATTACTGGTGGTGGAAGTTTACCTTTTTTTCTGACTGGTATAAAACCCAATCCCATTCTCTTTGCAAGATAAGAACCGAATATAAATCCCCTTGCCTCACACCCAACTATATAACCAGCATTAATTTGGTTTGCTAATAAACCTCTCATTAATAATGTAGAATGGTTTAATGCATTTGCATCTTTTAATAAGGGTGTGATATCTTTAAACACGATACCCTCTTTAGGCCAATCTGGCACATCTATTATATAATCTTCTAAGTTCATTTTAGTCTCCAATGACATTCGTTACCTGAATCAATATAATTGATATTGCTAATAAGATACATATAATTGTTTTTAATGTAGGAATCTCTCGTAGAAATAAATAGGACATAATACCAAAAATAATAGTACCAACTCCAAACCCTATCATTCGTATATTCCAAGTGAATCCAAAGTGTTCATATGATAATCTTGATGAATGGAAAAATAACCAACCAATTGGTATTCCGAATAATGCCATCCAATTAGCAGAACTCCAAAACCAATGTCCTTTTAATGAAGTAGTGAATTGAGCATTCAATTGCCACCAAGCCATTACATTACTTATAACCAATATGACCATCGCCATAGCTAATTTTGTCATCTACAACTCTTCTCCATAAAGAGAATACTTTTTAATCGGTATAGGTTTATCTTTCCCATCTTCGATATGTACTTCTCCCTTTCCAGCATCAATATAAAACTCCATTATTTGAGTTTCCATATAGATTGCATTAAGTACTTCAGTAAGTGATGAGTATATTTGGTCATCACCATCTACGATTGCCCACCTATCTCCAGGTGGAACTCTTGTTGCTTTAAGTTCTTTCATTTTAAATTCCTAAATTACTGAATCTTTTAATAGTTTTTTTGTATCATCACCATCAAACTCTCTTGGGAAGTATGTAGATAACACTCCTAATAAATCGTGATACTTAGCAATCTCTTCCAATTCCTTTTCTATAGTATCCATTATATCAGGATGTTCTGCAACCCCTCGTGAGTTATTAAGTAAAATCTCCACATTGATTCTATGTTTTTCAATGTGAGCTTCAAAATGTATTTTACTTGCTTTTATTAAATCATTTCTAAGATTTAACGCCATTTTTTCGTCTCCTTGTAGTTCACTTTTCTATTTTCCTTTTTCTTTAGATGTACTTCAGAATTTGTTTTCTTCCTATGACACTTTTTACATAGTGTCTGTAAGTTATCCAAACTATAGTAACTCCAATCTAAATCTTTTGCCTTCACACCTTTTTGTTCTACTAAAGGTCTTATGTGGTCACAATCCCATCTCTTTGCGGATATTCCACAATGATTACATTTACCCTTATCTCTTTTTCTCAAGTGAGCTCTTTGTTCTCTTGAGTGGTATATAATCATATACTCTGTAGCACAATCTTGGTGCCAACTCTTTCTTTCATTGATAGTATCATCATCCTTTACTATCATATTACCACACCATCTACATTGTCCTTTAATCTTGGTGTAGTACGAATCAGGTTTAGGTGGTTGTCTAAAGTTACCATCCCATTCCTCTTTCTTCTTACCAAAGGTTCTTTCATGCCGTTTACCAAATCTACTTAACGGCATGAATTAAACCATTATTGTGGAGCTGACAGGGTTCGAACCTGCGACCTCCGCAGTGCAAGTGCGATGCTCTCCCAACTGAGCTACAGCCCCAGCTCTCGAACTTATCTCATTCGGATTACATCTCTTATCCACATCAATAAAATTATTCCAACTATCCCTAACGAGACTGGAAATAATGCTAAAATTGATAATGGTATTGCGATTAAAAGTGTTAAAAATTTTATTGGATTTACTCGTGATTTCTTCACAACCTCTTTCTTCTTGGGCTTTCTTAGACTGTCTCGAATTTCTTTTAACTCTTGATATGTCTTTTGTTGCCTCAATTATTTCTCCATACAACCCATTCATTTATACCTCGCTATTTGCGTATTGTTCTGAACATCCATATCCAATAAATTAGACATAGAACTAAAAGTAACAAAGTTACCATTGGGTCGTTTTCTGTTTCTGGATGAACCATAATGTTTCATATTGGTCATCATCCCACTCATATATAAATATCTCACTACTATATTTCTATCCTATTTTCTTGGTTGTTATCACCAGCAGTAAACTTAACATTGTCATTTACTATAGTTCTGAATAGTTCTATATCCAACCCTAACTCATCAACTAAGTTAGCTAATCCTTTAGTATCCTTTGGTAAACAAGTTCCACCGAATCCACCAAACTCTTTGTTCACTCGTAGGTAATGTCCATCACCAACTCCGTGAAATAAAAAGGTATCTTTCACTACATCATAATTAGCATCTACCTCTTGACAAATCTTATAGAAGGCATTAGCAAATGTAACTCTCATAGCCTTATAACTATTACTGAAGTATTTCATTAGTTCAGCCTCAATTGGTTTCATCACGACTGTATGGGTGGGTAGAACTCCGTGGCAATCTCTCACACACTTCTCTACTCGTTCATCTTCAGTACCGATAACCAATACATTATTGTTATGTATAAAATCTTCTACAGCACACTTCTCACGAAGAAACTCTGGTACAAAACTTAGATTCAATATTGAACCATATTCTTTTACCCATCTACTAATTGAACCTGGTTTGACTGTACTCTTCACACAAACAAATCCTTTGTAGTTCAAATGATATAACTCTCGTAATACACTTTCTACTATTGTAACATCACAATCACCATTATCAGCACTCGGTGTAGGTACTGATATATAAACAATTGGACAATCCAATACATCTGTTATTTGTGTTTCTAATCGGATATCGTGTACAATGATATTATGTCCTTGAGTCTTGAAACCCTCAGAGATAGCATTCCCTACAAATCCTTTTCCTATAATTCCTATATTCATTTTAATTTCCTTAATATACGGCTTTTTTACTATTAAAGTCAAGTACTATTTTAAAATACTTTTACGCCATATCGTTTAGTAAACTCTACTGCATCTTCTTCTGTGTTTACAATGGGTTGTCCTTTAATGTTTAGACTGGTATTGAGAACCATAGGACAACCCGTGTTTTTGTAAAATTCATTTATCAGATTGTAGAAGTTTGGATTATCATCTTTACTTACTGTCTGTACCCTTGATGTATTATCTATATGACATATAGCAGGATACTTCTCTGGATATTTACACTTCGCTACATACTGCATATACTGAGATTTCTTCACGGGCATTTCAAATATCTCGTGTGCGTGTTCCTCAAGTACTGCAGGTGCGAATGGTCGAAACTCTTGTCGTTTCTTAATTTTATTTACTTTATCTTTAATCTCGTTACCTCGTGGGTCTGCCATCAAAGTACGATTCCCCAAAGCTCGTGGCCCGAACTCCGCTCTTCCGTTCGCGACACCAACGATGTTCCCTTTAAGAAGCTCGGTTAAAAGTTGCTCGGTTGGATAATCTCCCTTGATATCATAACCAAGAAAACAATTATGCCAGTTCACATGCTCACCCAATATATATGCGGCACTCCCTAACGATGAACCCCCATCACCTGGATTCGGGAGTATCCATAAACTTGGGTAAAGTTCGTGTGCAATAATACTATTCGCCACACAATTCAATGCAACTCCACCACCATAACACATATCATTTGTTTCAGGTACTAATTGTTTTGCTTTTGCAAATAACTTATATACCTCATCCTCACATATACTCTGTACATTTGCTGCTATAGTGAACTTCCATTCATCTGTACCATCATCTGGATATATCTCTGAATCCCAATCTATACATCCTCTATGTAGATTCTTATTGAAGTGTAGAAGTTTTTTCTCGCGAAAAAAGTATTCCTTAATCTCTCTCTTTAGTTTTGGAATAACCTTACCCCAACCTGCCATACCCATTAGTATGTACTCATCCTCTTGTGGTTTTAATCCCAACCTTTGTGTCATCGCACTATACCATAAACCTAAACTATGTGGATATGTTTGAGACCATCTCTTCTCGAACTTACCATCTTTAGCATACCATATAGTACAAGTTTCC
>Ga0209535_1003386_pt1 | contig 10150 bp, 13 predicted proteins | sample LinPmetageLP28_FD_184041 | JGI IMG/M metagenome (GOLD analysis project Ga0209535, IMG submission 184041) | Marine viral communities from the Pacific Ocean - LP-28 (SPAdes) (version 2) | ecosystem: Environmental > Aquatic > Marine > Oceanic | place: Pacific Ocean | collected 2009-08-22
TCTGGTGGACGAGCTGCAATCAACTTTGTTCGTTCTTTGCGTGACATGTTGGCTGGTTCAAGTCGTAGTTCTGTAAACATGACTGTCAAGTGGGATGGTGCGCCTGCAATATTTGCTGGTGTTGACCCAAAAGATGGTAGGTTCTTTGTTGCAAAGAAATCTGTTTTTAACATCGAACCAAAACTCTATAAGTCAAATGCAGAGATAGACGCAGATAAATTATCTGGTGCATTGAATAGTAAATTTAAAGTTGCGCTTGCAGAGTTTTCTAAGTTAGGTATTACAGATGTACTTCAAGGAGACTTGATGTTTACTGATGGTGATGTAGATACCACAGATATAGAAGGAAAGAAGTATTACACATTCCAACCGAATACTATTGTATATGCTGTAGATGTAAATTCGGACTTAGGTAGAAAGATTAAAAACGCCAAGATTGGTGTTGTATGGCACACAACATACAAAGGTGACGAACTACAAGATATGAAAGCATCATTTGGTGCAAATATAAAAGGACTTAACAATCCATCTACAGTTTGGATGGATGATGCAACATACAAAGACACATCTGGTTCTGCAACAATGACTGCAAAAGAAACAGAAGTGGTTACGAAACATTTATCTATGGCTGGTTCTACCTTTCAAAAAATTAACTCTGGATTATTAGATCAGTTTTTAACTATTCAAAATAGTTTTACTGGTGATTTTTCTGGTGCATCTCTCAAGACATATAATAATAGTCTTGTAAGAAAAGGACAGAAGGTTACTAATCCAAAGAAACATGCACAAGGTTACATTCCTTGGGTAGAAAGTGTATTTGATAAAAAGGTTGACAAACTAAAAACTCCTGTTAAGAAAAAGGAAGTAGAGAATAAGAAAAAAGAAATAGTTCGTGAACTAAAGAAACATACAGTAAATTTGAGTAATATGATTACATTCCAAAATCACATCGTAGAAGCGAAAATGGGTGTGGTAAAGAAACTAAATACAGTAAAGAGTATTGGAACTTTTATTAAAACTGCAAATGGGTTCAAAGTTGTAAACCCAGAAGGATATGTTGCAATTGATAGAATTTCTGGTAATGCAGTTAAATTAGTTGATAGAATGGAATTCAGTTTTAATAACTTTACTGCGATAAAGGCATGGGATAAATGAAGACATTCGATGAATTACTTTTTGAACTTTCTGAAAGAAAGGCTATGAGCACTTTTGACAGAAAAAAAATTGGAATGAGAATGTCACGAATGATGAAAAGTTCTGCTGTCAAAGCAAAGATTGCAAGAGCTAAACTAAAAAAGGCAAGTGATTCAAAACTTAAACAGAGAGCGAACAAAGCTGCAAAGTTTTTAATCATTAAGAAGTTTACTGGTCTAGATGCAAATGCATATGCAAACTTGCCTCTTGTACAAAGACAAATGATTGATAATAAGATTTTAGCGAAAAAAGGTGCTGCACTTAAAAAGATTGCTACAAAATTATTACCGAAAGTAAAAAAGTCAGAAATAGAAAGACTGCAAAAAGCGAAACAGGGTGCTAAAGAATGAAAACATTTAAAGACATCATCGAAGCTCGTGGTGACACTGCCGTATTTACATTCGGTAGATTTAACCCACCAACGATAGGACATGAAAAACTTTTAGACAAAACAGCGGCAGTTGCAAAGAAAAATGCTGGCGCCCCATATTATATTTTTGCATCACATTCTGAAAACCCAAAGAAAGACCCATTACCGTATTCTAAGAAAATTGCATACATGAAAAAGATGTTCCCAAAACATTCAAGAAATCTTCTAGTATCAAAAGCAAGAAATGTATTTGAGATTGCAATGATCCTTTATAACAAAGGACACAAATCAATTGTCATGGTTGCTGGTTCTGATAGAGTTGCAGAGTTTGAAGGTCTATTAAACAAGTATAATGGTGTTGAAGCAAGACATGGTTATTATGGTTTTGACAATATCGAAGTTATATCTGCTGGTGAACGTGATCCAGATGCAGAAGGTGTTACTGGAATGTCTGCGTCAAAGATGAGAGCTGCTGCATCTGCAAATGATTTTGACCAGTTCAAACTTGGATTACCAACAAATTTTAAACAAGGAATGACTTTATTCAAAGATGTTCGTAGATACATGGGTATTCGTGAGTCATTTATTCCAGTGGAAGATACTATAACTGAAGAAGAAATCTTCAGAGATTTATATATTCGTGGTGAGATACTAACCATTGGTGAAGAAGTCACTGATTCATATTCTGGTGTGTGTGGAAAGATTGTTCGTAGAGGAACAAACTATGTTACCTTTGCAGAAGAAAATGGAGATACACATAAGAAGTGGTTGTATGAAATCCAAGAGATGACAACTGGACAACTTATCAAACATGTCATGGCCAAAACTACAAAGAAAAAAGGTTATGATAGAGCAGTTGAAATTATGAAATCTGTTATTGATAGAAAACATAAAGAATCAGGTGGAAAACTAAAACACGGTATTAGTTATTACGCACAACAAATTGCAAGAACACTTACAGGTATTGATGGTAAAGAACTTGGTAATGCATTTACAAAAGCTCATCCTAAACTCACAGAAGAGAACCCTTGTTGGGATACTCACAAACAAGTTGGAATGAAAAAGAAGAACGGTAAGATGGTGCCGAACTGTGTTCCAAAAGAAGAGTTTGTTGTAGAAAAAGAAGATAAAGATATTGGGAAAAGAAAAGGTACACAACCAGCAAAGTATTATGCAAAAGATGCTGAGGGTGATAAGATGGCAAAGTCTACCAAACAGGCTCGTGCAAGACATTTTGCAAAAGGTTCTGCAAAAGATGACAGTGATGACAGTGCATACAAACCAGCGCCAGGCGATAAGTCTGCAAAAACTAAACCATCAAAGTACACAAATAAAATGAAAAAGATGTTCCCTGATTTGTATAAAGAAAAAGCACCTGATACAGAAGATTCTCGTGAAATTGGAACAGATGCTCAAAGGGAGTTACATCAAGATATGACGCCAGGACAGAAAGTAATTAAGTTTTCAGAACATACCAATTGTGGTACACCTGATTGCTGTAATGAATGTGAAACCTCAAGTTTGATTGAGTCTAACATTTATCGTGTGGGTTCAGAAAAATATTTTGAATTCTTTCAAGAGAAAAGAGATGCATATCAAGTTGGTGTTTATGAACCAGTAGGATTTGATAAACAACTTATGGAAGGTGACTTAGGTAGGTTTGATATGTATCAAGGACAGCATGTTGCATTAGATTGTCCTATGATGTTTGAAGAAAAAGATGTAGAATTAAATAAACCTAAAGTCGGTGGGCCAAAGAAATACTATGTATATGTAAAAGATCCAAAGACAGGTAATGTCAAGAAGGTTACATTTGGTGATACAAGTGGACTGAAAGTTAAGTTAAGTGATAAAGAAGCACGAAAGAGTTTTGCTGCAAGACATAATTGTGACCAACAAACAGATAGAACCAAGGCAGGATATTGGAGTTGTAATCTTCCAAGATACGCAAAACAACTTGGTTTGAGTGGTGGGGGCAATTTCTTTTGGTAAAACCTTATACTCAAACTTATGATAAGGGAGTTATTATCAGACAGTTTGAAGATGATATAGAAAGTGAAGAACTGGTATGGCACAGAGATAGACATACTAGAGAAGTTACAGTTCTAGATGGTGACGATTGGAAGATACAATTAGATAATAAGTTACCAGAAGAATTAGTAAAAGGAAAGATTTACAAGATACCCAAAATGGAGTATCATAGAATAATAAAAGGAACAGGGCAACTTGTCGTAAAAATTTGGGAAGAAACAAATGACTAGATATTCAAGAACTATGAAAGATATTCTGATAGAGATGAGAACTCTATATGCACCATGTGACGATTGTGGAAACGAAGTATGCACTTGTGTTGTTGAAGAAGTTGAACTTGATGAGGCAAAGTATGACCTCTACCACAAAGATTTTTCATCTGCAATGCAACACGCATATGCGATGGCAAAGAAACTTCATGGTATTACAATTGATCCAAAAGAGATTGATGACAAAGTTGCAACAGGCCCTAAAAAACCATCTAAAGGTAAAACTAATAGTTATAGACTAAAGGGTAAAGGTGGTGCAATCCAAGTACAAGTTGCAAATCTTGATGATAAGAAATTTGAGTTAAATATGTACAAAGAAGAAGTTGAACTTGATGAAGCAACAATGTCACAAGCATTAGATATTGACCCAAAAGACGTAGCTAGAATGAAAACTCTTGCAGTTCTTTATACAAGAGCAATGAAATTACCTTCTGGTTCACCAAAACAAGATAAGTTCAAAAAAGAAATAGAAAAATTAAGAAAAGAACTTAGAATGGATGAGAGTGTTTTTCAAGAATTGGTAAAAAGTATTGAACTTGATGAGGATGCAGATAAGTCTTTAAAAAAGAAGGCAGACGCTTCTGGTATTTCACTGGGTATATTGAAGAAGGTATTCGATAGAGGTGTTGCCGCATGGAAGGGTGGACATCGGCCAGGCACAACGCCTGTACAGTGGGCCCATGCAAGAGTTAACTCTTTTATTTCTGGTGGTAAGACAAGAACTACTGGTGATGCAGACTTGTGGAAACAACATAAAGGAAAGTCTGAAGAAGTTGAAGTTGATGAAAAGTTTATGTCAAGAAGACCTTCTTCTAAAGAAGTTAAAATGGCAATCGGTATTGCAAATGACCCTCGTTATAAGGGTGGTAATATGACAGGTGCAGTTAAGGCTATTGAAAAAATTAGAGATGGATTATCAAAATATCCAGAGGTTGAAGCTGCTTTACGAAAGGCAAATGAAAATCTTGAAGAAGGTAAAATGAAAGATCTTCTGATAAAAGCACAAGACCTTATGGGCCCATCTAAGAATAGGGAACAAGGTATTGAGTTTGTGATGAAAGGTTTGAAAGTTTCAAAGAAAGAAGCAACTAAACTTGTTGATGCAGTTATTAAAATGAGTGAAGAAGTTGAACTTGATGAAATTACTAATAAGTTTGCTGTCGTATCAGTTAAAAGTGGAGATGTTCTTGCATTTGCATCTGATGAAAAAGATGCAATTAGTTTATCAAAAAATAACCTTAGAAAAGAAAAAGGTAAGGTTGTCAAACTAAAACGTGGTATTGCAACTAACAGAGCATCAAAGATGATAGGTAGACCTCTAGAGATGGGTATGGCTGAAGAAGTTGAAATTACAGATGCTTTAATTGAAGGTATGAAGATGAACGATCCTAAGTTGCTTAGAGTCTTTGATAAACTGAAGAAGGGTTCTACTGTTAAAATCAAACACGACTCTACATTAGAGAAGGGTAAAGATTTTATTGAGTATATTGTCAAGTCTAAGAATATGGTTCGTAAAGGTACAGTAGAAAAGATTACTATGGCAAGAAAAGATAGTCCTACTAGTGCAAAAAGATATCTATATAAACGAGATGGAAAAGTTACAATGGCTTTCGGAGATATGGCAGTATCGCCTGTAGATATCAAAGAAGAACCAGAAAAGAAAATGGACAAACCAGATTCTGCCAAGGCGGTAGATCAATCACGAGATGATAAGAAGAAAACTCGTATCGCACAGTTGCAGTTGCAGATTGCAAAGGCAACAGAAACAATTAATAAACTAAACACACAGGAGAAACCAGATGCCTAAGTATCTAAAAACTAAAGAAGGTAGTCTTGAAAGTGCAGTGGAGTCGGTTTCTACTGCAAAGAAAGACGAAGGATTTGCAAGTGACGCTCAAAGAAAAGCTGCATTTGCAAGTGGTTATAAAGAACCAAAAAATAAAAAAGACAAAAAAGAAGAGATGACTGTTGAAGACAAAGAAGCATATGAAAAGTTCTTTAAGTCTGCTTTGAAAAAATTCAAAGTTGGCAGTCCTGCTGACTTCAAATCTGATGAAGAAAAGAAAAAGTTTTTCGACTATGTAGACAAGAACTACAAAGCTGAAAACGAAGAAGTTGAAGTAAAAGAAGAAACAACTCTTGCTATGAAAGCAGCACAATACATTTCTAGTATGTGGGCAGAAGCTGCTGCAGAGAAAGATGGTGTGAAAACAAAATCTGAAGAAGAAGAAGAACCAAAGAAAAATGGTAAAACTATGACAGGTAAAGAAATGTCAAAAGTTGAAGTAACACCAAAGGATAAAGTGTAACAATGAAATATCTTGTGGAACTCACAAACATTGAAGAAGCAGAGCTTCCACAGATTTACTGTGATATGGATATGGTTTTATGTGACTTCATTGGTGGGTATGAGAAACTCACTGGTTTAGAATTTGCAAAAACTGATAAAGATGAGCGTTGGAATGCAATCACTGGAAAGAAAGATTTCTGGGCAACATTAGATTGGATGCCTGGCGCTCAGGTAATGTGGAAGTTGATAAATAAGTATCAAGCAAACATTCTGTCTGCATATTCAAATAGAGATGCGAACAGTAGGCCAGGCAAGAAAAAGTGGTTATCACGAAATGCAAAACCTACTGGTAAAGTACTTCTAGTACAGAGAGCAGACAAACAGAAATATGCCATGACTGATGGTAAACCAAATATTCTGATTGATGATTATAAGAAGAATATAATTGAATGGGAAACCAAAGGTGGTATTGGGATTCATCATCTGAGTCCAACAAAAACCATTTCTCAATTGAAGAGATATGGATTTAGATAAATAGAAGAGTAAAATCTTTAATAAGGAGAAAGACTATGGCCCTATGGGGAACAACAGTAACAGCAGATGAGTCCAAACCAAAGTGGCTTACTGCTGCACAAAAGAAAGAGGCATTCGCAACTGATAGAGGTTGGGTAGTGCTAAACGGTAAAGGTAACGAAGAAGTTCTATGTTCTATCGGTGGACTTGCTGGTGGTACATCTAGTACTGTCGGACTTGGTGCTGCTACAATTACTTCAACAGACTTTGTAACTACAGCATTTGACGTAAGTGCTGGTGGTAACATTGATGTTCGTGTAATTTACAACGAGAAGGTAACTGTAACAGGTTCACCAACTATTGTAATCACTAATGACCAAGCTGGTAGTGGTTCTGCCGCAACTAAGACTGCAACATATCAGTCTGGTACTGGTACAAACAGATTGACATTTAGATGTACAATTGGTGCAGGCGGTTCAACTGTCGCTGCCGATGACGTACTGTCAATTGCTGCTCAGAACGTAGCACTTGCTGGTGGTACACTAAAAGACACTGGAACTACATTGAACTCGTTGGTAGCAATTAGTGCCGCAGCTGGTACAGCCGCTGGAACACTAACGGCAATCGCATAAATAATACTATAATAATGGAGTAATTAATGAAAAAGAATGGCAAGACACTAAGTGTCAGTGAAATTGAAGAATACAAGAAACAATTGCAGACAGATTTTGAAAAGGTTCAAACTCAAATGCAAAACGTAGATAATATGAAGGTACAGTTGACAGCACAGGGTAATGCACTAAGTGGTGCAATGCAACAATGTGACGTTTTTCTAAACCTATTAGGTGAGGCGAATCCCGCCAGTAGCATCCCCTCGCAAGACGATAGTGCAGTGCAAACTGCACTGAGTTGAGGGTTTTAACAATTAAGGAGAAAACAAATGGCTGATAAAAAAATTACAGCACTAAACGATCTAGGAACAGGACTTGCTGCCGAAGATCTACTTCACGTTATTGACGATCCAGCAGGAAACCCTGTCAATAAAAAGATTACTGTTCGTGACACAGTTCAAAACATTCCAACTTGGATTGGTTTGGATGGTGCTGCACAGGTAATTTCTAACACTTCTGCTGCCCCAGACGTAACATCAACAACAGGTACATCTATTACTCATATTAATACTGTAGCTGCTGGTGGTGCTCATTCATCTGGACTTGCAGATGGTTCTAACGGACAAATCAAAATCATCACAATGATTGCTGATGGTGGTAACTCTGTTGTAACACCTTCTAACTTTGCAAATGGTTCAACGATTACTTTTGCTGACGTAAATGATACAGTAACACTTATCTTTACAAACAGTAAGTGGACACTTCTTGCAAATGTTGGCGCAACAATCGCTTAAGGAGTAATTTGATGGCTATCAGATATGGTGCAAACGGCAAACCTATGCCTGAAAATAAACCAGAAGCCCTTCAAGAAATCCTAGAAGTCAACCCAAATAAAGATGTAGCCTCTCCAGTAGAGGCTACATTGGTTGACGAGGATGAAGTAAGTTGGGATGATCTGGAAGAAGAATTAGAAGAAGAGGAAAATGAAGATGAAGACGTTTAAAAAACATTTGACTGAAAAAGCAGTCGATGGTGGTTATCCAGTAGACGGTTCTGACTTCACTAACGACCTCGCTAAACCAGAATCAGTTGAAAGAATTAATTCATTCTTGGGTGCAATGGGAAATATAGAGTATCTAGTTCCAGAACACGCTATGAATAAACTTAGAGAAAAACTTGGACGTTTATCTATTTCTTTTGGTGATGTTGATCTTGGTGAAGGTGGCAAAGTTTCTATGCCATTGTCACAGTTTGGTGGACGTTTTGGAGAAGATGACGATCACGAAAAAATTGACGATGACGGCATTTCACACAAAGTTGAAGGTGGAAGATCAATTGAAATCATGCACGAAAAAACTCAAGCAGGAACTCATTTTATCAGAGCCAAAATCGTTTAAAACGACAAGGTTATTATGTTTGAAAAATTAAGTAAAGACAATATCACGATGTTTGCTATTAAACATTATGATAATCCACAATGTGAAGGTGAAATCGAATTCAATGATGACATGAAACGCTTTAAATATGTTAAGCGTTTATTGAGAAAGTATAACGAAACAGGTGAACTAAAAGAACGCCTTATACTTAATCATATGATTGTTATCAATAATGTTTTTGGTGCAGATGCAGCTTCTACTTTGTTGTTGTTTAAAATTGAACCAGAATTATGGAGTGTTCTTAAAACATTCATGGTATTTTTAAATATGTTACCACAGGGTGAGATACCAGAAGTAGAACAAATACAAGATATTAAAAAGGTATTAGAGAAACTATAATGGGCAGAGCGATTGATTTATTTGTTACCTACCGTTTTATCAAACTGTTAACAACACCGTTTGACAGAACTGATGCATTTAAGATGGGCATCATTGACAAAGATGGAAACAGAACTGATAAGACATTGTATAAAGTATCTGAAAAGAATGCATATACAATTCTACACAAATTGGTATTTAACATTAAGAAAATATTTCAGAAGGTGCCTGGCCTCAGAACAAGATTAGGTACATATGCAGCTGCATTGTTTCTTTTAAAGGATACCTTCAAAGAACATGTCGAGGATGAAAAGATGTTTGAACGTGAGTTCATTAAATATCTACAAGAAAATGACATGGAACTTGACGATACTATCGTTGAGGAAGTAACACTTGACAATGGTAAGTTGTCAAAAGGAATTTATGTTCTCGTGCAAGACGTAGTAACATCTGGTGAAGAACAAGATGAGATAGATGCATTAGAGGGCGATGAAGTAGAAGTGTTTGAAGATACACCAGCCGCAGATACAATTCTGGGTGTTGATGTGTTTCCAGTAATACACAAGAAAACAAAACAGAAGATATTTGTTTCTACTGAAGATATTAAGGAAGCAGATATAGGGGATCTATTATGAGTCTAAAATTTGATGATATGATGAAAAGGTTCTATGACGATCCAATGTTGGGCCTCAAAAAAGTAGATGAGGATGCACCAGCAAATGCATCAGGTGCTGCTGTTGCTGGTACTGGTGATGATCCAGTACATTGGAGAATGCCTAAGAAGAAAAAGAAAAACCCATACGATGGTAGAACAAAAGAAGCAAGAACCTTCTACAAAAGAATGTCGGAACGGAAAGCAAAGAGAGAAGTAATGAAAACAAAACTCGCACAGAAAGTCCAAGAGACTACTATGGAACGTGCATCTATCCTTGCAGAAGACAATATAGATGTTCTAAAGAATATTGTAAAGAGAAAACAGATCCAGAATATTAAATTCAAAGATGGTTCTATGAAAGTGGACTTGTTCACAGCCTCTGCTATTACACAAGTATATGACGCAGTAAATCGTTCTAATCAACAGAAACTACAAAAGATGTTGAATGGAACAAAAGCACAAT
>Ga0209535_1003387_pt1 | contig 10148 bp, 18 predicted proteins | sample LinPmetageLP28_FD_184041 | JGI IMG/M metagenome (GOLD analysis project Ga0209535, IMG submission 184041) | Marine viral communities from the Pacific Ocean - LP-28 (SPAdes) (version 2) | ecosystem: Environmental > Aquatic > Marine > Oceanic | place: Pacific Ocean | collected 2009-08-22
TTCTTCAAGCAAATCATTTGCCCTTAAAGCTGTGTTTAAATGCTCTTGTGCCTTACTCCATTGCTCAATGTTTACATCATATCTACCACTTGGTATTTTGACATCCTTTTTACTCTTTCCGTTGGCTGTTATCGTGAATGTGTTCATCTTCTAATTTAGCTATTAGTTTATATAATTTATCCTCATCCTTTTTACTTGATGATATGTTAATCTTGTCTATTAATTTTAATATTTGTATTTCAACATCACTCATAAAAATACTTGGTTTTTCTTTTTACCGAATTGATGCCATATAAAATAACCACCTGCATCTGTTGCGTGATCAAGTCCAAGCGTTTTGTCTGGCTCTCCGTTTCTATATGGCTGCTGCTCTAAACAATCTGTGTACGTTGGGCATTTATAGGTGTTAATTAGATAGCTTTTATCTTGCAGTTTTTTGTTCATTGTGTTTACTCTATCCTTTACGTTTGGATTAACCTTCAATGCCCTTACATTTATACCAGCTTTCTTGATCGTATCAATGTCCGTAATACTTGCGCTTGTCTTAACTGCCTTACCACTTGCATCTGGATAAGCAAACAGCCTATGGTTAGGATAGCGACCTTTTAATATTTGGCATATATCCTCCGTTTTGTACGCATTTACCACCTCATCTACTGCAATAGGATTGCCCTCATCTATAACGTGAACAATCGCAGCCATAGCACCCACGTTAAAATCCAAACCAATGTGTAAAATATCTCCATCTTGCACTTCTCTGTCCGAATGATTGCCACTTCTATCAAAATGATTGTAAACTGCGCCACTTGTCAAGTTGACAAACTCACCCTCAAGATATGCTCTTAGTAATTCTGGTGTGTACGTTTCTTCCAGGCTTTCAATGTAGCTATCTGAGATGAATGGATTGTTTCTTGTGGATGCTCTTATCAATAGTTTACTATCTGTGTCACGCTTAACAAAGAAATCATAAAGGAATCTAAAACCTTCTGGTGTGCTTACAAAATCCGTTGCGTTATTGTTGCCTTCCGACTTAACGGAGTTTCTTGCTAATATCTTAACCATCACATCTTCCATTTTGCGCTTTGGCAATACATCTGCTTCATCAATTAAACTGTAACCTACTTCATATCCTACGATCAAATCTGGATTGTCCATTGAACGCATTATAATCCTGCCATATGGTGTTATTATATCCTTATCCGACTTGTTCAGCGTAAAAGGTATGTTCGCTTGTGTGAGTGCCTCTGTAAACTTTGGGAATGCAATATCTTTAATCAATGGATATGTAGGTAAATAATACGCTACATCTACGCTTGGATATTGTAGCTTTTTAGATATTGTTTTCCAAATACCTATGTGACTTTTACCACTACGAAAACCACCAACTAATCCAGTATGTCGGTGTTGGCTTTCTAAAAACTCTATTTGATGGTCAAGTAGGTTCACCATCTTTTCCAATTCTTCTAAATAATATCGGCTCTATTTGATGTGTGTTAGTTTGCTCGGTATATTGGTTAGGCTTACCATCAAGCTGTTCCATAATGGTTTTGATTGCGTTTAGTGTTGTTGCATTTTTACCACTCATTGCCAACTGCTTTAACTTCATAGCTAATTGCATTTCTGTTGGCAGCTTAATTATAACGCTACCATCTTCTTCTATGCTTACAACTTGCTTTGATTCTATCTTTACTTGTCCATCTTGTAAAAGTAATTCCTTTAGTTGCTTTTTAATAGATGGTTTGCGACCTCCTTTAGTTGGGTCATTGTGTGGAAACCTGGTATCTTTTCCTACATTTTTATCTTCTCCTATTTTACCCATTTAAGCCGTTTTTAAGCCGTTTTGAAATCTTCTGTACAATCTATACCATTTCTTTTTATTGTTAGCTTAGAATCAAGATTTAGCATTCTCTTTACTATTACATCGCAATACTTAGGGTCTAATTCCATACCATAGCATTTCCTTTTTAGTTGGTGTGTTGCTACCATTGTTGAGCCAGAGCCAAGAAACATATCTAATACTAATCCGTTTTCTGGACAACTTGACTTTATTACTCTTTCACACAATTCAATTGGTTTTGGTGTTGCGTGTTTTCCTACATCTTTTCTTTCTTCGCTGCTTGTTCTTTTAAAATGCCACACATTATTCATATTATCGTGCGTGTTATTAAAGTATGCTCGTGTTGAATAGTATTCTTTTTTTATTTCGTTATATTCTTTTTTTATTTCGTTATATTCTTTTTTAAATGCTTCCACATTATTTTCTAAACACCAACTTTGAAAAGTTTTGTAAACTTTTTCTGTTGGCATATTCCATTGACTTTTACAAGTCCAATGGTCTCTGCTTAAATCAGAATGACCTGCTACTCTCTTCATTTTAGGAACATCCCAACCAGCTTTTTGTCTTTCTGCTAACAAATAATCTCTTATTGATTCCCATCCTTCAAAATAATTATCTGCATTATTATTAAATCCTTGCACTCCACACATCACAAAAAGACACTTTTCGTCTGCATTTGGATAGCTTCTAAAATCTTCAGCAAGTTGTCCTTGTCCGTTACCTTTGTTCCAAGTTATCAAATTTCTAAAAGTTGCTTTTTGGTCTTCAATAAATGGCTTCAATATTTCAGAATAAATGTCCATTAATGGCTCATCTATTCCCCAACAATACCAACTGCCATTATCTTTTAAATGTGAAAATTGTAGCGAAATCCATTCTTTATTAAAATTTAATAAATCGGAATAATTAAGATTGTCATTTAAAACTCCTTCGTTTTCTTTCTTCATTCCGTATGGTGGGTCATTGTGCGCAAGTTCTGCTTTTTTACCATCCATTAGCTTTGCCACTTGGTCTGAATCTGTACTATCGCCACAAAGCAATCTATGCTCTCCTATCTCGTATAAATCACCAAGTACTGTTATTGGTATTTCTGGCACTTCTTCAACAAAATCATCTTCTTTAGCTTCTAATTGTATTTCTTCTTCCTGGTGTTCTTCTATACCCCATTCTTCAATCTCATCATTTGTAAGTTCTTCAAAGTTCCAGTCACTTGATTCACTTGTGGCATTATCTGCAATGGCTAACTTTCTTCGCTTTTCATCTTCATAGTTTAAATCAGTTCTTTTAATTACAACTAATTCCGTTCCATCACTTTCAATTACCTTTGTTTTTAGTCCTAACTTTTCTGCTTGTTCATAAACTCCGTTACCAGCTATTAAGTAATCCTCATTGTCTATTACTACTGACCGACCAGCACCCAAATCTTTAAGGCTTTTGTTTATCTGTTCTTTGTTTACCTCGCTATGTAGTCTTGCGTTTTTAGGGTCTTGTTTTATTTTGCTTTCAGACATAAATTTATATTTTCACCAAATCTATGCAATTTTTTTGGTAATCATTCAAAGCGATTTTTGTAATACAAGTCTTCTGCTATATCTTCTTCCTTTATGCCATCGGTTAAATCATCATTTAAAGGCTTTAAATAGCGTTCTGCGAGTCTATCTATTATCTCACAGCACTTAGTATAGTATTCTTTTTTATTGTCCATATTATTAAAAATTAAAAAGGCTGCCATAACCTAATACAACAGCCTTTAACCAAACCAATTATTCTCTTTTAAAATGGTAAGCCACTTGCTTCTTGCCTTACCTCTTTTGTTTCTTCAGTTCTTTGCATTGGATATTTTAAGTTGCCAATGTACACAGCTTTCTCTCCAGCTTCCCTTTGTTCTTTTGTTTGGCTGATTTGGATACTTGCATTGTTGCCATATTGGTCTGCTTCATCATTTAGCCATATCACAACGTTTAAGTATTTCGCACCATTATCAAAAGGCTTTCCTTCCTTATTGGTGCTTACAATCTTTGTCTTGTCTATCTTTGTTAGGTTGATAGAACCAGTTAGCATTTTACTCATAGTTTTTAGTTTAAATTATTAATTAATAGAGTGCCTTAAAGATAAGGCTTTTACCTGGTAGTCTTGGCTTTTTACAAGTTATTTTATAATCCACAAAATCCACTATCGCACTCATCAAAATCATCTTTAAACAATTCTCTTTGCATAGTGTGAGCAATTATCTTATCATAGGTAATATTTTCTCGCCAAGTTGCACCATTAATACTTTCTCTTTCTTTACTTGCAAACCACTCTAATTTATTAGGGTGCAGCTTACTCATTTTATTTAAAAGTATCGGCTGTTTGTGAAAACATCCTACACAATTATTCATCCAAGCAAATCTTACATCTTTGTCCTTCCAATAATTAATAATAGTATCCTTAAATATATTATCATCTATAAGAGGAAAAGCTGGTTTTCTCCATTCTATTTCTCCCCATTTATTATTTCCATTTTTAGATTTACCAATAACAAATTTTGACGTTTCCAATCCATTTTTATTTAAACGATTAATCATAGACTTTGCTCTATTATGCTCATTAGCTCTAAATCCTATTCTCATTTCAACTAATTCATTAATGTTGTTAAACCAAAATTGTTTTATAGGCTCAATTTTCATATCAGTAGTGCAGAATCTTCGCATATATGATGGTAAAAATGTTTTTCCATTTTTTTTTAAAATTAATTCATCAAAAGTTTTGCCAGTCACCCAGTCAATTTTTGAGCCTATATACTGCTCTAAGTCCAGCATTGTGTAAATTATTATATCATCTTCCAATGTTCCAATAAACTCTGTGCCAATTCTATCTGATACAATTTGTCTAATCTTTGCATCTGGAAACATACAATTTTTATCACTTGTTCTTACAAGTGCAAACACATTGTAATCTGCTGGATAATGTTTGGCAATATAACTTGAGGTTTGTCCTCCACTTAAACTATTAATTGTTTTCATTTTTTTGGTTTTATGGTTATGTATTTTTGTAATTCACTTAAAGCAATTATACAATCATCATAATTTAATTTATAATCTGTTGCATATTCTAAAAGAGATATTAAATCAAGTTGCTCTTTTTCATTTTTATCTATGTAATGAAATCTTTTCATAATTTTTGTTTAAATATACTAAATTCTTTGTCATACAATCCCAATAAGATGTTTACTTGATTTCTTAATCTAATCCTATTGCTAATATCTTGCATTTGCCCATTTATTTCGCTTTTAAGCCACTTCTTAATTGCTAACAGCTTAGTGTTCAACTCCAAATAAAACTGCTTTGTGTGCTTGTCGCTTGGTGTTTGCTTTAATCCTTCCATAAATTCCAGGTAACTATCACCATAGATTCGTTTTATGCCTTGAATGTAGTTCATTGCATCTCCACTTTTAAAATGGTTTGATTCAAATGATTGGATGTGTATGTTGTGCAGATTAAATCTTATTTGAGATGAGCCACCAGCGTGATAAAAATGCCCAGCATTCATCTTGCCAAAGTTTCCAGTAGCTATGCAAGGCTGCCCATTGTCAATGATCCTTACTAACTCATTTATCTTTGGCTGAATCATCGTGCTTTTAACCTTGCTTAAACTCATTAAGTCTATCTTTTGCTTTTGGTCTTGCAGTCTTTCCTTGTGCTTTGTTTCTTTCTTTGCTTTTATGGTGTGTCTGTTTAAAGTTTCTTTACCTTCATCCGTTTCATAAAGCCATTTTACAAAGCATTTGTGTTCAAAACATAAGCCATACTTTCTGCGTTCTACCAGGTTACCACATCCGTAGCCTTTTGCCTTATTTATGCCTTTGCACTTTTTCATAAAACAAAAGTAAAAAAAAAGCCTCACAATGTTTGTAAGGCTTTTTGGGATTCTACTTTTTTGTTTTTAATCAAATAAATCAGTTACTTCTGCATTGCTTGGTATTCCCATTTCTATACGCTTTAAACTTTTTGAGGAAACTACAAATTCACCATTCATCTCTAAAAAAAACTTTTGTCTTATGTGTGAAAAAAATACATTGAAAACATCCTCTTCAGTACTTAATTCAACTATTTGATTTTCTTGCAATAATTCTTTTAAATTTTTCATTTTGTTTTGTTTTTAAATAATTTAATAATGTAAAGATACACAAAAATAATAAACCAAAGAATTTTGTACATAAAAAAATAAATTATTTTTATTTTATTGCTCTAATGCTTCCTTGACCTTGTGGTATGTGTCGCTTAAATCTTGATTGTAACTATTTGGATGTAATGCATTCTTTACTTCATTTAAGGCATTGATAATTGTGCTGTGGTCTTTGTTGCCAAATAGCTTTCCTATGTCTTTAAGGCTCATACTTGTGTTGTACTTTAACCAAGCCATTAAGCTATAACGATAATACAAAACATCCCTTGACCTTTTTTTAAGAAAATACTTTCTGCTTACATTCAAATCATCACACAATATTTCCATATAGCTTGACACAACATTACTCAAATGATGTCCACTTCTTTTAGGTGATATTCTGTGAATGGTTAAATTTATTTCTTCTCGGTAATCTGGATAATCTTCTCTAATCTGTAAAAGTTTTCCGATTAATTCTCTGCTCATTTTGTTTTGTTTTTAGTTATTAAAATAATTTTATTTGCTCTTTATTATTGTCTTTAATTATTCCTAAAGCTGTTTGCAATATAGTTTTTCCAGCTTTATAATCTACTAAATTTCTTGCAATTTTATCTATTCTAATACCTCCATTATGACTTGTATAGCTAAATTTTTTAAAAACTGACAATTTATTAAAATCGTAATTGTGGAATATAGATAAATTATTAACACTACTGGATTGTATAAAATCTTCTTTTCTTCTATCGCCCAAGTCACTTGGTAGATTAAAATTTGTCCAATATAAATGCCGACCTCTTTTCTTTGCAGCTATTAACGGATTGTAAAATGGGATTACATTTTCAACGCAATACTTTCCTTTAAAAAAATGTTCCAATAATAATATTTCTTGATACAGATTCATATCTGGATAAGTTGCTTTTGATTTTCTTTCACCTTCTCCAGTATTTGTTTTTCTCATTTTGCTATGTGTAGGGCAAGGTGGTGATGACCATATGAAATCAAATTCATTATAGTTTTCAAGTAGATATTGGTGTGCATCTGCAACAATTACTTTATCCTTTGGAAATCTTTCTTGATATAGCCTGGCAAGTTCTTCGTCAAGTTCTACAGCAGTCACTTGTATATCTGCTACTTCATCCCATTTAAAACGATTGCCTCCAAGACAAGCATATAAATTTAATATTTTAATTGGTTTCATTTTGTTTTGTTTTATAGTCCTTTAATTATTTCTTCTATCTTTTCATCACTGTATCCGTTTACACCTAAATAAGATACAAGCCACAATAATTGCTCATTGTTTAACTTCATAAATTCATTTGATAATTCATCGTGCATCTCATCGGTAATACATTTTAACAATAAATTTAATAATCTTTTGTCACCAGTTTCAGCTAAAAGTTTTAGTATCTCATTCATATCTTAAAAAATTATTTGTTTCAAAATCTTCTTGTCTTATGTATAGTGGTTTGCTTTGCTCGGCACTTATGCGAATCTTGACAAACTTAGAAAAATCAAATGAATTATTTACCATATCTTGCCAAGTAAAAACTTTAACATTTTTATCATAGCTGACAAAATCTGCAATGCTTGGCTTTGGATACCTACAATGGTCAATCACATAGTTGACTGCATCTGTAAATCTTTCATCAGTAAAGCCATTCCGTTTAAGGCTCTCAGTTAATAGGTCGGTGAACATTGCATCCGTTTTTTCAAATGCTGCAAGGATTTTTAAGCAGTTCTTTTTGATTCCTTCTTTACTTAGCTTTCCGTTGTAAATACTTATTGCACCATTATCAATCCTGGAAATGCTTGTCAATTGATTGCTCAAATTGCTCTCTTGTAATATTTCTTTTAGTTTTTCCATTTGTTTTGTTTTTGTACGTTTGCTCTAATATCTTAATAAAATTTCTTTTTTCCATTATCCAATCAAAGTTGGCTGTCCATCCTCTGTCATTATCACCATTCAAGAATGCAGATTCAGCAGTCAAATCAATGACCTTTTTTAAATCATCTTTTGAATATTCTTTTTCTCGGCTTACTATTAAGCGTTTTCTTTTATCCGTTACCTTAATCACTTTTGGTAAGCTGGTACAAACCCCATTAAAATAATCAATCACCCCTTTTGATAACTCACTCCCTTTTGTTACTTTTTTTAAAAGTATATCATTATCATTATCACTTACATTATCATTAACATTAACACTATCAGCTTTTTTGGGTTTCTTTAAAAAGGCTTGGGTTTTTTGGGTTTTTGGTCTGCCTCCTTTTTTCCCATTGCTTTTCTGTTTATCTATATAACTTTCATACTTTCTTAAATCTCTTTTAAGAGCCTTTTTTAAAGGTATAAACATCAACTCTGTAAGTCTGTCAGATGTTGGGTTTTGATCGTTTACATAAGCAAAGAAATGCTTTATTAGCTTACCAGCTTCTTCATCTGTTAGGCTATCAAATTGTTCTTGCCAATCTGCATAAACTATTATGCTCTTTTTGTCTTTTGCCATAATATAAAAAAAGGCTTATTTCCTAATCATCAAAATGGGACTTTGATTTTCAGAGATAAGCCAGTAAGTTCTTTAATTGCGTGTCCCATACGCTGGTTTACAAAGATAAACTTTTATCTAATAGTATTCCTTAAAATAAGGTTTTTTTAATCTGTAATATCCAAGTAGTTCTCTTTTTGGGAATACCTCTTGCTCATCCTTGTATATTTGCACCTGGTTTGCATAACGTATCTTAAAGCTAATCTCTCCCCCATCTCTAAACATTTCTATTTCGTTAAATGGAATGGGCAAACATTGCTTTAATTCTAAGACATCTACTTCACGCTTCTTTAAAACTCGCTTTACGCTTCTTCCAGTAGTAATTCCATAACAGCTACCTAATACACCAAGATGCACTTTTACCTTTTGTCCTGCTTTAATTATCTCCATTGATATTTTTTTGAATTGCTGTTAATAAATCCTTGTTTTCTTGCACTCCCAATATCACATCCATTATGTAATCAATGGCTAATGTTAGTTCATTCTGTGCAGCCAGTCCTTCTTTAGCACTTTGATCATCCACATTGCTATTTATTATGCGTTCTAAGCGATTTAATTCACGCTCTGTAGCATTCATAAAGTTATTGTGATGTTGTTTGTAAGAGTGCTTTATTTGTCCGTCTAACTGCTCAAATGTCAACTGCTGCAGTTGCATCAAAACCAATGCCCTTGATATTATTCTTTCCTTGCTCATAGTGTTTGTGTTTTTAAGTTTAAAATATCTATATAACCTCTTTCTTCGCCTTGCTTCTTCCACCTTAAAGCCTTTTCATATTGTCGCTGATTAGCTAACATTGATTGCTTTAGTTCATCGGTCACCACTTCATACTTGGTGTACCGACCTCTTGATGTTTCCCTAATCAAACCCATATCAAGCAAGTCTGTTACCCTTCCAGATAACTCATTTAAGCCTTTCTTGTTTAGCTTAACTCTAAGCTGTTCTAAGGTCTGTGATTCAATAGTAATCAATTGATAAACTCTTGCTCTGTCTGTGTTAAATTTTCCACTTTCTATACCTTGTATGAAAGCATCTTTTTGTGCTGTACTCATTTGTTTTGTTTTTTTGGTTATTTAATAATATTGTTGATTGGTTTTACTGTATTCATATATTCACGAGCCACCTTAATGCACTCGTTACGTTGTTCAATTCGCACCTGGTCAAATGCGTGTGGAATCATATGTATTCTTTGGTCATCTGATAACTCAATAAAATCATCAAACCAAGATAATTGAACGTTTGAAGATTGTGTGCAGTAATCTACAAGTCCTTTGCCAGTAAAAATATGATTGCTTACTAACTCCACAACATCGGCAATAAACTCTTCTCGTATGTCACCACTCAAATCTGATATATTGTATTTCCAATCCATTCTCTGGATCTCATCATCAATTAACTTTGCTGGTGTATCTACAAGAACGTGAACTAACAAACTATCTTTGATGTCCCACAAGTCCATATAACAATCTAATTGCCTTAGATAGATTTCATTTGGCTTGGATAATAGGTGCTTGTTAAATGATTCAAATGACCAAGCAGATTTGATGTCAATGATTACATCATCACTCTTCACATCTCGCAAACCAGTTACCCAATCGTTCTGCTTTCTTTCTGTGTCCTCTGTTAA
>Ga0209535_1003388_pt1 | contig 10144 bp, 9 predicted proteins | sample LinPmetageLP28_FD_184041 | JGI IMG/M metagenome (GOLD analysis project Ga0209535, IMG submission 184041) | Marine viral communities from the Pacific Ocean - LP-28 (SPAdes) (version 2) | ecosystem: Environmental > Aquatic > Marine > Oceanic | place: Pacific Ocean | collected 2009-08-22
GCAAAAAGTATAATCAGTAAATATGCAACACAATACGCAGCTTTTATAGGAATGGGTACAGTTTTAGAAGGTGAGCTACCTACTAAAAATGAATTGATTAATACAGCTCTAGTTTTAAAAACATTTGGTATTATAGAAGCAGCACCTAAAGCAACAAAAATGATTTATAAAAGAGTTGCTGAAACAGACAAAAAAGCACCAGAAGTAATAGAAGAAATATTAACTGACACAAAAAAATTGGAAGATGTTGTAAGCGAAAATCTTACAGAGTTTCGTGATAAAACTAAACCCAGTGAAAAAACTCAAGAATTTGTAGAAGCAACCGAACCAAACGCAAAAGAACTATTGCCTGAAGAAGCAAAAACAGATTTAACAGATCCATTGACAATGGAGCAAATTAACAAACCAACAGGTGAATTAATAGATACTGCCTTAAAAGAAATAACTGAAAAAAATAAAGAGTTAGGTGGTTCTGATGCAGTAAATAATATTTTAGGTAGGATTGAGTTTGAGATACCTGCACCTAAAAATAAAATACAAGATGTAAGAGCTTCATTTGCAACTATGTTTTTAGACAAATTGCATCCAATACTTAAGGCAGTAAAAACCTATGAAAAAGAAGGTGGTAAATTTAACGGAAACACACCATACGAAACAATGCGTATACAACCTGGAATGATTGGTAGAGGTATGCACTTTTTAGAATTTGGTACATTAGATTTTGCGTCACTTAAAAATAATGGTAAAGGTCTTTTAAAAATATTAGAGAAAGCAAAAAAGCCTAAAGATTTCAAAGAGTTAACAGCATACGTTGTTGCAAGGAGATCACTTGAAAAGGCAAATCAAGGTAAAGAAACAGGTGTTGATAGGGCAGCAAGTGAGTCTGTTGTAAGAGAGCTTTCAGGAAAATGGGGAGAAACATTCAAAGAATTAGTTGATTATCAAAACAGAGTTGTAAAGTATTTGTTAGATTCACAAGTGATAAATAAAGAAACTTTTGATTTAATGATGGAAGCCAACAAAGACTATGTGCCTTTTTATAGGGTTTTAGATGAAGCTATTGCAGATAAAAATGCACAATTTGGAACAGGTGTAAAAAATCCATTTAAAAAATTTAAAGGTAGTGAAAGAAAAATATTAAATCCTATAGAGAGTATACATTTAAATACATTGCATCATGTAACCATTGCAGAAAAGAACAAAGCATTTACGGATTTTATAAAAATGGTTGAAGCAAAACCAGAATCATTTCCTGAAATAAAAAAAGCACCAGCACAAATGCAAAGAACTAAAGTAGAAGCAAAAGAATTAGAAGCAATAGTAGATAATCCTGCTTTTTTAAATGCTAAAGCCGCAGAAGGTCTAGTTGTTTTTAGGAGAAACGGACAAGTTGTAAGTGATACACAAATTGCAATTTATAGAAATGGTAAAAGAGAGTTGTGGGAAGTAGGCAAAGAACTTGCCACAGCTTTTAATGGTATGAATCGTTTTCAATCTTTGATGTTATTACGTTTTCTTGGTGCTCCAGCAAGATTACTAAGAGCAGGTGCAACATTAGCTCCTGACTTTTTTGTAAGAAACTTTGCAAGAGACACCCTCTCAGCAGCTATATTTAGTAAAAATAATTTTATTCCATTTTATCATAGTATGATGGGTTTTGGACATTTAAAAAAATCAAACAAACTGTATCAAGATTGGGTTAAGTCTGGTGCTATGCAATCTATGTTTGTTAGTTTTGACAGAAACTATTTTAACAAAGATATACAACAGTATCTTAACAGAGGTAAGGTACACAATTTAATTAATCCTAAAAATAGTATTGAGATGTTAAGAATAGCCTCTGAATTTTTTGAAAGCTCAAGTCGTATTGGTGATTTTAAATTATCTTTTAATAAACTAAAAAAACGTAAAGATTTAACTGATAGAGATATTATAGAGCAATCTGGATTTCAAAGTCGTGACATTACTATAGATTTTGCAAAAATGGGTACAACAATACAAGCATGGAACATGATTTCAGCATTTTTTAACGCAAGGTTACAAGGATATGCTAAAATATCAGATGCCTTTACAAAAAGACCTATACAAACTTCGGCAAAGGTATTTAGTTATATAATGCTTCCTAGTATATTGTTATGGATGAAAAACCATGATGACGAAAGATACAAAGCATTACCAGCTTGGCAAAAAGATTTATTTTGGATATTTATAACTGGTGAAGGTGATATAAAAAACCCTGATGACTACACTGTTTGGAGAATCCCAAAGCCGTTTGAGCTAGGCTTGCTGTTCGGAACAGGTACAGAAAAAATGTTAGACTTCGCTGTTTCACAAGACAAAAACTTTGACATGATGAAAGATTTTATGAAAGACTTTGGCTCTGATATTATTTCAGGTTTAGGTCCTATGCCTGATTTTTTAAGACCATTTATAGAAAACTCAGTCAACAAAAGTTTTTTTACAGATAGACCAATAGTAAGTAGAGGTATGGAAAAACTATTACCTGAGTTTCAGTATAATGAATACACAAGCGAAACATCTAAATTACTAGGTAAAGCTATGAGGGAGTTAGGATTTGGTAATTTTTCGAGTCCAGCAAAAATAGATAATGTAATAAATGCTTGGACAGGAACTTTAGGAAATTACGCACTTAAAGTAATAGATAAGTCTATTATAAAAAGTGGATTAGCACCTGATCCTATTAAACCTTCTGACACATTATCAGACGTTCCTGTAATTCAAGCATTTGTTGTTAGAAATCCTTCAGGTGGCTCTGAATTTATATCTAAGTTTTACAAAGAATATGAAAAAATTGAGCAAGAGTTATCTACAGCAAACAAACTTATAAAAGAAGGTTTATACGAAAGAGCTTTAGAGTTATATGGTCAAGCAAAATTAGACAAAATACCTTTGCTTGCTTTTAAAGAAGCCTTGTCTAAACAATCAAGTTTTGTAAGAAAAATTTATCAAAGCAGAGAAATTAATCCTGATGACAAAAGACAATTAATAGATCAAACCTATTTAATAATGATAGACTTAGCAAAAACTGCATTAGATTTAACAAAAGATGATGATTAAAATGAATTTGATTAATTTACAAAATAATATATTATTAACGAGAAAGTGGACTTGTACTTCATTTTCTGCTATTGGAGACTTATTATGACAGTTAGTAGCACAAAAACAATCAAGAGTGCCAGTGGTGATGGCAGTAACGTCACCTTTCCTTATGATTTTAAGATATTCGCAGACGCAGATTTAACTGTAATATTAAGGTCAGCTACAGGTACAGAGACAGTACAAGAACTAACAACGCATTATTCAGTAACAAATGCAGGTAATACAAGTGGTGGTAATGTTGTTTTTGTAAGTGCTCCTGCTAGTGGAGTAACTGTTGTTATTAGAAGAAACATAGCACAAACACAGACTACAGATTACACAGCTAACGATCCTTTCCCAGCAGAAAGCCATGAAGATGCGTTAGATAGATTGACATTTATTACACAGCAACAGCAAGAAGAAATAGACAGATCGTTTAAAGTATCAAGAACCAATACTATATCATCATCTGAGTTTACGACATCTGCATCTGATAGAGCTAATAAACTTATTAGTTTTGATGGTAGTGGAGATTTAGTTGTTACAGAAGGCAAGGTAGATACTGTAACTGCATCTGCATCTGCTGTGGCTGCTGGTGGTACTCCAACAGCTAGTGCTACATATACGGCAAGTTCAGGTGCTTTGGCTTTAGCTTTAGGTTTGCCAACAGGTGCAACAGGTGCAACTGGTAATCAATCAGGATTGTCAATGACATTTAGCAACAGCACTTCTGATGCAGATCCAGGTGCAGGTAAAATTGCATTTAATAATGGTACAGTAAGTAGTGTTACTGTGTTATTTGTAGATGATGCTGATGACAATGGTGTTGATATATCTTCTTTTGTGCAATCATGGGATGATGTTAGCAATGCTACAGCAAGAGGTTTTATAACAGTAACTAAAGAAGGAACTCCATCAACATACGCTATATTCAAAGTAAGTGGTGCAGTTACAGATGCAAGTGGGTACACAAAAGTTGCTGTAACTCATGTAATTTCAAATGGAACATTTAGCAATGCAGATGGTGTAAGTGTACAGTTTGTTCATTCAGGAGCAGATGGTGCTGGAGACATTACTAGTGTAACTGCTGGAACAAATTTATCTGGTGGTGGTGATTCAGGTGCCGTTACAATTAATTTAGCTGATGCAACAGTTAGTGCAAAGGGTGCAGCTTCATTTGCAACAGCAGATTTTACAGTATCAAGTGGTGCAGTTAGTTTACAAGGTGTTGTTGTTAAGACTAGTGATATTAATACATTTACTAAAGGGCAGATACCATCAACAGATACTTCTTCAGGTTTGACTTTAAACTTTGATGATAGTCAAAATTTCTTTGTGCAACTGTCAAGTAATTCAAATACTTTGGCTGAGCCAACTACAGAGCATACTCACATTGGTCAAAGTGGATATATAATATTTATACAACCTAACTCTGGTGATGCAGGAACAGTTACTCTACACACTCATTACGAAACGGCAGGAGCAGGAGGTGCATCTAGTTTAGGGTTGTCAGCAACTAATAATCAATATGATGTAGTTCCATATATAATTAAGGCATCTGGTTCTGTGTTGCTTGGAACTCCACAACTGAACTTTGGGTGATTAGATGTTTAGTTCAGAAGCATGGTTAGCAAAATCAGGTGGTTTCTATAATGGTGTTGCTACACAGTCATTACGATTTGATTCTGCAAGAAGTACAGTTCTTAGTAAAACACCAAGTGCTAGTAATTTAAAAACATGGACATGGAGTGCTTGGGTTAAAAGAACAAAATTAGGTGTTGAAAGAGCATTTTGGAGTGTAGGTGCATCAGAAGTAGATTTTGCTTTATTTTTTGGCTCAGATGATACTTTAAGAGTATGGTCAACAAATGGTGGTGCAAGTTATTATACTCAAAGACTTTTTAGAGATACAAGTGCTTGGTATCATATAGCTATTACTTCTAATAATGTTTCACCATACATAAGGCTATATATAAATGGTGAATTAAATACAACAAGTTCTTATGATAATAGAACAAGTGTTCCTAGCACAAATGATTTAAGTGTAAATACTAATGATGTTCATAGAATTGGTGCTTGGTACAATGGAGGTTTGCAATATTTTGATGGATATTTAGCTGATGTAAACCATATTGATGGTACTGCTGTTGGAGATACTAATGGTATTTTAGATGAATTAGGTGAATTAAAAAATGATGTATGGATTCCAAAAAAATATACTGGTTCTTATGGCACAAATGGATATAGATTAGAGTTCAAAGAAACTGGTCTTAATGGTGGAACTGGAACATCATCAACTGTTGGTGCTGATACTGCCAATTCTAATCATTATGATTCAAGTGGTATAAGTTCTTTCGACTCAAATTTTGATGATAGTCCAGAGAATAACTTCTGCACAATGAATAGTAATGATTTGCGATATAATGCTGAGCTTTTAAATGGAAATTTACATATAAAAGCGACAACATATAGTGGTGGAAATTTTGGTCATGCAATATGTACATTTAATATTCCATCATCAGGAAAATGGTATATTGAAATTCTTTCAAAAAATTTAGCAGGAACTGGTAATGCTTCAGCATTTGGTGTTATGGATAGAAATGTAGTTCAACTCCCATCAAATAAGTCTTCACCAAATTATGTTGTAACTACAAATGAGGGATTTGATGGACTACAACATCAACATTCTATAGGTAGTGAATATGTTGCAATAAAAGTTGATGGTGTTGGTTCAGGTTCAAATATATCAATGAGTACATCTGGAAATACTGGCTCAGTATCAGCTTTAGCAATAGATGTAGATAATGGCTATCTTTATGTAGGTGCAACTGATGGAGTTGGTGGTACAGGTTCTCAAATACGTTGGTTAGATTATGCTGATGGTTCAACTGGCACATCAAATGTAAACCCTGAGAGTGGCTCAAGTGGTACTGGTGGCATTGCTAGAACATTTACCAACAATGATGTTATTTCAGTAGAAACTACTGTAAATGGTGGCAATACTAATAAATCACAAATTTATTTAAATGCAGGGCAAGATAGTTCTTTTGGGGGAACTTTGACTGCACAAGGTAATACTGATACAAATGGTATAGGTAATTTTTATTATGTTGTACCATCAGGCTTTCTAGCATTATGCACAGCTAATCTTAGTGATAATGATTTAGCCATAAGTCCTAATGCTGATACACAAGCTGATGACCATTTTAAAACGAAACTTTATGTTGGCAATGGTTCTCCAACAACAAATGGTCAAACTGTAAATGGTATAGGATTTAAAAGTGATTGGACTTGGATTAAGGACAAAGATAGGGCTAGTTATAATCATAGTTTATTTGATTCAAGTAGGGGTGGTACAAAAAGAATAATTATATATCCAGATGGCACTCAGGCTGAGGGTACAGAAGCAAATGCACTTACATCTTGGAATGATGATGGGTTTGTAGTAGGTTTTAATAATGAAGTGAATTATCAAAATGATACGTTTGTTGCTTGGAATTGGAAAGCAGGAGGAGCAACACCAACAAAAACGTATAAAGTAAAAGTCGTTTCAGATAGCACAGATTTTGGTCATGGTACTGGCTCTAATAAATATCAATTTTTTAAAAGTGATGGTTCAACTGGATTTGGTACAAATGGTGTAGATTTAGATTTACAAGAGGGTGGAACATATACTTTTGATTGGTCTGATAGTTCTGCACAATCTCACCCTTTAAGATTTTCATTAACAAATGATGGTACACATAGTAGTGGAACAAGTGCAGGTTCAGAATATACAACTGGTGTTGTAAAAAATGATTCTGCTTACACAACTACAATTACTGTAGCTAGTGGAGTTGCAAACCTTTATTATTATTGTCAAAGTCATTCTGGAATGGGTGCAGAAGTTCGCACCAATGCAACACATGGACAAACTGATTTTGATGGTTCTATTTTATCAGTATCACAAGCAAACACTACAGCAGGGTTTTCCATAGTTTTGTTTACTGGTAATGGAGATAATACAAATAATACTATAGGACATGGTTTAGGAAAAACTCCTGCTATGCACATGACAAAGTCAAGAAGCACTAATTCTTCTGGACATTGGATGGTGTGGCATCAAGCATTTGCTGACACTAGAGATAACTTATTTTGGAATAAAACTAATGGCACTAATGCTCAAGGTTTTGGTTCAAGCACACCTACTAATAATACAACTGTTTTTGAAACGTCACAAACAACTTATACTAATGTTAGTGGAGATAATTATCTTTCTTATGTATTCTCAGAGATAGAGGGTTACTCAAAGTTTGGCAGTTATACTGGAAATGGCGATGCAGATGGTACGTTTGTCTTTACTGGATTTAGACCTGCTTGGATTATGATAAAACGTGCAGATGGCACAGGTCATTGGGAAATTCACGATACAACTAGAGATGTTAGTAATGTAAGTGTTAAAAGACTGTTTGCAAATTATAATAATGCAGAAGATTCTGATGGTGCTTGGGACATTTTATCAAATGGCTTTAAACTTAGAACAACTCACAGTTCTATTAATGCTTCAGGTGCTTCACAAATTTATATGGCATTTGCCGAAGTGCCAACAAAATATGCTTTGGCTCGTTGATTAACATAGGAGACAATAATGGCTTATAAATATAAAGAACGATACCTCAAGGTAGGCAAAGCATGGCAAGATGATGATGGCTTTAAACACCCTTATAACTGGTCAAGTTCTTGGTCTGCTGATGATTTAAAAAAGTGGGGTGTATCTATAGAAGCTGATGTTGATACAAGTTATGACAATAGATTTTATTGGGCAAAAGATATTGAAAGAAAACTAGCAGATGAAAACGTAGTTGATGCAGATGGCAAAGCAGTAAACGACCCTATTACTGGTAAGCAAATGGTTCAGTTAGGTCTAAAATCAAATTGGATTGCACAAACAAAAACAACTGCTAATGGTTTACTAGCTTCTAGTGATTGGTATGTAACAAGAAAAGCAGAAACAGATGAAGCAATACCATCTACAATAACCACATATAGAACAGCCGTTAGAACTGCTAGTGGAACAATAGAAACTGCAATAAATAGTTGTGCTGACTTAGATGCTTTCAAGGCATTGTTTGTTGTGCCAGTTGATAGTGATGGTGAGCCTAGTGGAAATGCTCCTATTTATGATTTCCCAGACGAGGTGTAAATGGTTAAGGCTAGTGAAGTAAAAGCACAGATAGATACACATGAAGCAGTTTGTTCTGAAAGGTGGAAAGAAACTATACTTCGCATCAAACGTATAGAACATATAATGATTGGTACTAGTGGTACTGCTATTGTTTTACTCATAGGTTTACTAGTGAGGTAGCCAATGCTTGAAATGCTAATGGTTGCGAATAGTGCCTTTGCTGTTATCAAACAAACAATAGAAAATGGTCGTGATATTTCGAGTGCTGGTTCAGCAATCGCTAAGTTTGTAGGTGCAGAAGATCAGTTACAACAAGATTTAAACAAGAGAAAGAATAGCATATGGACTAACTTTCTCGGCAAGACAGACAATGACCTAGAAGAATTTATGGCATTGGAACAAATCAGAGTTAAGAAAGATCAGATTCGTGAGTTCATGCAACTATATGGCAGAGCTAATTTATACACAGACTACATTCAATACTGTGCTGATGCCAGGAAAGCTAGGAAAGAAGCTAGAATAAAAGCTGCTAAACGTAAGCAAAAGATTCAAGATACTATAATGAAAGTTATATTAGCTATATTAATTACTGCTGTATTGTCAGGAGCAGTTGCAGTATTATTTATCATAGCTAAGAAGAAAGGATTGATATGACTGCATTTGTTTTGGCTTGTTATCTAGGCACTGTTTCTTCTGGATCTATATATTTTAAAAACGTAAACGATTGTACATATTATGCTAAAAATTTATCTGGTCAAATATTGGAAACTGAAGATGGCTCTAAACGATATGACTGTATGTGTAAGCTTGTTCCTCAAGTAAATCCAAAAAATGTTAAGGTATATTAATAATGGAAGATAAAAAGAAAATTGTAAATTTAGATATAGGTCAAAATAGTTTTGAGTTGTCACTTAGAATCCTAGGTAATGAATTTGTTGCAATTAAAATAGGATCAACTAACTTTAGTGGTAAGTTAATAGCAGGTGGTATATTATTATTATTCTTTACTTTAGTTTTACTAGAAGGCTTTGGTTTGAATGAGGTGCTTAAACAATGAATGTAGAAACATTTTTAAAATGGAAGATACTACCAAGATTTATGATGCTTGCTAGTACAATAATGTCCTGGAGATGTGCCGAATGGTTTATGGATTTAGATGCACCTACAGCTAGTCAATCTGCATTTGTATCTGTAGTTATGGGTGTAATGACTGGTGTATTTGGTATATGGATGGGTCACGAACATAAGGGAGACAACAATGTTAACAGCTCTAATAGGACCAGTAAGTAATTTACTTGGTAAGTTTATAGAAGACAAAGACATGAAGAACAAGTTGGCACATGAGGTGGCAACTATGGCAGAGAATCATGCACAAGAATTAGCTAAAGGTCAGATAGATATAAACAAGGCAGAAGCTATGCATAAATCAATATTTGTTGCTGGATGGAGACCATTTATTGGCTGGACTTGTGGTGTAGCGTTGTGTTGGCACTTTGTATTAGCACCTGTTACCATGTTTGTGTGTGCATATTTAGATGTTATTATACCTGAATTGCCTACATTTGATATGGGTTCCTTGATGACTGTGTTGATGGGTATGCTAGGGTTAGGTGGACTTAGAACGTATGAAAAACAAAAAGGACTAACAAAATGAGTAAGTTTTACATGCACTTATACGATTTCTTTAAAGCTATATCTGATTATTTTTGGTTAAAATCTGTCAAGCATAACAAGAGTATAAAAAAATGATGTGGTTTTGGTTGAGTTTAGCTAAATTTTTTAATAAGATTGGTAATTATTTCTACCATCTTCATGTGAAGACACTTAGAAAGAAACAGGAGAAAGATATGAAAAAAGGTTTATATGCAAACATTCACGCAA
>Ga0209535_1003389_pt1 | contig 10132 bp, 21 predicted proteins | sample LinPmetageLP28_FD_184041 | JGI IMG/M metagenome (GOLD analysis project Ga0209535, IMG submission 184041) | Marine viral communities from the Pacific Ocean - LP-28 (SPAdes) (version 2) | ecosystem: Environmental > Aquatic > Marine > Oceanic | place: Pacific Ocean | collected 2009-08-22
ATTTACATTCTTGTATTCTATTTATTCTAATATCAGTTCCGTTTACGTCTACTTTTGTATCTACGTTTGAAACTTTAAATTCTTGAATATCGTTATTTGCATCGTTAAAATATATTGACGTCTCAGCGCCTATAGGCATCCATAATTCTGAACAACTTAACATAACTTGATTTACAGGTAAAGAGTAATTTAAACCGTTCTGAAATTCTGTATAACCGTCTAGTACTCTTACAGTACCAGTTTGTTGAGCAGGTAATTGAGCTGTAGTAGAAAAATTTAATAAGTTATATGTAAATTGAGCTAAAGCCGGTAAAGTTGGTAAAGTGCCGTTATATGTAGTTTCGACATAATCTCTTAATAAGTCAGATATATCAAAACTGTTAAATCCTTTGTCTACATTACTAGAGTCTTTAAATTGATAAGCATTTTTAGTAATTGTAAAAGTAGGCGAAGAAGCGCCATTTAAAGTTAATACTAGTATAGAATAAGATAAATCTGTTAATTCACCAGTTGATAATATATAAGGACTTCTAGAAAGTATTTTAGTATACGGCATAATTATAATTTAGGTCTTCTACTTGTACTAAATCTAGTATAAGCGGCGTTTGATTTAAGAGGATCAAAAGTTTCTAATAATTTTAATCTTAAATCTGTTAAGTATGAATTTTTTATTTTCTTAGTTATTTGTCTATTATAGATTTCTTGAGCGTCTGTAAAAAAATATGTAGGCGATAATCCTGATAAGTATATACTTCTTGACATTAATCTTACTAAAGACTTTCTAGGAATAAATCTACCTTTTTCATCTCTAATACCTGGAATTCCTTTAGTTATAGTCCATCGATCTATAGCAGTTCTTAAACCAGGCTTACCGAGACCGCTACCGAACTTATAAGGACTTGCCGGTGCTTTTTGTATTCCGTACCATTTAGCGCCTTTGAGTTGCTTACCGTCTTTATTAGTTTTAGGCCCTGGCAAAGCGTTAGGATCTTTACCTTGAACTCCTTGATCTCTAAATTTACCATAATCTAGAGCAGTAAAATATAAAACGCCGCCCCAGTCAGGTTGATCGTAAATTTGATAGTTTAAAGAATCAGCTAATTTGCTAGGCCCTATATTAGCTTTGGCTTTAGATATTACATTTAAAGCGTAAGCCTGTAGTTCTTTTTGTACATCTGGACTTAGCATATATTTATATTATTTACAAATTGTATATCAAACGTACAAGCCCAACCAGCCAATTGATTTTCAAATCTTTGATAAAACGGTTCGCAAGTCATATTTCCTTCACATTGATAGCCTTCTAGTCTTAGATCGCCAGACTTAAAACGTTTAAATAATTTATTGCCGACTGCTAACATTGTATTCAAAATATATTGTTCATTTGTAATACCGTAAAATATATCAGTTTTTTTATCTTTAGAAATGTCTACTATGTCCATTAGTATTACAGTAACATTAAAACTTATAGTTTGACCTACGTCATCTATATTAGCGTTATTCGGTACTAAATGAGCTAAAGGAAAAATAGTTTGTTTAGATAAATCTATTTGAGCTAAGTCACCGTAAGTACAAGTATTTATACTCACATCTTCAAGTAAGTTTTTTTTTAGAGTATCTAGCATTGTAAAAAAAGCAGTGGCTCCGGTATGTGTATTACTCATTCTTTTTAAATTTACTTTTTATATGACTAGCTTCAGCTTCGTCTAATTCTTTTTTATATTGTAACATTGTTAAACAGTGGTGTAAATTTTGCTTACTTACTTCTTCAATTTTAGTTACATCACCATTACTTAATTTATATAAGCTATTATACCAACCGTATTTTACTCTAAAATCTTCATTTGCTCCGAAACTTTCTTCTCTAGTTTGGCTTTCTTCTTTAACGAATAGTTTAGAGTAACCTTTAATAACTCCGTCTCTAAAGTGTAAAAAAAAAGTATACAACTTAAAGCTACACTAGAAGGCATATCTCGCATTATTTCAGCGTAGTGAGTACCGTCGTAATCTTCGATTGTGTATTTATCTTTAAACTTTTGTTTAATAGGTCTGTATAATACAGCCATAGCTTTATGTATCGTATTCCAGTCTGTTATATTATTTTCTACGTCTATAAACTCGCCAAAAGTTAAGTCTCTTAATTCTGGTATAAAACCAAATTCTAGATTTCCTAATTTGAATTTTCTTATTAAACTAGGCTTTTGATTTAAAACTACATTTAATTTATTTACTATTAAATCAACGTCTGACATTTTAACGTTCATACCGTCTTTAATAGGTAAGCCACAAAATATTTCCAGCATTTTTAAAGAAGAAGTATGATCTGTAATTTCTTCTATGTTTTCAAACTCTTTTAAAAACTGTTGATAGTGTTTTAATGGTATACTGTATAAATCTTTAGGAACAGTTACTTCTATTTTTTTCTTCATCTTATATATATAACGTTAAATTTATTCTTTTGTGCAAAAAAAAAGAGAGCTGCTAGGCTCTCTAATTTATTAAATTAAAATTTATTTTTAACTGATTTTAGATATTCTTAAAGTGTCAGCTTCATTTATTTCAAACTCTCTTAGTCTTAAAGACTCTAAAGCCAATCGAGCTAAGTAAAGTTTATTATCAGCTTCGTTTACCTCTCTTTGATAAAATGTTACATCAAATTCAGCTTTCTCTAATAATTTTTCGTAAGTAGTCATATTTTCTCTTAGTTTCATATTTTTATTTTTTAGTTTCCGTTTCTGTTTAAAGTTAATCCTAATTCATTTGAAGCATAATTTATATGCTTTTGAGTAGTCATAGACCAATAGCCTAACTGAGTAGCTTCGAGTTTTGAGTAATCGATCTTAGCGACTAAAGTACTATAGCTCTTAATATAGTCAGAGCCGTCAATATTTACTAGTTTTAAATTTTGCTTATACTTATTAAATTTTCTCATAATTAATATTTTATCATTTGTTCCATAATTGAATCGTAAGTTTCTCTAGCTTCTTCATTACTTAAATCGTTAAGCAAAGAAGCGACAATACAGCTCATAAGCTGTTTTCTTTCAAACTCTTCTAATAAGAGTATTTGTCTTAATAAATTTTTAGTGTGTGTTTTCATATATCAAATATACAAAATATAAATGATATTAACAAATGGTTAATAACTATCTTATGGCATATTTAGCTACTCTAGGCCTAGTAAGCTTTTTAATAATTGCGTATCTAGTCGAGTCGATTGAATGGTCGTTCTTTTGTATTGGAATATTTAAAAGCGTACCGTTTTTATCTTCTTGCCATTTGTAGTTTTTAAACTCTTTTAAAGTATTTATACTTCTAGAAGTTATATGTAATTTATATCTTTTTAATAAATCAATTCCCATATTAATAGAGTCTTTGCCTTTCTTTGCGCTTTTAACGTTCCAGCCAAAACGATGCAATTCGTCTACAGATTTCGGTTCGCTTGAATCGGCAAAAATCTCAGTTTGTCTAGTAAGTTGCAGTTCAATTAATTTATTATGAATATCTCTATTTGTCATACCATACTGATAAAACATTTCATCTAAATACAAATTATCATTTAAGACATAAACAAAAATTAAGCAGCTAGGATCATTGACAAATCCCCAGTCTAATCCGCCGGCTATAAACTCAGCTTCTTCAGGTATCTTTTGAAGCTCTATGTAATTAAATATAGTAGCTCTGTTTCTACCTACTTGACCTAATCCGTATACTCGCCAATAATCAATATCAGTATCTTTAAGTCTTTCTATTTCTTTAACTATGTCTTTGCTTAAAAACCTATTGTCTTTGTAAGTTGTTATATTAAAAAAAGCATCGTCTCTAGTTTTAACTTTACTATAGATCCAAGAATATTCGTCTGACGGATTATAATCTAATATTAAGTTTTCTAAAGTTCTAAATAAAATTTGATTATAAGATTCATAACTACATTCGTTAGCTTCGTTTAAAAACGCTATATCTCTTTTACGACCTTTTAATCTACTAGGTTGATCAATACTTACAAATTCAAATAAATTACCGTTAAGCTTATATTCGCTATTGCTTTTGTTGTGATCGCTATCTTCGTATAAATTAAAGCTTTCTAAGATACTAAAGAAGTCTCTCATTACTGTAGCTCTTAAAGCCGGATATGTAGCTCTAAAAATTGTTATAGTTTTACCACTATGTCTCATAGCATAGCCAAAGATCAACCATAATATTATATTATATGTTTTACCTGATCTAGTACCACCTTGAAATATTTTTATTTTGTGTTTATTTCGGTCTAAGTGGTTATATACTATATTAGTTTGTATCTTCATTTTCTGAGCCTAAAACTTCTATTTCAAACTTTCTTGTTTCTGGCATTACAAGTTCAGTTCTTTCTTGATAACCTCGACTCTTAGCTCTAGTCTTTAAGAAGAAAATTATAGAAGCGGTATCGTTAGCTTTAATACGCTCATAAAGTTTTGACTCGACAAAATCAATTGCGCTTTCAGTTATTGCTTCAACTTCTTGTTTATAATCTTCGTCATTCTTTAGCCATTGATAATGAGTTTGTCGGCTAATATTACAAGTTGAGCAACTATGAGATACAATTCCTAAATTAAATTGTAAAGCTTCAAGCATCTTTTTTTTAGTGTCAGTTTTGTCATTCATTATTTATATAACGTATATTTTAAATTTTTGCTAAGATTGTTTTAATACGTCTTTTGCAAAGTCTCTAATTTTATATAATTCTTTTTTAGTTTTTATTTTGCTAATTAATATTATTAAGTTGTTTAGCTGTTTAGGTGAAACTTCTTGTATTTGTATAACATCTATTATATCTAAGTAATGAGGATTTCTATATACTACGTCTTGAAAGTTTTTAACGCTATGTATAATAGTTGCGTGAGTACATTTTCTTTTTTTGCTGAAATAGTAGTTTTGTATATTTGCGTAAGTCTGTTGATATTCTACTCTCATTAAATAATCAAATAAGCTTCTAGCGTCTATAACTGATCTTTCTCTAGATTTTATAAAAATATCAGTATTTGTATTTTCAATGACTAGATCAGCTACTCGTTTGATTTGTGGATTCGTCAGAGTCTTTTTTATTATTTTGTGTATATTCATTATTATTATTTTTTTCTTCGTATAACTCAACAATCATATTATTATAATTTAGAATAAGACTATGTAGGTTTACGACTGCTTTTTCTAGTTGTGTTATTCTTTGTGAATTTGTGCTTTTTTTTTGTTTCATCTGTAATATATATATAATTTATTTCTCTAAAATAATTATTATTTAAATAGTTTAGATATTTATTCATATTTATGTTTTAGGCTTAGAAACATAGTAACCGTTATTTTTAAGAAGCTTTACAGCTTTATCTATTTTTTTAGCTTTTTTTCTATAAGCTTCAAATATTTCGTTTTCAAAAGCATTAGGTTTAATAGTCATATATATAAATTTTAAAATAAATTAGTTTGTGTTTGATACTTAACTAGTCTTTTATTTGCTACGTCTGTATATTCTTGAGAAATTTCAGAACCAAGCCAACGTTTTTTTTCTTCTATTGCGGCTACGGCTGTAGTACCTGTTCCTATATACGGATCATACCAAATATCGTTTTCTTTACCGAAATTAATCATAAAATATCTAGGTATATCTAGAGGCATTATAGCTTTATGAATATTAGCGAATGGATTACTATGTGAGTTTTTTATTTTAAAAACGTTAGATTGTGTACCTCTGTTAAATTTAGCGTCGTTAAAATATCTTTTATGTGGATCGTTATTAGAAAATATAATTATATATTCAAATTCAGAATTAAATACACATTCACTTATAGCCGGCTGGCCTCGTTTAGACCAAATTATGACTTCTTTAATGTATGAAGCAAAATAGCCTATTAGTTTATGTAAAGCAACTTTATTTCCTGATAGCATTTGTATATTATAGAATATATGATTTTTAGTTATTCTTAGCATTTCTTCTATAAGAGTTTTTTGAGAATCAAAATAACTATCTTGAGTTACATTATCTTTAAAGTCTTTATATTTATCAGTTTTATTTTTTACGCCTACGCCTGACTTAGCAGCTGAAATATTATAAGGTGGACTAGTAAGAATATAGTCGATAGATTTATCTTCTAGTCTAGACATTGTTTTCAAGTTATCTTCAACGTATATTTTATTAAGCTTTATACTATTCATAGGCACCTGTTATGTTATTTCTTTTTTCTTCATTTCTTACGCCAGTCGTATAACCAGTATTTTTGTGTTCAAAACCTAATCTAGATATAACTTTTATTCCTACAATTTCAACAGGTTCTTTAATTTTATATTGTTTTAGATTATGAAGTCTTTTATACATATTATCGCCTTCATTTTTATACACAACTTTTTTTAATTCTATTAAATTTTTTTTATGTTTTACTATTAGATTAGCATATACTATTTCTTTATAATCTACTATATCTTTTATCATTTTTGCTTTTTATTAATTTTATGTAAGCCTAATCTTCTATTAAGTAATCTACTGTAATTAGTAAAAACGTAGTCTAAATTAAAATTCTTAGACATTGATCTACTTATTTGACCTCTAACTAAGTGTTCAACAGTTCTATATATTTGAGCTTCTTTTTGCATTATAATATACCGTTTATAGTGTAATCGTTTATATCAAAATCGTCTCTAATATAAGTATCGTATAATTCAATACCTCTTTTAAGTTCTTTAAGTCCGTATTCGTAAAACTCTTCAGATACTTTAAAAACTCCTATATCTAGATTTGCCTTGTCGATACATAAAAAAGTAAAATCTTTATAACTACAGTTAAAAGCCTCACAATATATAGCGACTTGTAAATAATATTTATATCTATATGCTGACTTGTTAAAATTCTGAACGTCTACTGTAGTTTTAATATCTACAATGCCGCCTTTGTTTTTTAGTATGTCAGCTTTAGCTCTGAATGGTTTATCAAAAATATCTACTATTCCAGGAACTTCAGTTTGACAATCAGTTAATAAATCTATAGCTTTAGGATTTTTAAAAAAAGCATCTATTAATCTATTATTATCGTCTCTTTCTTTAGCAGTATACACTTCGCCAAATTCAGCTTTAGCTTCTTTAAATTTTTTAGTGTTTTTACTTTGCACCTCAATAAATTTTAATTCAGAATATTTTTCTGGTTCTAATATTGCAAGATGAAATAAATGACCGGCTGTTAAAGCAGCTGTAGAACTATTTTGACCGTATTTAGTAACATAGTAATAAGTTTTAGGACTGTCTAATAACAGTTTTAAAGTAGAACTAGATAAAGCTAGTTTATTAAGATCGCCGTAATAAAATTCATCTTCTTGCATTTTTTTAAGAAGCTCAGAAACTTTATAGTAATTATTATCTAATAGTTTTATATTCATCAGTATACATTTAATATTGTAAATTTTTTAGCGTATGTAGGCGCTTCTTTTTGTGCTTTACTTATAGCTTCGTCTCTATTACTAGCGTCAATTTTTATTATACTATAGTCGTAAGACTCTTCAGGATAACTCAAATACCAATATTCAATTTCGTAAGTGTTCATTATATTTTAATTTTAGAATCAGTAATTTCTTGTTTTAAATCTTCTAATTTTTTTTCGGCTTCTAGTTTAGTAAGTCGAAATCTAGATAACTGTATGTTATAAGTTCGTTGTCGATTTTGCATAGTAGAAACATATATACCTATTTTAGTAAGAGCGTTAATACTATGATCTAATTCAATTCGATTTTTTTCTGATATTTTTGTATAATCAGCTTTTTTTTTCCAAGCTAATAAAATACTAGATAATAATTCAAAGTCATTAAAGTAAGAAAACTCTTCAATGTCTAATACGTTGCTTTGTATTTCGTCTAGTATATTCATATATCGTTTTTACAATATACGAAATTTATGTTAATAAATACAGATAACTATTTATTTTTTATATTTTTAAAATATTCATACCAGGGTCCGACGTTTGGATCGTCTGAATTATAACTAACAACAGTTGCTTTACTTTCTGGCAAATAATAAACTTCTTTAGTTTCGTTTTCTGAATTCCAATATGTAGTTTTGGAACAGTTTACAATACTAATATTTGGCAAAATTAAATCATTCAGCCAAAATAAATAATTTCCTTTAGGATCAGCGACGAAATAAAGTATAACATTATCTTGAGCTAAATTCATTAAAGCATCGTATTTTTTTTTCTCGATCATTTTATCTTCATAATACTTATTTCTAAATTTCATTTCTAATAAACAAGGAAAGTTTTTAGGCGTAAAGCCTCTAGCGTCGTAGCGTTCAGATCCAATACCTGTATGTTTCAAGTTCCAGCCGTCTAAGTTTAATATATATACAACAGCTTTTTCAAATTGATGCGTTTTTTCTAAGTCCATTATGAATATATTTCGTTTATGTCAGTAATCCATTTTTGAATAGTTTTAGGATTGCAAGTACAAGGAACGTAAAATTTATGATTAAATATTCTACTATGTATTTGAGAAATTTTATTCAATTCAGCTTTATTTATAGTATCTTTTATACTTGATCTAAATTTAGTCCAATATTTATAGTCTGTTTTATTTAACGTCTTCTTTGTCATTTTTTCTAAATATTTTAATATTATTCAATGTTTTCTTTCTTTCTTCACAACCGCAAGATTCGTAACCTAATAAATCAATTACTATTTTTTTTACTAGCCATTTAACGCCAGTATATTTAAATACAGTCTCTAAAAGATTTCCTATTTTCATAATCAAGTTTTATTTGTTTTTTAATGTTTTTAATAGTGTTTCGTAAACTCCAATAAGTAATTTTAGTATTTCTAGACAAACTACTAACTGAATTTTTTTCTAAAAATATTTCTTTAAAAACTAATCTTAAATAATATACTTTCATTTTATCTTGAGAAAAACTGTCTAGCAAATTAGAATCATTTAACATATTTAGATATTTATCGTTTTCGTACCAATCCGTAATTACAGAGAGTTTAATTTCATCGTCAATATATTTAGTTTCTAAGTCTTCTTTGTATTCTCTAACGTATTTGTGTTCTTCAGGTTTTAACGTCTCAAGCGAAACAGCTTTAACTTTTTTCTCTTTACGTTTTAGATCAAAAATTAAATTTCGAATAGTAACGTAAATAAAAAAATAATTAATTTCTTTATCGTTATACATAATAGATTTATCGCCTTTAAGTTTAACATAAGCGTCTATTTTTATATATAATTCAGAAACAATATCTTGAGCAGTATCAGGATTGACTCCGAAAGTTTGAGTAATTTCAAGCCAATTATTATGTTTTTTATAGAGCTGCGTAAGTATCGACATCGCAGAAATATAAATAATTTAAAACGGAGCGTTTTGTTTTTTCAAAAGTTTTACAATACTTTCGTCGTTAATAGAATAGCCTACATTGTTAATAAGTGCGCGTAATTTGACTGGCATATCTAGACTAGTACATCTACCGCCAGTTTCTATAGATTTAATTTTTTTGATATGTAAAAAACTATACATAAATTCCGTAGGATGCTGAATAAATCTATGTATTGAAACAAAAGAATCACATCTATTTAAAAATTTTCCGCCTCCTTCAATTGAACTAGATTCGCATACCATAGGATAACCTTCGTAAGGATGAGGATTTTTATATAATCTTCTTAACGCTTCAGTATTAGCGTGAGCGCAAAGCCATAAAGAAACATTGTTTTTTTGACAAAACATTCTAAACGTAGATAAAACTTCATAGTCGTATTCGTGAACGCCTAACTGTTTAGCTAAACTTCTTTCTTTCGCTAAAGAATTATAAGGATCAACTAAAAAACCGTTATATTTAAAACCAATTTTAGCTTTTTCGGCTACTTCTATTAATTCTTGATAGTTATATAAGTTTTTATTAGAAATAAATTTAAAGTGTTTTCTTATAAAGTCAGTACCTTTGTTAAACTCTTCAGGTATAATTTTATTTATAGGCTCTTCAATTAAGTATTCTAATAACTTTCTTATTAATTCGTAAGGCTCGTTTTCTGAAGAGTAAATCAGCCATTTAGATTTATGCTTTATACTGTAACATAACATAAGAAATAAAACTATAGAAGTTTTACCGACATTTGCGTGACCTAGAAATATATTTAAGT
>Ga0209535_1003390_pt1 | contig 10132 bp, 11 predicted proteins | sample LinPmetageLP28_FD_184041 | JGI IMG/M metagenome (GOLD analysis project Ga0209535, IMG submission 184041) | Marine viral communities from the Pacific Ocean - LP-28 (SPAdes) (version 2) | ecosystem: Environmental > Aquatic > Marine > Oceanic | place: Pacific Ocean | collected 2009-08-22
GTATAGCGTAGAGGTAGCGACGGATGTCCGTTACTAGAACTTTTACAGTAACGGTAGTCAGTACCGGTTCAGGTAATAAATATTTTATAGATGGTGTACAACAAGCTACTTTAAATTTAGCAGAAAACGGTACATATAAATTTGATCAATCAGATAGTTCAAATGGTAATCACCCTTTAAGATTTTCAACAACAAGTGATGGTACACATAGTGGAGGTGATGAGTATACTATTGGTGTAACTACAAATGGAACACCTGGACAAGCTGGAGCTTATACTCAAATAGTTGTAGCAGCCAGTGCGCCAACTCTTTATTATTATTGTACTAATCACTCAGGAATGGGTGGTCAGGCAAATACTGTTGACGATAACACTTGGGGAATGTGGGCATGGGGCACTAATGAATGGGGTGATCAAGGTCCTATTGAAATAACTTTAAGTGGACAATCTGCAACCTCAAGCGTTGGAAGCATTACTGTTACTGATGTACAAACTGTTATACCAACAGGTCTTGAAGCAGAAACAAATCTTGGTTCACTAACTACAGGTGTATTATCTATTGCAGCTTTAACAGGTGTGCAAGGACAAACTGAACTTGGAAGTTTTGATAACGCAGGTACATTAGTTGGTTGGGGTAGAAACGGTTGGGGTGAAGAACCTTATGGAGATTCATTTAATAAATTAGAACAACTCGCTGGAGTTAGCGCAACATCTAGTGTTGGAAGTATTACTACTTTTGATACTACAACTATTACACTAACAGGGGTAAGTTCTACTTCTGCTGTAGGTAGCTTAGATTTTATTATAAGTCCTGTAGTCATACCCACAGGATTACCACTTACATCTAACGTTGGTGTTCCTTTAATAACACAAGCTACTGTTGGCTTGACAGGTCTAGGTATGACTTCTACGGTTGGTGGGATAATTTTAGATGCTTTAACAGTTGAATTAAATGGTGTATCTACAACTTCATCTGTAGGATCTTTATCAGAACAAACTTCTGAAATTCCAACAGGAGTACAAGCTACATCTGCTGTAGGAACTTTAGTTTCTGAAATAGGAGTTCCATTAACTGGTTTATCAACTACTTCTGCCGTAGGCTCACCAAGTTTTGTATTTTCAATAGACCTTACTTTAACCGGTGTACAGGCAACAACTCAGTTAAATGATGATCTTATTCTTAAATACTTTGGAAAAATTACACCTAAAGATAGTACAGGGTATACTACTAAGACACCTAAAAACAGTACAGGTTATACTGTTAAAACGGCATAAATATGTTTGACTTAAAACTAAATAAACAATATAAACAAAAGTAATCAGGAGTTAATTAATGGCATCAACATATACTAATCTTGGCGTAGAGCTAATGGCAACCGGTGAAAACGCTGGTACTTGGGGAACAAAAACAAACGCAAACTTACAACTTGCAGAACAATTACTGGGTGGATTTAAAATTCAAACTTTAAATGCAGCAGGTTCTGGAGCTAACACAACAGCTTTAGCTATTGCTGATGGAGCTTTAACAGGTGCTGCTCAAAACAGAGTTATTATTCTTGGTGCAGTATCACCAGAAGCAATTACAGGAAACAAAGTTGTAACATTCCCTCTTCTTACAGAAACTTTCTATTTTATTAAAAACAGCACATCAGGTGCATACACAGTACAATTAAAAGCTGTATCAGGTTCAGGAGCCACAGTTACTTTTTCAGCAACTGACAAAGGATATAAAGCTATATACCTTGATGGTGTTGCAACTAATACTGGAGTTATTGAAATACCGCTATCTACAGCTGATGCTGTCACACTTACTGGCACACAAACTTTAACAAACAAAACTTTAACATCGCCTAAAATTGGAACTTCAATTTTAGATACTAGTGGAAACGAATTATTTAAACTAACTGCAACAGGTTCAGCGGTTAATGAACTTACATACGCTAATGCAGCTACAGGAAACAAACCAACATTTACTGCATCTGGTGGTGATACTAATATTGGTGTATCAATACAACCAAAAGGTTCTGGAACAGTTACTATTGATGCTTTAACTTTTCCTGCTGCAGACGGTTCTGCAGATCAAATTTTAACTACTAACGGTTCAGGAGTTTTATCTTTTGTAGATAATTCAGGTGGAACAGATTGGCAAGCAGTTAAGACAGGAAATTACACAGCAGTAGCAGGACAAGGTGTTTTTGCAAATACAACAAGTGGTGCATGGACTTTAACTTTACCTTCTTCACCAACAATAGGAGATGAGGTATCAGTTATTGATTACGCAGGAACCTTTGACACTAATAATTTAACTATTGGAAGAAATTCTCAAAAGATACAAGGTTCAGCAGCAGACTTAACAGTAGCAACAGAAAGAGCCGGCTTTACGTTAGCCTTCACAGATGGAACTCAAGGTTGGCTTCTAAAAAATAATTAAGGAGTTAAATGAGTATATTTAGAACTATTAGAGGAATGGCCATCAGGTCTTACGCAGGTGATCCAGCTAATCCTATTACAGGACAGATTTGGTATAATTCAGTTTTACAAAAATTAAGAGCTAGAAATAATTCAGCTACGGTAACAATTACAACGTCTTAAAATTATGACTACTTATAAAGAAGTATTTGGAAAATATGTAAGGTCAGTATCAAGTGATCCCCCTGCAACTTTAGGTGAAGGTGAGATTTGGTATAATACAAGTAGTAATACTTTTAAAACAGTAGGCTTTAATTTTGCATGGTCTAGTGGTGGTGGTACACCTGAAGGTGGATATGGTTTTATGGGAGCAGGAACTCAAACTGCAGGTTTACTTTGGGGAGGAAGATCTGGAGGAATATATAGTGCTACAGCTGAATATAATGGTTCGTCTTGGACAGGAGGTGGAGCTTATCCTCAAGCTATAGTAGAAGGAGGTGGAACAGGTACACAAACAGCAGCTCTTTCTGTAGGTGGATTAAATCCCGCATCCCCACCAGCTTATACTAATGGATTTGAATATAATGGCTCTTCATGGGGAAGTGAAGCAGCATTAGGTAGACAAGGGTTTGGTGTACGATTAAATGGAACACAGACTTCAGCAATTGCAACTGGTGGGGGACCAACAGGAGGATCTACTACAACAGACATGGAATTATATAACGGAAGTTCTTACACTGCTGGCAGTTCTTTTTCACAACAAAGAAGTTTTCATGCATCTGGTGGATCTAGTGAGACTTCTAGTATAATTGTGGGAGGAAGACAAAATCCTGGGGAAGCTTCAACAAATTCAGTAGAAACACTTGATGGTACATCTTGGACAACTACAGCAGTTTATCCGACTACAATTAAAGAAAACCAAGGTTGGGGAGCCGCTAATGATTTTATAGAAGCAGGAGGTAATGTTCCAGGAATTACAAGTGCATGTAATGTTTACAACGGCACTTCTTGGACATCTACAGCTGCCATGTCAAATGCTCGATCTTCAGCTGGAACAAGTGCTAATTTTAGTTCAAGTATTGGATTTATTGCTGGTGGTGGTCCAGGTTCACCAAGTGTAACAGAAGAATTTACTGGAACAGCTGCTGTGCAAACAGTAACAACAAGTTGATAATGATTAAAATTAAAAGTATAACAACAAAGGAATAAAAATTATGTCACTATTTATATATGGAACAGCTACAAACACAGGTAAAGGATTTTTTACTCATCAAGATAGATTAGATTTTCATCTTTCAGGATACCCAGGAAATGTATGGGTTATTGGAAACAATGAAAAAGGTGCTGTGTGGTTAGCTAGCAAAAATGGTATTACAAAAACAAAAGCAGAAGCACAAGCTATTGTTGATGCAGAAATGACTGCAGCACAAGCTGCATGGGACGCTTTACCTGATGATGAAAAAACACCATCAACTAGACCAGAAGATATAACTTTACCGTAAGGAATTTATAATGTCAGATTACAACGTAATTGCAGGATTAAAAATTAAATACTTATCTGCAGATCCTTCGAATCCAGAAAATGGTCAGGTATGGTATAATTCCTCTACAAGCAAATTACGTGTGGCAGGTATTCAAGGAACTGGTGCATGGTCATCAGGTGGAAATTTAAATACTGGACGAACAGGTAACGCAGGTTTTGGAACTCAAACTGCTGCTGTAAGTGTTGGAGGATATTCAGGTACTTCAGCTGTTGAAGAATATAATGGTTCTAGTTGGACAAATGTAACATCTATTCCTTATGGAATAGATAGTGCAGGAAGTTGTGGAACTCAAACTCAAGGATTAATTTTTGGTGGTCAAACTCCAGGTGGCCCTAATGTAAATACCACATTAAAATATAATGGTTCTAGTTGGACATCTGCTGGAACTTTAAATACTACACGTAGAGATTTAATAGGAGCTGGAACACAAACATCAGCTTTAGCCGCATTAGGTGCAATTGATCCTCCTTTTACAACAGCAACAGAAGAATATAATGGCTCTAGTTGGACAAGCGTAAATAATGCAAATGGGCCAGCTAGAAGATCAGCAGCAGGTGGAGGAACTCAAACTTCTGCATTAGCTTTTGGTGGTTATGGACCTACATATACAGCCGCAGCAGAAGCATATGATGGAACTAACTGGACAAATGTAACTTCTTTACCATCAGCTAGAGGAGTTTTAGGTGGAGGTGGAACAAGTAATTCAGATGCTTTAGCTTATGGAGGATATGATAATAGTTATTTTTCTACTACAAACTCTTGGGATGGAAGTTCTTGGGCATCAGAGAGTAATTTAGCTGTAGCTAGAGGAACAAAATTTGGTCTACCAAGTGCACCAACAGGTGCTCAACTTTATGCTGGAGGAAACCCAAATCCAGCTGGTTATGCTGCAACAGAAGAATTTACAGTACCGGTAGGAACTGCAAACATAACTTCAAGTTAACTTGACTTATAACTTTAAGTAGTTATATTAAATCTATTCAATGAAAGTAATAAACAATGACTAAGAAAAGAAATATACATGCTCTAATAGAGAAAGAAGCACCTAGCTTAAATAATTTACTTGACCCTAATGACGTACAAGAATTTAAAGAATTAACAAATGAACTTAGAGATACTTGGACTAAGAAACAAGTGTTTAGAACTGAAACAGAAATGAGAATGTCTGTTCTTCAAGACGCTAAGTACCCAACTAAAGCTTCAAAATATTGGCAATGTGTTAGAGAACAAAATGTATTCTTAGAAAATTTAATGTCTTTGTCATTTGATGCTAGACGTAATGAAGTTAAAATAAAAAGACTACAAGAAAAATTATTAACCGAAGAAGATCCTTTAAAAAAAGAATTACTTCAAATTGATATAGATGAGAAAATTTATTCTGTTGCTAATATGCAATTAGTAGCAAGGGACAGAATGAGAGAAATTAAACTATGGTCAACATTAAAAAAAGAATTTGATGACGGTTCCTTTGATACACAAGATGTCAACAGACATCAGTTAGAATCTTATCACCAAATTATGAAAAACAAAGCAGATACATTAACACCAGGCTCAAGTCAGCCAGAAGTGTTTAATGTATTAGGACAATTACAGACAATAGAAAGAGTTAAAAAATCAGGAGAAATGATCTATAACAAGAAAGAGAAATTGACCAATGGCCTCGGAGCTAAACCAGAATAATTTTAAATTTAATGTATGTCCTTTAGGGCAAACGGTTTTAAAGTATCAAGTTCCTCTTGATATATTTAATACTATAAATGATATTTATGAAACAAAATATCCAACATTACCTCCAGCTAATAAACAATTAGTAGGTAAAATTGAGAAAGAACATAGTTTATTTTATCAGGGTGAAGACACTTCAAAAATGCATCATCACAACATGTTAACAGATAATGTATTACAATGGATTGATACAGCTATGGGACACTATTTAGATTTTAATAAAATAAAAGGTTATAAAAAATCTTTAAATTCTATTTGGATTAATCAAATGTTTCAACACGAATATAATCCAGTTCATGTCCATCAAGGAACTTTGTATACAGGTTTATCGAGTGTTATGATTTTAAAATTACCTGAATCTTTTGGTGTAGAATATTCTTCTGCACAAAATGCAACGAATGGTAAGCTACAAATTATGGGGTCGGTATCGGGTCAGTTTGCTATTTGTGATTATACTCCCGACATTAAAGAAAGAGATTTTTATATATTTCCATATGATATGAGACATTGTGTTTATCCTTTTAATGGACCGGGATTTAGAAGAACACTTGCTGCAAATTGTGATGTTGAATATAACCCAATAATAAATAGAGGAGGAAACTAATGTACGAAAATAAAAGAATAACAGAACCTAAATGGAAGAGTTGGATTATACAAACAACAACACCTTTATTTACACCCGATCAATGCAATCAAATTATTGCATCAGGTAGAGCACAGAAACCACAACAAGCGCAAGTAGGTATAAATAAACCTGGGGGAGGTACTGATACTAAAAAAAGAATAACGACTATTAGTTGGATTCCATTTAAAGAAATGGGACACATGTATCAAGACTTAAATAAATTTATTCAACAAGCAAATGAAAATCATTTTGGTTTTGGAGATATACAGATAACAGAGAATGCACAGTTTACAGAATATCCTGAAGGAGGGTTCTATGATTGGCATATGGATTGTGATGTAAACATGGAACACGAACCACCAGTTAGAAAAATATCAATGACTGTTTTATTAAACGATCCTGCAGAGTTTGAAGGAGGTGATCTAGAATTAATGGCACCAGGAAGATATGCAGAACTTAAACAAGGTCATGCAATTTGTTTTGCATCATTTTTAAATCATAGAGTTAATCCAGTTACCAGAGGTATGAGACAATCTCTCGTTGTTTGGTTTGGAGGTAAACCATTTAGATGATTAGAGAAGAATTTTTTCCTACAAGTGTTTTTGGTAAAGATATAAAATTAGATAATGATAAACTAGCACAAGACATTGTCAACTGGTCTAATCAAGATCAAGGAGTACAAAAAACAAATTACAAAGGATGGCATTCTACAACTGATATGGCATCGAAACCAGAGTATCAACCTTTAGTTAACGAACTAATGACTATGTGTAGAGATGTGTTTAAAAAAGAATGGTTAGATAGAGAACCTGTTCTTGGTAACATGTGGGCTAACATAAATCCTAAAGATGGAATGAATCAACCCCATATACACCCAAACTCATTATTCTCAGGAGTGTATTATGTTAAGTCAAACCCACAAGCTGGCAGACTTAAAATATATGATCCAAGACCGGGAGCACAAATAGTGATGCCTGTAAGATTAGAGGGACAACCTCCTAAACATTTATGGAGAGATGTGAATATTGATTCTGTTTCAGGACGTGTTATAATGTTTCCATCATGGTTGTGGCATAGTGTTGAACCTAATCAATCGAATGATTTAAGAATATCAATAAGTTTTAATTTTATACAACATGGCTTTTAATAAATATCAAATAATCAAAGGTGCACTTAGCTATGAGCTAGCTAACTTTATATTTAACTACTTTTTACTTAAACGAGATGCAGTAGATTTTATGTACAAAAACAATATTATATATAATAATAGTATGATGGGTACATGGGCTGATAAACAGATTCCAAACACTTATTCTCATTATGCCGATCCTGTAATGGAAACCCTACTAGTTAAAGTATTACCAGTGATGGCTCAGGAAACAGGGTTAGATTTGATACCTACTTACTCTTATGCAAGACTATATAAACATGGTGATGAATTAAAAAAACATAAAGATAGACCAAGCTGTGAGATATCTACAACAATACATTTAGGTGGTGATCCATGGGCAATCTTTGTAGAAGGCACTAAAGTCTTGCTTGAAGTAGGAGATATGTTAGTATATAGTGGCTGTGAACTTGAACATTGGCGAGAGCCTTTTGATGGGAACATATGCGGTCAAGTATTTCTACATTATAATCATGTGAATGGCCCATTTGCTGAAAAAAACAAATTCGATGGAAGACCTATGTTAGGCCTACCCGGATTTGTAAAATAGTATTATAATGGATTTATATGTTACAAAAATTAGGATTTTTACCAGGATTCAACAAACAAGTTACATCAACAGGTGCTGAGTCACAGTGGACAGGCGGTGAGAATGTTCGTTTTAGATATGGTACACCAGAAAAAATAGGTGGTTGGCAACAATTAGGTGAGTCTAAACTAACTGGTGCAGCTAGAGGTTTACATCATTTTGTTAGCACAGGTTCTATTAAGTATGCAGCTATAGGTACTAATAAAATTTTATATATTTATTCTGGTGGAGTATACTACGACATACACCCTTTAGTTAATCCAACAGGAACAGCTATTACAAGTGCATTTAGCACAACCAACGGATCACCGACGGTAACTATAACATTTCCAGGAACACATACTTTTCAAGCTCAAGACATTATTTTATTTAGTGACTTTAGTACAATTACAAATTCTAATTTTAGTGCAGCAGATTTTAATGATAAAAAATTCATGGTAACAAGTGTACCATCAACTACTACAATTACTATTACAATGCCTAGCAATGAAACAGGTTCAGGTGCAACAACATCAGGTGGTATAAAATACTATCAATACTTTCACGTAGGACCTGCTGAACAGTTAGGTGCTTTTGGTTGGGGTATATCGTTATGGGGTGGTAATATTTTAGGAGCTATTACTACTACTTTAAATGGAGCAATTGGTGCTACATCAGGAGGTAACAATGGTTCTGCTACAGAAATTACATTAACAAGTGTGTCCGGTCTTCCAAGTTCTGGTACAAATTTTATTCAAGTAGGAACTGAAGAAATATCTTACACTGGAATTACTGGAAATAAAATAACAGGTATTGGTAGAGCAGCAAGAGGAACAACCGCAGCAACTCATTCTAATGGTGCAACAGTAACTAATACATCATCTTTTACAGGTTGGGGTTCACCCGCAGCCAACACCGATTCAGTAATTGATCCAGGTCTATGGTCCTTGGACAATTTAGGTACAACTCTTATTGCATTAATTCATAATGGTGAATGTTTTAAATGGGATGCAGATGCAACTAATGCAACGGACAATAGAGCAGTAATTATTCCTAATGCACCAACAGCATCACGTGACATGTTAGTATCAACACCCGATCGTCACTTAGTATTTTTTGGTACAGAAAAAACAATTGGAGATAAGACATCACAAGATGATATGTTTATAAGATTCTCATCACAAGAAAATATAGAAGACTACACACCTACAGCTGAGAATAGTGCAGGTACACAAAGACTGGCCGCCGGATCACGGATCATGGGTGCTACACTTGGTAGAAATGCAATATATATTTGGACAGATACTTCTTTATTTACAATGAGATTTGTTGGAACTCCTTTTACATTTGCTTATGAACAAGTTGGAACCAACTGTGGATTGATAGGACAGAACGCAGCTGTTGAAGTTGATGGCGCTGCTTATTGGATGTCTGATAATGGTTTCTTTAGATACACAGGTAAACTAGAATCTATGGATTGTCTGGTTGAAGATTTTGTTTATGATGATCTTAACACTACATCTAATCAATTAATTTATTGTGGTATTAATAATTTGTTTGGTGAAATTACTTGGTTCTATCCAACTTCTACTTCTAACGTAAACACAAGAGCAGTTACTTATAGTTATTTAGATTCAACATCTAAAAGACCTATATGGTTTACAAATGCAAATAGTTTATTTCCCAGAACAACATGGGAAGACTCATCAGTATTTGGTTTACCTCATGCAACTAAATATGATGCAGGAAATGACACATCATTTGATGTACAAGGCAATACTGAAGGCGTTACAATTTACTTGGAACACGAAACAGGAGTTAATCAACAACTTGCAGGTGCTACACCGGTTGCTATACCAGCTAATATTACATCCGGTGATTATGATATTACACAAAAAGTTGTAAGAGGAGCCGCTACTAACTTAGGTGACCTTAGAGGTGACGGTGAAAACATTATGAGAGTTAGTAGAATTATACCAGATTTTATAGCACAACAAGGAAATGCTATTATACAATTAGATTTAAGAAATTATCCAAATGATGCTGCAGCTAGTTCATCACTTGGACCTTTTACTGTCACAACTTCAACAGATA
>Ga0209535_1003391_pt1 | contig 10126 bp, 2 predicted proteins | sample LinPmetageLP28_FD_184041 | JGI IMG/M metagenome (GOLD analysis project Ga0209535, IMG submission 184041) | Marine viral communities from the Pacific Ocean - LP-28 (SPAdes) (version 2) | ecosystem: Environmental > Aquatic > Marine > Oceanic | place: Pacific Ocean | collected 2009-08-22
AATCATAAGACGCAAGTATTGTAGTTTGGGTATTAAATCTTTCTCCCCCGTTAAAGAAGAACGCTGAGAAGTGCGCAAGTTTATCTCTCGCGTTAGCTTTTTCACCTAGACCTAGTTCTACTAAAGTTCTACTAGAGTATAACTTACCCTGCCCATGAGCTTCTTTGACCATAGGAATAATGCTTTCTAGGTACTCTATGCGAGCCTTAGCATCTTCTTTATCTATAGCAGTTTTCTCTATGTCTTTCTTAACGCTATCTTTTAAGTTGTAGTTGTCATCATAGTATTCAATGAGACTTATTTTTGCACCACCTACTACACTGCCTGCCTGTGTAAACGCGTCAATAGTATTACTAAACCCATAGCGCGCAGCTAAGTAAGGTACAGCAACCAATGGAATTTGAGATAAGTTAACTACTGCCGAAGACACATTGAAACCAAGCGTGTACAAGAAAGCCATCTGGTTAAGTTCTTTATATAGCATTTCCATAGGCTTGTTGACCGCACCTGACATAGCAAACCTAGCGTGCTTTTCTATTGCCACCCCTTTAAGGACTTGTGCTTTAGCGGTGTCAAGGCTATCGTCTTCTGCAATTTCATTATATCTATCTTCTATCTCTCGTTTTTTATTCGCTATATCCGCCACACTTTCTATCTTGGCAGCTTGAGCCGCCATGTTTTTAGTCTTGGTTTCTAACGCGGTTAACGTATCCCCAACAAACCCAGCTACATTACCTCTACGTACCAGAGATCTATAAATAGACGATGCCGGTAACGCGTTAACATACTGCTGTATAATAGATTCCTGTACGTCTGAACTAACATTAGCCGACGCTAATATCTGTAGTATGTCCGAAACAAAAGATCCACTAGGAGCATTATCAACATACGAAAACTTATCATCCATTAAGATAGGTTTAACTTTCTTAGCATTGGGCAGGTCTTTTAGTTTATCAATGTATGCGTCTCTTTCTGAAACATTCTCAAATATCTCAAAACCCGGCTCTTCTCTTATTACTGCGCCAGTCCTGTCGTCGGTTAGTTCATAAATATAGCTAGCCGCAAACTTACCTTCTGCCCTTGTTAAGGGCCAGTATTCCTGAATGGTAGCGCGAGAAAGCAAAGTCTGAATTATGCCGTCTAGTTGTTTACCGGCACTAACATTACCTGACTCAACAACCTTTTCTGATTCGTTTCGTAGCGCCTTTATAACACCCTCGAACTGTGATTTGTTTAGTCGCTTTTCAATATCGTATTGCGCTCGTAATTCTTTTACCTCTTTATCTGTAAGGCCGTCTAGCACATCTTTCTGTTTCCCATATATCTCGTACAAGTCATTACCATCGTTGTCGAACTTACCTTTATACTCTAGTGTACCTGCAAACGGGTTAACGTCATATAAAGTAGCGCCGTATTCCATGTGGTAGATTAAGTCTTCATACGCCTGAATAGCTTTAGGGCTTAGACGTTTTGCACGTTCCTTCTTCTGGTCTATCACTTTCTCTACTTTTTCCACAGCCATACCCATTTTGCCGGCTTGGTTATTTATCACTTCATGCAGCTCGGTTACTAAGTTACCAAACCCTGCGGATCTAGCTAGATCTCCTAACGTATGTAGATGCACACCCATTGCTAGACCTTTAAGTCCTTGCTTACCCGCAGTGAAGTTTTTCCACCAGTCTTTAAGCGAACTAGTAGATTTTACTTCTTCACGAATAGGACGTAATGCTTCGTCAATACCTTTAGCCATTTGGCTGGGGTCTAAGTTGTAGTTATTAGTAAAGTTTTCTGGTGTAGGGTTCATCAATAACATAACAGCATCGTCTACCACTGATAGCTTAGAATTAACGGGCACAGTGCCAAAACCTGTCATAATGTTAATGAAGTTTTTAAATATGTTTACAAGTTTTTGCCACGCACTTATTCCTTCAACGTCCTTTATTTGACCAAGCCTTCTGCGGAATATGGGGTTACTTTGTGATTCTGCAATAAATTCTCGTATGTTTTGTCCTTCAGCATTAGGGTCTAAGAACGGTTTTAACTCGTCAAATAATTTTTTAAGTTGTTTTGCAGGAGCACTATTTTTGTTGTTTTGGTACGATATATCAACAGTAGCATGTACAGCTTCGTGCATTACAAGGTGTATGGATATAGGTACGTTTTTATTTAGTACTATAGCGTTTGACCCATGAAAAAATACGCCATGAATTATAGTATTATCTGAAGCGTACTTCGGGGGCATTCTGTTTTTTATGCCTGCATCAGTGTCAAAACTAACCGAAGTAGTGCCTATGTTAGCAGCTAGCCCTCGCGCTATATTCTTCATCTTACTATTTTCTACAGTCTTAGCTATTTCTAATAGCGCACCTTTTAAGTCACCCTGTTCTAATAACTTTTTAGTTTTGGCAGACACGTTTTTAGTTATAGCTTCAACAGCTTTAGGGTCTGAATTGTACATACTATACCCTTGCGCTAGTGCTACAGCAGCAGACTCGGAGTATTCTATGGCTTCTTCTATAGTAGCCTTTTTCAAGTACTTTAAGCCTAGATCTGCCTGCATCAAGGAAAGACCGGCTATAGTAACTTTTTCGCTGTTAAGTCTTTCAAGTGCAGTATCTATTGCCGCTTCTTTCTTAGTGCGGGGTTTGGCTTCTTCCTGACCTAATTCTTTTTTCTTAGCATCTACGGCGGTTGTAGCCCCTTTCACCTTACGTGCCGCAGTTACAGCATTAGCACGAAGCACATTTAATTCGGCTATAGTTTCTTTGGGGTTGGTGCTAGCCTCCGCAAACTCACGCGCCTTTTGGAAATCGTTTGCCTTGTTTAGATCTGTTTTAGGATTGTTTACAAGTTTAGCAAAGTTATTGTCTGCACTAGCTTTTGCTCTGTCGGCTTTTGATAGTTTAGTTTCTTTCGCTTCGTCTTTAACTAACGATTTTACGGCAGCAGTTTTCTTTTGTTTTTTATCTTGTTCAGCTTCTTTTACTTCTTCAGGGGTTTTTGCCGCCGCTACAGCCTCTGCAGCTTTACGCCCCGACTCTTGTTTAGCAGCTAGAACTTTAGCTGCCCGTTGAGTTTTTTGTAGTTTTGTCTCTGCGGTCTTAGCTTGTGCGGTTTCTCTTTTAAACTGCTTTATTCTTTCGCTAAGTTGTTTTTTAGTTTCTTTACTTAGGTTTTTATTAGCCCACTGAATAACCGCTTTTGCATTAGCGCCACCTGTGCCTTGCAGTATTTTATCTATATCCACGTAGTCTGGATCTTGAGCTTGTTTGGTTGTATCTTTAGGAGATTGAAGTATTACTTGCTCACTCTTAACTCTAGACACACCGAAAGCAGCATCCATTATGGCATCCACGGGAGAGTCAAACTTGTTGAAGTATTCTACAACTTGATTTTGTTCTTTTAGCCTTGTTCTTTCTGCAGGGTCTTTAGTCTTTTTATTTACTTCCTTGGCCGGCTTCATACTCCACATATCATTTAGTATTTTTAAATCTCTACTAAAAGAAGAATGATTTTTTACAAAAGTTTTACTGTTAGGGTAACGTATTCTGTTAGTACGTTTGTTTCTGACTGGGGCGCTTTGACTAGTTATAGGTGCGTCTGCCTTCTCTACTACTGTAGGTGGCTTGGTTTTTATTTTTGCAGTTTCTTTTCTCTGTAACTTCGCTAGATCAATCTTTTGGCCCGGCTTTAGCCCTAGTTTTGCAATAGGGGCTTTTAGTGTAGGCTGTTTTCTTCCCTTTCGTCCAGCAGGTCTTCCAGCGTCACTGACACTATCATCCAATCTTCCCTGCTCAGGTCTTCCAGACTTTCCGGCACTTTTAGCACGTTGCTGTCCCACGACTTCTGTATCACTTGGAACGCTGTCTCCAGTTGTTTCTGTGTCAGGTGCTCCAGTAGTTTGCTCTCCAACATCTGTAGTCTCCTTCTTTTTGTTTATTGCAGACTTAACCATTAACTCATAAGTACCCGTTGGCAGTCCAGCACTTTTTGCTTCTTGTTCAACGTTAGCCAGTCTCTGTTCTAGCTTATCTACATCTAACTGACCTAAGAAAGCGGATACTTTAGTCTCTACACCTGCGCGAGGCTTGGGTTCTTTTTTCTTTTCTACAGGGGTAGCAGGTTCGGCTTTAGTTTCTTTGTTTCTCGCTTTTTCTTGCGCCCTAAAGTCATCTCGTTTTTTCCGTAACGCATCTATATCATCTTGAGTAGGGTCTAGTGTTACTTTGCCTTTTTTTATTTCGGAGTCAGACCAACCAATACCTCGTCCATCCGCAGTCTCACCTACATAGACTGTATCCCCGTTATCAAGTTTTTTAACCCCCGTTACAGTAACTTCTTGGGGAGCCATGTCGTCATCGCTCATAGACCCTAATGAGTCAGATACCTTGTTAACTTGTACCGTAACTGTCTGACCTTTCTCGAGGTCTTCTGTGGTAGTTGTTTCGGCAGACACAGGAGTTTCTTCTGATGTGTCTTTTGTGCCTCTAAACTTTTTCGGAGCTAACAAGTCTACAAGCCCCTGTAGGATTGCACCTGCACCACCACCGATAGAACCTTCTTCTAATACACCTGCCTCAAACAATACTTGTTCAGGATTATAGCCTTGCTCTGTAAGATTTTGTAAGATAGCAGCCGCAGCTTCCTGCGAGCCTTCAGCTACCCCAGTGGCAGCCGCACGTTGTAATCTAGACTTGATACCAGTAATAGTTTTAGGACTTACCTTAGCGCCTATCTTCTCAATCGCTTCAGGTAATCCCGGAATCTTTAGATTGCTAGCTAATCTTCCAAGCGGCAATACTTCAGTAGCACCAATAGCAGCACCTTTACGAATGGCTACGTTACGTTCTTCTTCTGTAGCCCCATACGCCCTAGCACGTTCAGACGCTTCACCAGCACCGGCACCAACACCTAGCGCTCCCGCAGCCGCAAAACCACCAACAGGGCCTAATGCAGCTGCAGGCAAGAAAGAAGCTATGGAACCTATACCCGAAGCAAGTTTATATGTTAGAGAATCTTTATCTCCGCCTTCGGGAGTAAAACGGGCTGCTATATCTTTTATCTTTTCCCGAGACTTTAGCTCTGCCTCTTCTTCTTGTAAGGCGGCAGCACCAAGGGCAGCAGTCTCATACGTACCCACGAACCCAGAAGCTAGGCCGGTACCGACGTTTTCAAAGAACCCAGCATCTTCTTCTTCTTTAGGGGTAGAGTATAGCCGCGCATACTCACGATTATAGATAGCCGCTAATTCTTTTGCTGCGGTTAGGTTGCCTTTGCGTTCGGCTTTCTGAATACCCGCCGCTATTTGGTTTAATGAAGCCATTACTATTCCTTAATCTAAAGGTTACTGAGTATATCGTCGCCGGCTCCAGTGTCTACGTCGTCTTTATTACCCCCACCACTATCTTTCTTATAGAAAGCAGATAAGTCTATACCGTTTCCAAGTTTTTCGAGGCGCTTAAAAATAAACGTTTCTGTTTGCTCAAAGCGTTTATCTATGGATGCCTTTCTCTTCACCCTTTCAGCAGGTTTGTCTCCCTCTGGCAAACTCATGTATTCTGGACTTTCTAGGTAAGTGTCCATAGCGCCTGACTTTTCAGCAGTTATTTTTTGCAAATAACCAGTTAACTCTCCAGAGTCTTTCGCGGCTTGGATTGACTGCATAAGTGCTTGCTCGGATTCTATCTTCATACCCCCCAGCAAGGCGTTCATAGCCGCTTCGTTTTGTTTTTGGAATCTATTCAAATCCGCGGTAACAGCCTGCTGATCTGCAATACTTAAACTGCCAAATACTTGTACTGCTGTATTTCTGTCTAGGGCAACTTGTTGCATTATCTTGGCTGCATTTTCGTCAACAGCTTTTAGTTTTTCTACATTTGCTTTCATATCTGCTGCGTAGTTATCTGCACTATCCTTGTACATCTGCATTCTACGCGCATCAGTACGGTTGTCAGCTTTTGCTCTTGCACCTGCTATACCACCTAGCTGTGTACCAACAGCACGTAATCTTTGTTGTCTTTGCGCTTCTGGAGTTAACTGGCGTGCCATCTCATCATCTTGAGCCTGACGTTTAGCTTTTATACCTGTAACATCGTAATCTTTATTGTAGCGCGTATCGCCCTCTGCCTGAGCCGTTTTTAACGCTGCCGCAGGATCTCCCTTAGCCATACTATCAAGAGTTGTCTTAACGCCGCTATCTAACCTATCAGTAGCCTGACTCTTCCCAATAGTTCCTAGCTGATCTGAGGTTGGCCCAGTGTTCATTTTTTCTTTTAGCATAGATGCTAAATCGCCTTGAGGGCCCGCTTTAGGCACTGCTCCTGCGATTCCTGCCGTGTTAGGGTCAACAACTTCACCGCCAACTGGAGTTTCTACTGTTACTTCTTCTTTTCCTACTGGAGTTTCTACTGCTACTGGAGGCTGTTCTATTTGTGTTCCAGAAGTAGTAAAAGTTTTGCGTTTTGATCCTGCCAACTTCCCGCCTACGTCCGCTGCAAGGTCTTCAAATCCTGCGGCCTCCAAGCCACTTTGTCTCCTACCTAAAGTTTCTTGTTCACGCCCAGCACCTGCTTGCGCTCCCTTAACCACTTCTTGTTTTTGTTGCTCAAGTCTAGCCACCTCACGTTGTAGCACTTCGGGACGCACCCTACCTGCGGTTGCGTCTTCCCTTAACTTTTTTATCCTCGCGTTTATTCCCGCTATTCGGCTGTTCAGTACGTCTCCACCTGCCAACTCCCTTTGACCCATGATATTAGCTCTCATGCCTGTCGCACCACCTTTGTAAAAACCAACAATTCCACCCTGAGCCATCATTGGGGGGCGTGGAGCACCTGCAATACCTGCACCTTGTGGCATAGGAGGACGAGGAGCACCGCCCATTGGAGGACGAGGAGCACCACCCATAGGAGGACGAGGAGCACCACCCATAGGAGCACCACCCATAGGAGGACGAGCAGCTTGCTGTATACCTTGAGGTCTTTGCTGTTGTTGAGGGCTTTGTTGCTGACGTTGATTCATTATACCCGCAGTTTGCGCAGTCATCTCGTTTTGAGTCATGCCTGCTAACTCGTTCTCAAGCTGCTCTTTGATGGTGGCTGGGTTGTTTTGTTGAGCAAGCATAAGCTCATTAGCTGCAGCTTGTTTCTCTTTCTGTAACTTTTGCAGAGCCATCACACCAATAAGATCTTTACCTACAGTGCCCTGCATGCCGGGATTAGCCCGCATCATAGATTTTTTGTCATCAACCTGCTGGTCAAGTGTTCCCATTATTCCATCTAACATCTATAGTCTCCTAACCTAATTGATCTAATTCATATTCACTAGCTTCGTATTCGCCACCACCACCACTGCCAGCGTCAAAGTAATCAGCGTCTCCCGGCTGCGATAAAGCCCCTTGGTCTGCATCAGTACCCGACATTAAGTAATCTTCAACGGTTTGTACCGCCGCTTCACCTTGTATCAACTTATCATAAGGGCTAGGCTCACTATAAGTAGTAGTCTGTGCCGCAAGTGGTAGACCCTGTAGTAACGACTGCATGTATTGTACTTGCTTGTAAGGGAACTCTCTTTGCTCTCTAAACTGTGCGTACTCAGCAGCAATTCTGTCTTGGTCAATTCCACGTAGATCAGCACCAGCTTTAGCCTGTGCACCAAGAACATCAAAGCCGTACTGGTTAGTGTCCTTTTGAGCCGCAATGCCTCTATCCATAGCCTGAGTAAACCCTGCTGAACGTTGCTCTGCTGACATATCAGCAATACCGCGACTTAGGTTGTTAGATCTTTCGGCACGCATTAATGCATCTCTAGAACCACCAAATGCACCCGCAGATGTCATAGCTGTTCTATCTTGTAACGCATCAATCTGACTCTGTCTTCGCATATCAGCAGCGGTGCGGTCAATAACTTCTTGCGTATAAGGATTCATAAATTGCTGTGCGTCTTGCGGACGGAACGTACCCATGTCTCTTGGCGCATCTAAAGTAGCTATACCTACGTTAGATTGATCTTGTAACCCCGTAGTCCCAGCCGCTAAGTCACCAGTATAAGCAAATCCAGCTTCGTTGTAACCCAACTCACCAAGTGCCTGACCTTGGCCTAGCATACCTGTAACGTAATCACCTGCCCAGTTAGATAAGCTAGACTCTGTACCTATCTCTTTACCGTACACTTCACCGCTTGAACCTGTCTCGCCCGGAGTTATATCTGTGGTTGAGCCTACTACCTCAGCACCACCAACAAAGTTAGTTTTGTATGGTTGACGTTTGTATACAGAACCACCACCCGCATATTGCGCTAGTCCACCCTGCGCCATCTTAGGCATAAACTGTTGTGGGTTTATTTGCTTACCTTGTTCTGGGTTGCCTGTACGAGCTTGTCTAATGTTACCCATCATACTATGTAACTGGTCTGCGCCTGCATCTGAATTACCATTGCCTAGGTGACTTACTACATCGGCAGGAATAACAAACTCACCATCACTCAAACGCGCTTCTTGATTATTATCAATACGTGCAGGTACATCATCTGCCATGCCATCAGTCTTACCACCTAAATAATAACCTTTGTGTGCACCAGCAATACCGCCTTGAGCATACTTAGGTACACGTCCACCCATAGCCATAGCAGGAGGTGGGGTATAGGGGTTTTCCGCATCAGGGTTTTGTGCAGCAAATATACCTTCCGCTTCGCCCCTGTTTGCTTCTCTAGCTTCTGCTTCAGTCAGTAATGTTTTACGGTAAGGATCTGGCTTAGCGTACTTCATGTCAGTGAAATAACTTCTACCCTTGGCAGCTTTTCTGCTAGGATCTTTTATATCTTTCATTATTGGGTCGCCAGTTTCAGGGTCTCTTTCCCTAGTCTCAACTTGCATAGTCGCTGGGGCAGCACGTGAGGGCGAAGCTATTTGTTGACGCACCCCTTGGAGTTCTGGAATTTTACCTTGGTATCCTACTTTTGGTTTAGTGGTTTCCATAGCGTCGGTCATAAAGTAACCAAGACCCATGTTAAGTAGCTGTTCTCCAGTGTTATCACCCGAAAACTTACTCGCAAAGTCATCTACTACACCTTGAAGGAATTGAGGTAATTGGCTGCTTGATTTGTTTCCGTTAGACATTATCTATTCTCCAAGAATCTTGAGTATTTCATCTGTTTCATCTATAAGACCGCCTTTAGCCTTTCTTCGTGGGGGCGTTAATATTTCATTCATAAAGTTGTCTCCAAATGGAGAAGCCGCACCGTAAAATTCATCTTGCTGTTGATTAGCAAATATATCATCTCCAGCTATATCATAAAAGTACCTTATGTCTGCCGGATCTCGTGGGGTAGTAGTAGTTCTAGTACGCCCCGGAGCAGTAAATGCCTCCATAAATTCTTCGCGTCCTTCTGCCTCTTTACGCTCATCCAAGTCTTCTTGGAAGTCAGTCCTTAACTGTGCATCCCGCTGAGTCTGAGTCTCTATATCCGCTTGTCTTTGCGCTTCAAACTCAGCTTCTTGGGTTATACGCTCTTGTTCTAACTCAGCAATCCTGTTTTGATCTTGTTGACGCGCCAAAAACATGCCAGTAGCTTGGTTAAACTGAGCATCTGGAGCAAACCCGCTATAGTCTCCTTCCAACCCTGCTTGTAGCACTTGTTGATCGTAAACATCTATCTGACCGTCGGGAGTTCCATCTACTCCAGATACATCATACCGTAACATGTCCTGCTGTGCTACTGTTTCTGCATCCATCTCAAAAGCAGCAATAACGGTAGCAAACGCCTCCATATCCTGCTGTGTTACTTCATTAGGAGGTATACCCATGAAGTCGGCTATCTGGTTTACAGTATCTTGTACGCCTTCTACTTGTTCAGCAGTAGCTACGCCCTCTAGCGCGGTATCAAACTCTTCAAAGCGCTCTCCATAATCTTCGGCAATGCCTGATACTTGGGCTACTAGCGCATCATACCCGGCTTCTCTATCTACTATCCCTTGAGCTATGTCGTTTACAGTTTTTACTAGCCCAGATTCTTCGTTGCCAACAATACCTTCTAAAGCAGTGAGGTTAGCTTGTTTTGCAGACAAATCGGTAGTGTCTTTGATAATTTTTAATCTACCAAGAATACTATTTGTATCATCTTCACTACCAAG
>Ga0209535_1003392_pt1 | contig 10126 bp, 18 predicted proteins | sample LinPmetageLP28_FD_184041 | JGI IMG/M metagenome (GOLD analysis project Ga0209535, IMG submission 184041) | Marine viral communities from the Pacific Ocean - LP-28 (SPAdes) (version 2) | ecosystem: Environmental > Aquatic > Marine > Oceanic | place: Pacific Ocean | collected 2009-08-22
CAGTTACCTGAGCCTGCTGGATATAAGATATTAATAGCATTGCCTGAAGTCGATGAAAAGACTGATGGTGGAATCATTAAAGCGCAGTCAACAAGACAACAAGAAGAAGTTGGTTCTATTGTCGGGTTTGTCATGAAGCTTGGCCCAGATGCTTATCAGGATAAGGAAAAGTTTCCTAATGGCCCCTACTGTAAAGAGGGCGATTTCATTCTGATGAGGTCTTATTCTGGAACTAGGTTTTCTATACATGAACGAGAGTTCAGGCTTATTAATGATGACAGCGTAGAAGCTATTGTTGACGATCCAAGAGGCATTAGAAAAGTATGAGTGATACAGATCTGTACGAAGAGACTAGCAGTGAAGACAAGTTTTTTGGCGTGAGAACTCAGATTGGCAAGAAAGCTGGGCCAGTTGAGACAGAGTCAGCAAGCGATATTGAAGTTACCGTTGTTGATGACACTCCCAAAGATGACAAGAACAGACCTACGTTTGGAGATGATACTCCAGCCGATGATGGTATTACTGAAGAAGAACTAAAAGGCTACAAAGGTTCTACTCAGAAAAGAATAAGCAAGCTTGTTGCCATCAATAATGATGACAGAAGAAAAAGAGAAGATGCCGAAAAGATGCGCGATGAAGCTGTTCGCGTAGCTCAAGAGCTTGTTCAAAAGAACAAGAGCTATGAGTCTATGATAAATCGTGGCGAGACAGCTCTTATTGATTCTGTGAAGCAAAAAGCAAAACTTGACTATGAGAATGCCAAGAGTAGTTATAAAAATGCTCATGAAGAAGGCGATACTGATAGGATAGTTGCTACTCAAGAAGCTTTAAATCTTGCTCAGTATGAGTTAAAAGAGATAGAGAGAAAGGAAAACGGTAGGCAGTTTGCTCAAAAAACTAGGGAAGCTCAGGCTCAACAAGCTACTCAAGTTCAAGCACAGCCTCAACCTCAACCTCTCTCTGATAAACAGAGAAATTGGAAGGAAGACAATCCTTGGTTTCTGAATCCTAGTTACAAGGATATGACTGCTTTAGCTTACGGGATGCATGAGAAGTTAATTAAAGATGAAAGATTAGACCCGTCAAGCGATGAATACTATAATAGGATTGACGCTACAATGCGTCAAAAGTTTCCTGAATACTTTGGTGAAGATGATCGCTCTGGGAGAGTAGTTCCTTCTGCACCGAGCCGGGTAAACGTGGTTGCCCCAGCCAGTAGAAATAATGGCGCAAAACCACGCACAGTAGAACTAACTCCCAGCCAAGTTTCTCTCGCAAAGAGACTTGGACTCACTAACGAGCAATACGCCAGACAACTCATGAAGGGGTAATTAATGGCTAATCAGCGCACACCACGCTCTAACGAGAGCAGACAAACCGAAGCTAGAGTTAACGATAGCTGGCTTCCAGCATCAGTGTTACCCGTCCCTGATCCTAAAGACGGCTGGGCTTTTCGATGGATAAGAACCAGCGTTCTAGGACAGGCAGATAACACTAACGTCTCTCAGAAGATGAGAGAAGGCTGGATTCCTGTTAAGTCAGATGATCATCCAGAGATGCAAGTCATGTCTGATTTGAACTCGCGTTTTGTCGGGAACATCGAAGTTGGTGGGCTTTTGCTTTGCAAAGCTCCTCAAGAAGAGATGGATAAGCGACAAGAGTATTATCAGCAAATGGCTGCTAACCAGATGGAATCTGTAGACAATAGCTTCTTAAGAGAAAACGATCCCCGTATGCCTATGTTAAAACCTGACAGGACTACGAGGACTTCTTTTGGAAAAAGCTGATACCGTTAAGGTTCGGCTATAATTGAGGTAATTCCTAATGGCTGCAACCGCAACCCCTATGGGAGCGGAACCAGTTGGCACTTTGTCTGCCAGCGGTTCCTTCTCCGGCAAGATGCGACATATAAAGATCGCTAGTGGCTATGCTGCTAACATCTTTTATGGCGATTTTGTAAAAATGGTAGCTGCTGGTGTTGTTCAAAAAGACACTGGTACTACTACGTTGACACCTGTTGGTGTGTTTATGGGCTGTGCTTTTACAGATCCCACCACTAAGCAGATGACGTTCTCTCAGATTTGGCCCACAGGAACAGTAGCTTCTGATGCTGTTGCTTATGTCATTGATGACCCCGATGCTGTATTCAGGATGCAGGGTGATGCTTCTTTAGCTCAATCTGATCTTGGTAACAATGTCGCGGTTGTACAGACTGCTGGCTCAACTGATATAGGCCGAAGCAAAAATGCTTTGGATAGTTCAACTGCCGCAACAACTGCCACACTTCCTTTGCGAATTGTGGAATTTGTTAACGGCCCAGACAGTGCAGTTGGTGATGCCTTTACTGATGCCTTAGTGTTCTTTAACTTTGGTGACCATCAGTATCGTCAAACTACTGGCACAGGCACATAAGGAGACTAGCGAATGGCGATTTCAAGAGCGCAAATGCTCAAAGAGCTACTTCCGGGTCTTAACGCCCTGTTTGGCTTAGAGTATGAAAAGTACGAAGACGAACATACTATGATCTACGAAAGTGAATCATCTGATCGTTCGTTTGAAGAAGAAGTCAAGCTAAGTGGTTTTGGCGCGGCTCCTGTGAAGGCTGAAGGTAGCGCGATATCTTACGATTCCGCACAAGAATCTTTCACTGCCCGTTATAACCACGAGACCGTAGCAATGGGTTTCAGCATTACAGAAGAAGCTATGGAGGATAACCTCTATGACTCTCTGTCTGCTCGTTACACTAAAGCTCTGGCACGAGGTATGGCTTACACGAAGCAGGTTAAATCTGCTTTCCCCCTTAACAATGGTTTCTCCAATGCCTTTCAATCTGGCGATGGCGTAAACTTGTTCACTGCTGCTGGCGATGGTGTTGCTGGCGGTAATGGTCATCCCCTTGTTAATGGTGGTACTAACAGCAACCGTCCGGTAACTGCTGCCGATTTGAATGAAGTCTCTCTGGAAGACGCTGTGATTAACATCGCTGCGTATACCGATGAGCGAGGTCTTCTTATCGCTGCCCGTCCTCGGCGTTTGATTGTTCCGCCTGCATTGATGTTTGTTGCTACTCGCCTACTGGAAACAGAGGGTCGAGTCGGTACAGCCGATAACGACATCAACGCACTTCGTAATAACGGTTCTATTCCAGAAGGGTATAGCGTCAATCATTATTTGACTGACAGCAATGCTTTCTTCTTGATTACCGATATTCCGAACGGCATGAAGCATTTCGAGCGTACTCCGCTTGAGACTTCAATGGATGGAGACTTCGATACTGGTAACGTGCGCTACAAAGCGCGTGAGCGTTATTCGTTCGGTGTATCTGATCCGCTGGGAATCTACGGTTCTCCCGGTACTTCGTAAGAAGTGCATGTCAGATTGGGGGCTTCGGCCCCCTTTCTTTTAGAAGCTGCATTTTTGCAGTGAATGAGCTATGCTTTTATTAATCCGGGGCTAACCCGCTTATCTGACCGTCCCCGGCGGACGAACATGCAGACAGATACGCAACATAACTCGCATGTGAGGAACTACCTATGGGTACTACAACTTTCTCTGGCCCGGTAAAAGCGGGAACTATCTCCAATACTACCGGAACAACTCTCGGCAAGGACGTAAAGAACACGGGCCAAGTGACTATGGCTCAGACGTTCTCAACTGGCACTGCGCTTGCGTCTGGAGCTTCTGCTGCGAACGCTACTACTGTAGTTATTCCAGCCAACTCTCAAATTATTGATATTGTACTAGAATGCCCCACAGCTATGGGTAATGCTACAGCAGTGCTGAGTATTGGCGATACTGTTGGTGGAAACGCTACGTTTATTAACGCTTATAGCATTACGGTTGCTTCTGGTGCGGGTCGAAAGTACCCCACTACGCAAGCTGGTGGCGCTCTTGCTTGGGCGGATACTGGAACTGCGGATAAGAAACTAACTTGGACTACTACCGGAGCTACTGACGCTGGTGAAATTAGAGCGACTGTTCTGTATCAACAAAACATTAATCTCTCCTAAATTGGGTTATTAAAAAATACTTAATTGCAAGGAGTAATATATGGTTGATTTAGTTACCACTCAAACTATTCAGGATGGCGCTAAAGTTGCCATCCTGAAGTTTACAAATGTAAGTGACGGCACTGGCGAATCCGCTGTTGTTAAGGTTGATGTGTCAAGTCTTGGTGCAGACCCTTTGACAGGAAAGGCTTGTACTGGAGTTGTTGTATCTAGAATACAATTTGTCACTTATAAGATGGATGTAAAGATAGAGTTTGATGCAACAACAAATACTTTAATTGCTTACCTTCCTGAAAATTATTCTGATGATTTAGATTACAGAGATTTTAGCGGCATACCAAATAACGCTGGGGGCGGTAAGACTGGAGACATAGTCTTTACAACCACTGGTGCTGCGTCAGGAGATGCTTACTCAATAGTAATGACTTTAAATAAGACTTACACATAACATGAGAAGGTATTACGGCGGCGGAACAGTAGCCAAGTTTAAAGATGGCGGAAGCACCAAGGATGCTTGCTACCGAAAGGTTAAGGCAAGATACAAGGTGTTTCCCTCTGCTTATGCTTCTGGTGCTATAGCTAAGTGCCGCAAGGTTGGCGCTGCTAATTGGGGTAATAAATCCAATGGCAGTTCGTAAAACTGAGAAAGGCGCAGCGTTAAAGCGTTGGTTTAAAGAAGACTGGAAGGATGTCAAAACCGGGAAGGCTTGTGGCAGAAAGAAAGGCGATAAGAGAGGTACTCCTTATTGTCGGCCAACAAAGAAAGTCTCTAGCAAGACCCCTAAGACATCAGGAGAAATGAGCGCCGCAGAAAAGAAAAAGAAAGTGGCTGAGAAGAAGAAGCTTGGTCAGCCTGCTGGTAAACCTAGAAGAGTTTCTGCTGTCAAAAGAAAAACTAAGTAGTAAAAAAGTTAGAGGTAAAAGCTAATGGTTACGTTTACTGACGCAAAAAAACGTAAAATGATTAAAGATCTTAGAAAAGCTTCTAAGTCACACGCTGGTCAAGCAGATATACTTGAAAAATCATTACCAAAAAGTAAGTCAGTAAAAAAGAAATGAGTCTTTCTAAATCCGAAAAAGAAAAACTTAAAAGGTATAAGCTTGAAGGTCTTAATAAGCCCAAGAAGACACCAAGCCATCCTACCAAGAAAGGAATCGTTGCTACTAGAGTTGATGACAAAATAAAGATTATAAGGTTTGGTGACCAGAAGATGGGGCATAACTATTCTTCTGAGGCAAGAAAAGCATTTAAAAGCAGGCACGGAAAGAATATAGCTAAAGGCCCAAGCAGTGCTGCGTACTGGGCAAACAAATTATTTTGGTCTGGTTCTGAGGGCAGCAAGAAAAGTCCCCCTAAGTCTCAGAAGAAGAAGTATGTGTAATGCTCAGTAGATCACAGATGGGTAAAGAGATTATGGAATCACCTGCTCAAAAGATTAAAAAGGTTATGTCCGAGTACAAAGCTGGAGATCTTAAGAGTGGCTCTGGTCAAAAAGTAACCAGTCGTGATCAAGCGGTTGCTATCGCTATGTCTGAATCTGATTCTGTTGAGAAGAAATTCGATGGTGGTAGGATTATTAACCGTGACGGCAGAGCTGTCCGTGGATTAACCAGAGGCGTAATCAGATAATGGCTACTAGCGGATCATACTCTTTCAATCTAGATATAGGTGACATCATAGAAGAGTCCTATGAGAGGGCTGGGGTAGAGCTTAGGAGCGGCTATGACTACAGAACCGCTAGAAGAAGTTTAGATCTTTTAATGCTTGAGTGGCAGAACAGAGGGTTAAACCTCTGGACGGTGCAGTTTGCTACTATTACGCTAACTCCGGGGACAGGGCGTTATGCGTTGCCTTCAAAAGAATTAGATATTATTGAGGCGTTTATAAGGACAGATTCTGGCAATACTTCTAGCCAATCTGATCTTATGATGCAGAGAATATCTGTAAGCCAGTATTCTCATCTAACAAATAAGTTAACTGAAGCTAGACCTTTGCAGTTTTGGATTGAGAAAGATCCTTCACAGATAGCAATTAATCTTTGGCCTGTGCCTGATACTGCCGAAACATATACGTTATGTTATTACTATATGGAGAGAGTGCAAGATTCTGGCAAGCCTTCTTCTAACAATATGGATGTCCCGTCAAGGTGGTTGCCCTGCCTTGTTGCGGGTTTGGCATATCAAATCAGTGTAAAAAGGCCAGAGGTATCTGAAAGAGCGCCGTTGCTTAAGCAAGTTTATGATGAGCAATGGGAGTATTGTTCTGACGCAGATAGAGAGAAAGCTGCCTTATATGTTGTGCCGGGAGGCTATCAATACTTATGAGTAGTTATGCTAATGGCAAACGAGCCTTTGGGATGTGTGACCGCACAGGCTTCAGATACAACCTCAGAGATTTAGTTCCTCAGATAGAGGATGGTAGACCTAATGGTATGCTGGTTGGTCGTGATGTTCTTGACAAAGATCAGCCTCAATTACAATTAGGTAGAATAAGAATGAATGACCCTCAAGCTCTAAGAGATCCAAGACCTGATAGAGGCTTGGCGGCTAGTAGAAGGTTGTTCTCTTGGAACCCTGTTGGTCTTGTCGGACTAGATATGTTCGGGCAGGTTGGCACTGTTAGGGTAGAGATAAGCTGATGGCTTGGACATATACGACATTAAAGACGGCTATACAAGATTACTTGCAAACCACTGAGTCTAGCTTTGTCAGCAATCTTCCTACGTTTATTACTCAGGCAGAAGAAAGAATACTCAGAACTGTTCAACTCCCAGATTTCAAGAAGAACGTCACTGCAAACGTAAGTAACGGTAATCAATATTTAGCAATGCCATCTGATTTTTTATCTCAGTATTCAATGGCAATTGATAACTCAGGATATGAATACCTTCTTTTTAAAGATACCAACTTTATTAGAGAAGTTTCACCAGACGTTACTGTTACTGGCGTTCCTAAATATTACGGAATATTCGATGATTCTAATTTTATACTTGGCCCTACGCCAAACTCAAATTATTTTGTCGAGCTTCATTACTTGTATAAGCCTTTGTCTATATCAGTAGATCCCAGCGGAACAAGTTGGCTAGGAACAAATGCTGAGAATTCGCTGCTGTATGGATCTCTTATAGAGGCATATACTTATCTTAAGGGAGATCCAGATCTGATGTCTTTGTATCAATCAAAGTTTGATGAATCTCTTGCCCAGCTTAAAATACTTGGCGAAGGTTACAATACAACAGACAACTACAGAAGTGGTGCTGTATTTGTTAGGAGAGGCTAATGCGTGGAGTAGAAGGTGAGACAAGTTCGGGTATGAAGTTTGAAGTTCATACAACTTCTCACCGAGGTTGGACTCCAGAAGAGTTGTCTGAAAGAGCTATGGAAAAGTTTATTGCTGTTAGCGATACAGCAGACCCTTTACTAAAAGCCCAAGCTTTTGCATTCAGAGAAAACGTAAAAAATCTTTTTGTTTTTTACATGAAGGAAGCTATTAGGTCTGACAGAACAACTGTCAGCGCCAAGCTGAAACAACAAGGCCACGCTGAATTAGCTGGCATTATAAGTAAACTATAGGAGAAGCCCTTATGGCTATTAGTCAAGCAATGTGTACAAGCTTCAAAAAGGAGCTTCTTAACGGCATACACGCATTTGGAACAACAGTTGCTCGTGGCGGCACAACGGCGGATACATTTAATCTTGCCTTGTATACAAGCTCTGCATCTCTAGGTGCAGCAACTACTGCATATACAACTTCTAACGAAGTGTCTGGAACAGGGTATACAGCGAAAGGAGCGGCGTTAACAGCAGTAGCACCTACTAGCTCTGGAACCACAGCCTTTACTGATTTTAATAATCTGACGTTTTCTACAGCTACCATTACAGCTCGTGGCGCTATGATTTTTAATGACACTCAGTCTGGAGATCCTGCTGTTGCTATCTTGGATTTTGGTGGCGATAAGACATCAACTGCTGGCGATTTTACTATTGTGTTTCCTACGGCTGATTCTAGTAACGCAATTATTCGTATAGCTTAATAGGTGTCAAATGGCTGATGCGATTGTACCACTAGGCGGTTGGGGCTATGGTAATTGGGGTTCCGGTGAATGGGACACTAACAGCCCAGCTTTACCTTTAGGTACTACTCAGCTAGGAACGGCTACTGTTGCTGCTGGCGCTACTGTGTCAGTAACAGGAGTGTCTGGATCGTCTGCGCTAGGCACTGCTGGAGCTGTAATAGCGGCAACCGTCAATGTCACTGGCGTATCCGCAACTGGCATTGCAAACTACCCAGTTTTTGATGCAACCATATTCCTTGATGGATGGGGTAGTGTCGGTTGGGGTGACCAATCTTGGGGTGATGGTAGCCTATCTTTTGAGGCAATCACTCAGCTTGGAACTGTTAGTCTTCAGCTTGGTGGCGCAACATTTGTTACTGGAGTTGTTGGAACATCAGCTCTAGGTAATGTCGTAGCCGAAGCCGATGGTGATATTGACGTTCTCGGTAATGCTTGTACAGGCGAGATAGGAACAGCGTCTGTCACCGCAGATGCAAATGTATCTGTGACAGGTGTTGTGGGAACAACTAGTCTTGGCTCTGCTGGGGTTTTAGGCTCTGTAATAGTACAGCCGACAGGGGTTGTAGGCACAACGAGTCTTGGCAGTGCTACAGCAAAAATTGATACACAGTTTAGTGTAACAGGAGTTTCAGGAACAACTGCTTTAGGATCAGCTACCGTAGATCTTGAGCTGTTTGTTAATGTTACTGGAGTTCAAGGTACTACGGCGCTAGGCTCTGCTTCTGTAGATGGAGCAGCAATTATTAATGTAACTGGGGTTGAGGCTGTTGGTCATGTTGGAGATGCCTTAGTATGGGGTAGAATAGTACCTAACCCCGGAACTATCTGGACGGAGATCGCGGCATGAAGACAGTTAATGAAGCAAAAACAATTGATGGCGTAGTAGACCCCAAGCACGAAATAGAAATAGTTTGCTCTGCTTGTGGTTATGATTTAGATGAGTCAGAGCTTGCGGCAGACACTTGTTCAAATTGCGGAGCGACTTTGTCGCTAAGACAAAACACAACGATTTATGCAACTAGCGTCCCGGCTGCGGCTGGCGATGCTTCGCTATAGTCACTGGAGATATAGATGGCTACTTATGTAAACAACCTAAGATTAAAAGAAATTGCCACAGGTGACGAAAGCGGAACTTGGGGTACAAGTACAAATACAAATTTAGAGCTTATTGGAGAATCGCTAGGGTATGCTACTCAAGCAGCCTTTTCTTCAGATGCAGATGCTACTACTACTGTAGCTGATGGGGCTTCAGATCCAGCTCGTGCGCTTTACTTTAAAGTTACTTCTGGAGCCTCTCTTACGGCAACCAGAACCCTGACTATCGGGCCTAATACAAATACACGGGTCATGTGGATAGAGAATGCTACTACTGGCAGTCAGTCTATAAACATATCGCAGGGTTCAGGGGCCAATGTAACTATAGCCACTGGGAAAACTAAGGTTGTTTATCTAGATGGAGCTGGCGCAGGAGCTGCTGTAGTTGATGCTCTTGCCTTAGTTGAAGATATTACTGACGGTGATGTTGTTGGCCCCGGCAGCGCGACTAACAATAACTTTACGGCTTTTGATGGAACTACTGGAAAGTTAGTAAAAGATAGCGCCAAGGCTGTGCCTACTGGTGATGTTGTAGGAACTAGTGATACCCAGACATTAACATCTAAAACTCTTACTAGCCCTAAAGTTGGTACAGGAATTAATGATACCAACAATGCTGAGTTGCTAAAGGTAACCGCGACAACATCCGCTGTAAACGAACTTACGTTAGCTAACTCAGCTACGGGAAATAACCCAGCGTTGTCTGCTACTGGTGATGATACTAACGTAGGTATTAATGTTACTCCCAAAGGGACTGGAGAGTTTAATGTTACCGCTAGTTTCTTAACAGGAATATTTTCAGATAAGGTCAGCGCACTGGGTAACACTGGTACTGCAAAAACACTAGATGCGTCTACAGCTCAAGTGTTTACAGCCACACTGAACGGCAATGTTACGTTTACTCTTTCTGGAGAGAACGCTGTTTCTAATCGCTCATCATCGTTT
>Ga0209535_1003393_pt1 | contig 10126 bp, 12 predicted proteins | sample LinPmetageLP28_FD_184041 | JGI IMG/M metagenome (GOLD analysis project Ga0209535, IMG submission 184041) | Marine viral communities from the Pacific Ocean - LP-28 (SPAdes) (version 2) | ecosystem: Environmental > Aquatic > Marine > Oceanic | place: Pacific Ocean | collected 2009-08-22
CAGGGTCTTTAATTCTGACCCCTTTGAAAATGGTATAATAATTGATAATAATCCGTCATTAAAACTAGCAGCAGCTTTAGATAGATCAAATTTACTATCAATTTTCCATCCTAGATCAAATGATCTTTTAGCAATACCCTTATGGATATAATCTTTATTATCTTGATCTTCTTTTGGTTTAATATAATTGATTTTTAAAAGATTATCTTGAATATTTAATTCAATATCTTTTTTACTAATTCCCGTACAAGCGATATCAAAAGATAACCCCTTATCTGAAGTGTAAATATCTACTGGATGTGGAACTTTGGTTTCTGCAAGCGGAGAATATGTGCTTGCGTCTTGAAAAAAATTTCTAATTAAAATGTCGAACGGTGTACGTTCGTAAATAAATGTATTCATATCATTAAATTTGTGAGTGCCTTAGCTACTCGGTTAAACATAAAACTATAACTGCTCGCCCTAGAGTCTCAGTCATTTATCATAAATATAATATTATTTCTTTTCTTGTACAAGATTTTCTAAAGCAAGATTAGTATTTAAAATAAATCTATTTTGCGTAGGTGTAGATGTACAATGGTATATATCTCCTGAAAAAAATGATATTCTTCCTTTTTTAGGAGTAACTCTTTTAATTTCTGTTTTTTGGTCTTTATCAAAAAAAACGGTATCCCCATCAGAATCATTAACATAATATAAACAAACATAATGGGGAAAATCTAAATCAACATGTATTCCATCAAGTGCTGTTTGAGGTGTAGGTGAAGGGGGTAGAAAAAACAATCGACTAGTATGAATCTCTAATACATTTAATTTTAAATGATTACATAATAAATAAGGAATTTGTAAAAATTTAAATAAAAGACCAGGGCTAGTTTTTTCTAGCTCAATACCTTTATATAAACCACATGCAAAACCCCCAAGATTTGAAGATTCAACACCACTTATATTTTTTTGGAAATACCAAGGAACTTTAGTTGAAAAGCAAATTTCTTCTAAATAGTCTTGTAATTCAATAGGAACTAAGTCATCATAGGTTTCAATAAAGGTAAACTTTTTATCCATAAAATTCTCCTAAAAAGTTATAATTAATTATGGCTCTAGTATCTAAAGTAGGATAACTACCTGTATGAGGAATTAGTCCATTAAATAGAACTATTCTTCCCTTTTTGGGGGAAACTCTACATATTTCTGTTTTTTCATCATCTTCATATAATACAGTATCTCCATCTACATCATTAAGATAATAAATTGCTACCCAATGAGGATGATGAAGGTCTAAATGCATATATTTTTTTTCATTACCTTTAATTAAAGGAAAATTCATAAATAACCTTCCTGCTAAAATAGTATGTATCTGCATGCCAACTTTACTACAAAAATAATGAAGATAATGATTGAAGTAATCAGCGTTTTCTCCTGATTTTCTATTGTTTGGATCCTCAGCATTATGGAACCCATGAATCATGCCTGGGAATGATTGTTTTTCTTCGGGGCCGGCTATATTTCCACCATATCTCCAATTTAAGTCTCTATTTATAAAAATTTTATTATATATAGAATCTACTAATGGATTCGGAAAAATATTATCATATATTTTATAAAATTTACTCACTATTCTTGTCTTATAATAAAATATTTTACTGTACTTTCTTCTGAGTTGAATTCTAATTTCATTAACCCCTTATTACTTACATATATATTACCTTCTGTACCTTTATTAGCTGCTAATACTTCACGCAACACGTTAGCTGAAAATGGTAAGATATCACTTGGTGATTCAAATGTAGCTAATTCTGTAAATTTAACTTTATGTGAATGTTGTGAGCGTTCACCTAGTATAATTTCAACTACATTTTCGCCTTGTTTAGTTGTTGCAGTATTTAAAGTAACATCTTTTACTTTTTCTAATGCGTTATGTGCTTTAAGAAAGCCTGTAATAAATTCATCGTTTACTTTAAAATTAAAGTTATAATCAACTTCTGCGACTTTTTTTACTTCAGGTATTGAGTTAATATCACTAAGATGATAGTTTAAATCAAATTTATTATCCTGTATTCTTAATTTATCAACTAAACCAGTAGGGCCTTTACTTAATTCAATTTCTATTTCTTCACTTGTAATACCAATTAGACGTAATAAAGCATCAGTATTATAAATTGCTAAAGGACCATCAGGTAAATTTAAGTCAAATATTACCTGCCCTATAGCATCTTTAGTTTCAGTAGCAAAGTCAATTGTTACTTTACCATCAACTAAGTTCCATACTACTTCTTTAGTTAAACCATTTAAGTAGTATTTTTCAATATTATTTACTATATGACTTTTCTTCACTGAATTTTGAATTGGTTATTTTATCTATTTCTTTTTTTAGATCATGTCTTTCATCGTTTAATTTATAAACAGATCTTGCTAACTCCACAAATTCTACATCAAATCGTTGTTCTTTTTCACATAATCTTATATGATCTTCTACCCACCATAATTCATTATTAACATCATCTAACTTATCAACTAGAGAGGATAATTCTGATCCAAAAGTTTGGTAGAAGATGACGGCTTTAGAATTTATATATTCCCATTCTTTCATAAGATTTGATAATTTAATTTTATCAGAAATTTTATTTAATTTTATTTCTAATATAGTTAACTTATCAAATAATTCTCCATTTGATACTTCTATTTTCATATTATGCCTGCGTTTGATTGTATGATGGAAGATAATATATTTCTTGTGTTTTTCCAACTTTTAACGTGGAAAAATTCATTACCTTTTAATTTATTATGTATTGTAGCTAATTTCATAGAATAATCATTTCCTCCTGGTTCTAATCTATCTCCAAAAAATATAAATTTATCATTTTTTAATTCATCTACAATTTGTCCTTTATCTTTACCTCTTGGATAAATGTCAATACTAATTTCTCCACCTACTACAGCATCTAGACCAAGATACCTTTCTTTTAATTCTTTAGAAAATTCAATTCTTTCTCTATGTTCATTATCCCATTTAAAGTATTCTTCTCTTTGTTCTTGAGTACAATCTCTCCCCACAATAGAAAAATTAACCATACCTGGTCTTTCTTCTATATGATTTCCGTATCTATGTGGATATTTAGATTGTTTTAAAAACTTCTCTAAACAACCCCTAGTTGCTATAGGTAATTCCCAATCAGTAGTCCTAATTAAAGAACCGTTTTGAAAGAGTTGATTACCAGAACATTGATAGGCTTTCTCTACACTTGTCCACACATCAACACCTATTTGTTCTATAGTTTTAGTATGGTCACTACCTGAGATTAACCATACCCTATTATCTTTACAGAATGTTTTAAACCAGCTTTGAAAGCTTGGATCCATTTTATTTCTACTGGGAGTTAAGGTCCCATCTATATCAAAAATATAAATCATATGAAAAATTGGTTTACATAAGGGTTTGTGACTAATCTCCATTCTAAATCATCATAAAATCCTTCTAATTTTTTTAATAAAATTGTATTGAATACTTTTTCTTTATCAGCGAATTTATCTAAAAAATCTTTAATTTTTTGAGGCATGTTATAATCAAGATAAGCTAAGGCATCAATGTTATATGGATTTTTCTTTAAGTAAATCCATTTTACTTTACTACCCTGAACAATTGTTTCATATTGGTTATCTAGTTTCCAATATTTAAGTAAATCGTTATATTTGATAGTAGCTCGTACAGCAGCAGGTGCACCTTTGCGTATAACAGTAAATGCTTCTCCACCTACGGGCTTACGTTCAATGTATTTATTTAATGTTTTAACTCCCGTAGGATTACCTAATTCTCCAAGGGGCATATTATTTAATATTTTCTTTTTAAAATCAAGTATACGAGTATCAATATCATTTTGGAGTGTTCCTTTTAAAACATCTTCAACAACTTGTTTAAAAAAGTTACCAAATACTTTAGGGAAATTAGATTTTTTGTATTCTAAACCTTTAACATCTAATACTTCTTTTTTAATACCTTCTTGTTTAGTAATCCACTGAGCATAACGTCTAGTGGCACGAAAATAGGCAGAACGGATTACTGCTTCTGTTTTCATTTCTAATCTATGGTCTTTTACATTAAAACAATCTTTAGCTAAAATATCATAATGATCAGAAATAAAGTCTTGATAATATAGAGCAACCCCTTCTAACTTATTATCTTTTTCTTCATCAGATAATTGTTCAAAATTAGGATAAAGATGTAATAATAAAGGTTCTGCATTAAAATAATTTGAATCTGTATCTACATAAGCACATAAATTCTTATCATTTTCATCACATATAAACCAAGGTGTTGTTTCTAAATGTTTCATTAAAATCTACTATCTCCAGGTATTTGTTTTACTCCTTGATCTACAGAAGAATCAGATCTCATTTTTGTATTTTCTCTGATTTTAACTATAAATTCTGTATTGTCCATTTTAAATTGTCCTCCTTGTTGGAGCATTTTTCTAAAAAATACTTCTTTTTTTTCAGTCCATGTTTCGCTTAATGTAATAAGTTCTTCTTTGGTAGCGTGCACTCCGTTTACTAAAACGTGAATACCTTGTCTTAATGATTGTTTTGATAATGCCATATTATATATTTAATAATTTATCTATTTTATTGAACAGATTTAAACCAGTTATATTAAAATTATAACTTTCTACACTCCATTGAGCATGGTTTAGATTAAAATCTGAATCGAGTTGATGTTTTATATTTACTTTTTTGTATTCTTTAACTTTATTATAAATTTCTTTCCAATTATCAGAAATATTATTATGAAAGTTTTCTTCAGCTATCCCTTGGGCATATTCCCAAAAATCAGTTTTGAATTGACTACCAGCTAAATAATGTAAAGAAATCATAAATTCAATTTCTTTAAGTTTGTTATTATAAATCCCATTTATTTCATTTAAACCTAAGTTATTAAAACGATGCTCAGTAGCTAATAAATTAACCTCTTGCATTACCCCTATTGAGGTAGCTTCTAAAGGTTCTAAGAAAAAAGAAGAGTTACCATTATAAGCTACTCTTTCTGTAAAGTTTTGTTTTCTATAATAATTGTTAAATTTTAAAGAATTAGTAGTATTACTACTTTTAATTTTTAAAAATTTAAAAACTTCTTTAATGTCTTCTTTAACTTCCTCTTCACTATTAATATTACTATTATATAGATACCCTACTGAACATCTATTTGTTAAAGGTATACCAAACACCCACCCATAAGGGCGAGCCATAGTTAAAGTATAATCAAATGTAGGATTATCCCAATAACCCTGTACCACATAAGCAGCATTAAGTGGGATACTTTTAGCTTGATTATAATCTTCATATGAATCAGGTTTTCCGGAACAATCTATTATATAATCAGCATCTATTTCAGAGTGGTTTATGACACTTTTTTCTATAAAATTTACTTTAGATGATAATTTATTTATTATTTTTTCTTGTAATTTATTAGCATTAAAGTGTAAACCACAACTCGATAAAGGAAATGGATGAATAAAGTCACCATTCCCACCCCAATTAACTTTTCTTATACCATGTTTAAAAGTTCCATCTATTTCTTTTAAATCATCATAAAACCAATCTAATTTTTTTCTTAACATATCAGGAAACCCTATTACAGACCCTTCACCAACAGCTTGAGCAGGTTTTTGAGGATTAAAATACCAATCAATTTCTACTCTACTAGAGTTTCTAAATTCCCCAGCTGCTAAACAGCCTGCTGTTCCTTTTCCTATTATAGCTAATTTTTTCATGCTCTATTATAATCGTCTTCTATTCTTACTATATCGTCCTCACCAAAATAAGTTCCAGTTTGTACTTCTATAAACTGTACTAATTCATCTGTTTCATTCCAAGCTCTATGTCTTGCACCTAAAGGTATTTTAACAGATTCCCCAGGGGCTCTAAATATTTTATCATCATCTAAAACTATAGTTAAATTACCTTTAATTACCGTCCATTGTTCTTGTCTTTTATGGTGGTATTGATATGATAACTTTTGGCCAGGTGCTACTGTAATTCGTTTTACTTTACATTCATCCGAATCTAATAAAACTTCATACATACCCCAAGGTCTACTTTCTATTTGCATAATGTTCCTTTAAAATTAATATTAACTCCAATTCTTTCGTTTTTTGTTGGATAGCTGCCTACATGGTTTATAGATCCATCAAAAAATACAATTCTACCTTTTTTAGGTGATACTCTTTTAATTTCATTTTTATCATCATCAAAAAATATTGTATCACCATCACTATCATTTACATAATATAAACAAACCCAGTGTGGAATAGTTTCTCCCTCAATAGTTTTTATATCAGTATGAATTCCTAAGGATTGGTCATTTTCTATATGGGGTAATGAAAAGATTACTCTACATCTATGAATATAATCTAATAAAATTTTTTGAGAAGAACAAAAATGATATAAAATTTGGGAAAATATAGGATAAAACTCAAAATCAATAAGCCCCATAGTATCATCATATAAATTAAGAGTAAATCCTGGAAAGAAATTATCATTTTCACTTCCAAAAATTATATCACGTTTATATGAGTAAGGAACATTAAATGAAGTTTGAGCAATTTTATCTTCTAGGATTGAAGGTAAAATATTATCATATACTTCTATGAATTTATTTTTCATATTTCTAATTTTATTTCATTCCTTAAAACTTTATTCATATGACGGTTAGCTACTAATGCTGATTCCTGAATAATACGCCATCCTGATAATGTAATAGCTTCACTTAATATAGATAGAGGCATTCCATATCTAAATGAATTTAATGCTGTAGCACCATATAAAGAGTTAAGTAAAATTTTCATTGTATACTGCATTAAATAATAGTATTCACCTTTTTCATTATCACCTGCTTTATATGATTTTTTCATTTCATCTTTATACATTTTTCTTTCGTCAAACCATTTACTTAAAATAGTTGATAATACAGATTCTTTATCTGTTCTAAAAAAGGTACCATTTGCAGCCAGAGAATAATTATTTTTTTCTATCATATCAATTAATTTTTCAACAGGTACAGTAGCTCTAGGATTGCCCTTTCTATTAGGATCCATTACTATAAGTTCTTCTTCGGGATCTATTTCTTTTAAATCATTTAGGCCTAAATAATTATTACGATCTGCTTTACCCCCATAAGGCCCATATTCAGTTAACTTATCTGGTAGTGATTCAGGTACAATTTTACCTACAATTGTTTCTCGTCCTATGTTTAAAGACATTATAATTGAGGGATATAGTGAAGTTAAATCTTCATCAAACATATATTTGTATAAACCCGCTTTTGGGCAAAATAAATAACCACCTGCATAATTTTCTTTTTTTTCTCCATGAGGACGCCCTGGGGGGATAATTTCTTGGGATAATAAATAAGCTGAAATAGCACCATCGTGAATTTTAGAGGAGGCATATACTTCACTATATCTAACTTTACCCTTATGGGCTAAATTCCTAGTTAATGCTAAATATTGTAACTTTTTATCTAATTCAACTAGTATCTCAACATCAACAAAATTATATTGTATAAATTTTTGAATGTCAGTTTCAAATAGATCATCTAATGTACCTTCATATTCAATTTTATTAATACCTACATATTTTTCACCAATAGCATCGAGTTTCCAACTTGGTTCATCTTCCCAACTATATTTTTTATGCAAACGCATATAATCCATTGATTCTATACCTGCGATATCAACATACATATCTTTTGTATACCAATATTTATTATCCTTAGCATGTTTAATAGTACCAATAGGAGATAGGCGTTTAGCTTCTTGGTTACCTAATATTCCACAAATTCTATAGTATAAATAAGGAATATCAAAATAATCACTATTATACCCTATAAGCATATCAGGTTGTATTTCTTCCATCCTAGATATAAAACAATCTAATAAATCTGCTTCATGCCTAAAAGGTATAATTTCTTTATTTTTTGCTTTAGTGCGTTTTAATTGTCCTTTTTTATCTAAAATAACAATAGCCCATTGGTCTGCTTGTTTATCATACCAAGCAATTGAAGTTACAGGTTTAGGTGCATTTGAAATATATTCTTCTGTAAGAGCACCACCCATTTCACATTCAATATCGAAAAAAACTTCTCTACATGTTTTAGAGGGTTCATCATTTATACCATAACGTTCTATAAGGTATTTTTGATGCGCTGATATATCACCAAAATGGAGGTTTGGGGTATTTCTATCCCAATCATGAGTACGACGTAAAGATTCTCCTTTTAAGCCTTTAAATTCTGAATCTTCAGGGCGGCATTCTTTATAAGAATAATTATCCCATTCTACTTCTTCATAACCTTCATCTGTCCAAAGATGAATTGTATGTTTATTATTTCCTTTACCTTTTGCAAAAACTTTTTTATACATAACCTATATTAATATACTACCTAAAAGCGCTACCTCCTACCCACATTACTAAAGATTTTCTACATCCTTTTGTAACAGCAGATACTCTATGTAACATCCATGAAGAAAAAATACACATATCCCCTTTAGATAAATGTTCAGTGTGATATTTTATCCCTCCATTAAAAAAATCTAAAGTACCTCCTTCAAATTCAGAAGAATCATTATAAGGAATAGAAACTGAAAGTTTTCTATGACTAGCAAATGAAACTCCATGGTCCATATGCCAAGTATAATGTCCTTTATCATCAGCATAATATTCAGTATATTGAATCTTTACTTCAGAAGGGTATAAATCATATTTAAATTGAGAATTATTAGCTATAACAATTTTCTCTTGAAGTTTTTCAAATAACCACCAAGTATCATCACTTGGAAGAATCCATTTTACTTTACTACTTCTTATATCTTTTCTTTCAACGGGTTTACCATCAACTGCAATAGAAGTCTGTTTTTCATAAGGAAGTGTATTTAAAAGAGAATCAATTTTAGAATACTCTTGAGTAGTAAAAATATTTCTAAATACATAAGGATTTATACCATCTTTTTCTTCTTGTTTAAAATATAACATTTTTTAATAAGTGATTGTATTGTTATCTTCGTCTTCTTTTCCTTTAGGTTTTGATCTAAGAGGACGTTTATCAATATAATCATCTTTTTCGGCAAAACCTAATTTTACATCATCCCATTTTATTCCTTGTTTATCATAATATGGGCCATGGTGTTTTAAATAATCATCTATATGTTTTATAGAGTCAACTATTTGTACAGCAGCACGATCTAATTCGTTAATTTCATCATGTGCAGAATTTATTTCTTCTTCTAATTCATTTACTTTATTACTTGTTTTTTTATATTCTTCTTCATAATGTAACCCATCATTTCCATTTCGACCTATAATATCCATTCTTTTTTCAGCTTCTTCTATATCCCAATTACTAAAAGGTATGTCTTCTTCAGTAAGTACTTCTTCTGGTTCATTAATATTAATATCTTCTATTGAAGGTAAAAGTTCTGCTTCTGCATCACTAGGGAGAGGATTAAAACCTTCATAATCATCTATTTCTTCTTCTTTTTGAGGAAAAGCTTTAGCAAACGCAAAGTTAGCGGCTACTACTAAAGATATAGCTAAGGGGTCAAATACAAAAATAATCACTAATAACAACCAGTTAATTATTCTATCCATTGGAGTACCAGTTAAACCTGATAGATATTGTAATGGGCCTAATTCACCTGCTATTTCGGTGTTATTTTCTAGGTCTAAAATTTCAAGTTGATATTTTTGTAAACTATCAGCTGCTATTTCTCTTCGAGATTGAACATCATTTCTATTTTGTTCTTCAACTTCTATTCTACCTTGTGCCAATCTTAATTCAGTTGTTGAAATTGTATTTCTAAACCCAGTAGTTGAAGTAGTATCTCTAACTTGAATTCCTGTTGCTTTTGCATTAGATAAAGTAGAAATATTATTAGATATTCTTTCTAATTCACTATCATATCTTGTTACATCTTGTTGGTAAAATTCTCTTTTTTGATCTAAAAATTCAATTCTATTTTCATTAATAGATAACTTTTGATATGTCTCTTGATAAGCAGCACTTAAAAAACCATAAATACCCATACTAGTAATTAATACTAATATAACAGTTGCTATTGATAAATAAGCTCTTAAA
>Ga0209535_1003394_pt1 | contig 10125 bp, 10 predicted proteins | sample LinPmetageLP28_FD_184041 | JGI IMG/M metagenome (GOLD analysis project Ga0209535, IMG submission 184041) | Marine viral communities from the Pacific Ocean - LP-28 (SPAdes) (version 2) | ecosystem: Environmental > Aquatic > Marine > Oceanic | place: Pacific Ocean | collected 2009-08-22
GGTTCGTGCTTTGGCATCATTTCTACTTTTTTTTTCGGTTTGCTCTTAGGTGGTGGTGATGGTGGTGATGGTTCTGCTTCTTCAGTTGCTTCTTCAGCGATGGATTCCAATACTTCTTCCTTTGCTTTTGGTTTTGGTTTTGGTAGAACATCTTGAAGCGTTAAATTCGCCAGTTTTTTTTTTAATTTTTCAATTTCTTTATCTTTAGAATCTTCGGCTAATATCTGGGCTTTTATTGCATCATCTTTTTCTTTTTCGTCTTCTTTTTTTTTCAGCTTCTTTACATAAGCATTTTTTTGTCTTTTTTTTTTCGATGCCTCACGTGCCTTCGCCAAGGATTCTTTACACTTAGCTTTATGCTCTTCACTCATCGGCTTACGGGGTTTGCGTGGTTTTTTAGGTTTGACTTCCCCTTCAGGTACTACAGGATTTTCATTAGGCACTGGCAACGCTGTAGTTTTAGGTTCATTATCTATAACTTCATCCATTTTATACAAATATACAATAAAATAATTTGAGGAAAATTGATTAGAGCCGGCGACCAATTTTTTAGTTGATTGGTGGTTCCCGTTTTGCATTTTATTATATATATTAAATTACAAAACGGGCACCCAAAAAAAGAAATCTAAAATCCGTTGGCATCAATTTTTTAAGGTCTCCCTTTCTTATAAAAAAGAATTGAAAAAAACAAAAAAAAAATGTGGGACAAGTGAGCCAAATAGTCTTACTTTTTTTTATATATTAAGACAAAAAATAATATATTGTTTAAAATGATTTAAAAACTATTATATATATATATATAAGAAGAATGAAAACAACATTTTATAAATATCGTGTCATTAATAAGAAAACAGATGAAGAAAAATATTTTTTCAAATATGAAGGTTTAAAAGAATTTACCGGATGCCCCCGTTCTACTCTTTATCGTATTTTTAAAGGTGAATGTGATTCTAAATGGTGCCGAGATTTTTACTTTGAAAAAGTACGATTACCGAGACATGCAGTAAGTGAAATTGATTATGTAAGTAAAGATTTGCCATTAAAATATAATGGAAGTTCTACTGAAGATGAAAGTGATTAAAAAGTTAATCATTAAAAATATGATGGTCTAACATACTTGAGGCTATACTTCTACCTAATTCAACGGTTATTTTTAAAGCCATGTCTATCTCTATTTCATTATCTATTAAATTATCTACAAGTCTGAAAATGCCGTACAACGTCATTAAATCTTTTTTTAATTCTTGATTTGAATTTTTATATTTTTCTTTTGCTTCCATTATTTCATCATATTTTTCTTTTAATTGGTCTGCCATTTCTTTCATTGCTTCATCTGTAATTACGCCTTCACTCATATATAAACTTTTTAAAAAAGTTTTAACAAAATAACTTACCAAAGCGAAGCAAGCTTATGCTAACTGCTGATTAACTTAACCCTATGATTTACCGAACCTACAGTATCAAATCCTAAAGAAGATACTAACATTTGAGTATTAATAGGACTTGCACTATCACTATGTAAAGAAATTGTATATATTTCTTCTGAATCCAAGGCATCCCCTGTAGTTACGGTGCTTTTCATTTCAATTTGCCTTAATCCGCTATATGATATGGGTTTATTTTTAGCCCAAATTTCAATATGCTCTCCTACTACTAAATCTTGGTCGCCACTATTATCCATTGCGTAAGCTACTTTTGAATGGTACCAACTTCCTGCATCACCCGAACCCGTTAATTTTGTATATACAACGAAAAAAGGAGTCGATAAATAACTATCCCATTTATCAATAGAAACATTAGCACAAACTCCCTTTAAATTTCCTAATGTTAATGGATTATTGGCTTCTCCGTAATAATAATAATTAAATTTATCTGTTCCAGTTGCTAATTTTTTATAAAGCCATCCATTACGATTATCAGTATCTGCAATTGGTGCGGGTAAGCTACCAGCATAAAGAGCAATACCTAAAGCCGATGTTAATAGGGCTTGAGTGCTTGAGTCTTTATTAAAATTATATTGTCTATCATTTTTATCATTTAATGTTACTAAATGCTTTGTTGTTTGATTTCCGCTTTTGTTATTCATATAATATCAAAATAGATTTTATTTTTCTGGTTTTTGTTTGCATTCACTCTCGACACAAAATATACGTTTACCTAAAGAACAATTACACTCACTAATTCTTTTTAATGAATATATTAAAGTCGCTAAACCACCACAAACACCCAAAATAATCATGCTTACAGCTTCAGCATTATACCCATTTTCACTAAAAGGATTTTCACCAATATCAGTTGAGCCGTTCATATATATATTCTAAGTTTATTTTTCAAAACTTTTATAAAATTTATTAATAATGATAAAAAGTAATCATATTATAAAAAATAGGGATAAATCAAATGATATTTTTATAACACCATTAGAATTAGCTAAAAAACATATTGAGATGATTAGTAGTGAAGATGATGACATTTGGTTAGACCCGTGCCGAAATGATGGAAGTTATTATAATCAATTTCCAACTGATAATAAAGATTATTGTGAAATATTAGAAGATAAAGATTTTTTTGAATATGACAGTTATGTAGATATAATAGTACAAAATCCGCCTTACAGTCTTATGGATAAATGGATAAATCATAATATTAAAATAAATCCTCGTGTAATAAGTTTTTTAATTGGTATAGGTAATTTAACCACAAAAAGGATAGAAATATTAGAAAATGCGGGATATGGTTTAACTAAAATGAAAATGTTAAAAGTCTGGAAATGGTTTGGTATGAGTTGTATAGTAGTATTTGAAAAAGGTAAAGAATCTATAATTGATTATGATAGAAAAGTATATCATTAAGCTTTTTAAAAAGCTTTACCAAAAATATTAAGTTAGATTTCACGACGAGAAAAGAAATACATATATACATCATAAGGATAAGTATTAATATTTGTTGCATTTGTTCTTATATTCATTGTAAATCTATTATCAGTGAGGTCTACTTCATCTTCAAAATTTAATCCTAAAGCCCAAGCATCATTACTTTTCCATTTATCTTTAGATACTTGATTATGTGAACTTTCACTCATAGCATCAATAAATCTTTCTAACATTTCCGTTTGGTCGGTCATATTATAAGCAACTAATGAATTACTTACTGATTCATTAAAAAGCATTTGAACTTCAGCTAATTGGTTTACATCTTCTAAAGCTAATGAATTAAATACATTAACTGAATTGTGCTGAACTTGAATAAAGTTGGCAACCATAGCATAGATAGGGGCGTTGATATTAGTTGAGATTGATGAGGAACCTGATAACATATTTGATTTAACATTATATACCAAATCCATAACAACGGGGGCAGGGTCTTTTTGTTCTGGTATTGTTTTAAACTGAACTCTTAAATTTCGTAATTCATAATTACTATTAGCATCTTGACCGCCACCATACAAAGCGTCTTGATTTCTTGCTAAATTAATCTGTAATTCCATAGTACCAGTTTTACTAAATGGAATATCTCTTGAACTTTTATTTAAACAACATTGTAATTTAACTGAAAAATCTATATCCTTAATAATTGGAGTTCCTGTACCGAGAGTTGGGGCAACACCATTAGCATATTTAGTAGCTTGTAATTGATTTACACACATAAGCTCACAAGCATTAGAAGCATTTAACATATCATATTCATTTTTAGAAGCACATGAATCGGTTTTTACATAACGAGCAAAATTATCAATCGTTTCTAAATTTCCTTGCTGTTGTGTTCTTACCGAAACTGATTTGAAGAATGCGGAACCGCCAACATTTTTATCAAATAATCGTGTTCCGGTTGTTCTTGTTTTAGGATTAGCATTATCACTATTTACACGTAAATCAGCAACAACTCTTATACTATTACGAACGACGGAACGACCTGCACCTGCAGAAATATTAAAAACTGGTGAATCAAATTGAGTATAAACAGATTGTTTAGAATTAGGTTCAACTTGGGAATGAGTAACTCTTGGTATTAAATCAGACATTTTATACAATTAAAAAATAAAAAAAAATGAAAAAAAGAAATTTAAATAGATTTAACTATGTGTGAGTATACTATTAATTGCTGTAATCCCGCCACACAATCAATAGATAAGTTTACCATTTTATTAGATGCTGTAATCGGGCAAGTTTCAGCAATCATAGCGACAGGAATTTGATAAGCATTTGCTTGGGTTTCATCATTTCTATAGAATTTAAGTTGAGCGTTTCTAAAAGCCAATCCTAATTGATTATTTAAGCATCTTTGTAATCTTTCATACTGCATCGGGGAAGCTACGGTAACATCACGATTACCAGTTTGTTCCACATTATCTATAGCATATCTATAGGATTCAATTGTTCGGTTTGGTAAAACAGCATTATTATTAAGCATAGCGACCATGTAAGCATTAGCTTCAGGTTCTAAAGGATATGCTTTATTAAAATTTACTAAACCAAGTCCATTATCTTCCTGTGATGTGTAAGTACTGAATTCAATAACTTCATCAGCAGGTTCATTAGTAGTATGAAGCACAAGCTCAGCCTTATTAACTTGAATAGTTAAGGCTTGGTCTACTTTCGCTTTAATTAAAATAGAACTAACATTCACCGGACCGGCATTACCGTTTGTATAGGCAGCAGTTGCGAATTTAATAATTAGTTTATTATTGACGGCTGATGGCGGTGATGTAGTATTATCAGCTTGAAATTGTATAGAACTAATAACAACAGGCACATCAGCAGGGTCAGCACCCGCTGAAGCATTACCACTAAAAAGCACTTCTTCCCCAACGAAAAAAGGGAATGTGTAGCCATAATCTCCGTATGCTATAGAAGTAGTAACATTATCAATAGAAGCTCCCGCTGCAACACCCATTTGTGTTACCATAGCACCTTGTTTAGTAGCCCCATCAAAACCATTTGTAACGGCTTCTTGACCCCCAAAAATCTGAGCTTGTAAAAGTTTCATGTTAGTCTCAAGGTGGATATCGGTGGCTCCCCTTGAATCTGTACTATAACTATCACTGGCACAACATCCAAAAATATCACTTAAAGGAATTTTTAAATCACGAGGAATATTTCGGGATGTTTGTTGACCGTTAATAATCGTGCCATTTGGGTCAGTGTTTTCAACTACCCTATCTAAATAATATGAAGTATAAACTTTAGCACCACGACCATCATTATAATTTGCCAACGTATTTAAATCGTTTTTTCTATCCTCAGCATTTCCTAACATCCCGAAAAGACCACATTTTAAAGTATCTTGACGACGTATTGATTCTACTAATCCATCTTTTTCATTTCTTAAATAACAATTTCTAACTAAAGCGGAATTCGGAATATTAATTTTTTCACCCCCTGCAACATTTAAAAATGTGGAAGCGTTAACTGGATTGGCTGAATCATTCAAAATTTCAGTTTGGATTGATATAAATGACTGACTTAGTGAAACGTTCCCCATGTCTCGGGGAATTGTGAAATCTAAGATATTTAATTGTGTTGGTGCTGTTCCTGATGCGAAAGTTTCGGCAAATCCTTGGCGACTTGGTAATTTAATAACTTTATCCATTGTTTATAAAATTAATAAATAAAAAAAATTTAAAAAAGAATTAAATTAACACAAATAATAAGTTCCCGTTTTGTGATTTAATATATATAATAAATTACAAAATGGGAGCCAATTAATTAATTCCAGCTTGAAATGAATAATTATTTTGTGTTGGCAAGACTGCTTTTTCAACTGGTTCGCCTTTTTTTCTCGCACCTAAACCAATCCCAACAGCCCCAAGCAATAATCCTAACGGTGCTAATATTCCTGTATCTGCTAAGGCTCCACCAATTCCTTCTAATATACCTTCACCAGCTTCTTCCCCCCCTTCTTCAGCACCTTCTTCAGCACCTTCTTCCTCTTCCCCGCCTTTCTTTGGTCCCGTGGATGGTGTATTATCTGGTGCGGTGCTGTCTTCACCTGATTTAATTTGAGCTTTACCTAAAGCACTGGCATCAGCATCTGCACTACCATCGGCATTTGGTTTAGGTACTTGAGACTGGGCTTGACTTGAAACTGGCTGAGATTCATTTAAATTAGTTTCTTCCTCATTTGCTTCTGCTTCATTTTGTTTTCTTAAGTCTTTAGCGTCTTGTCTCAGCTTACCCATTTTAGCGTATTTCGCTTTAGTTGCTTGTCTCATTGCTAAAGGTATGTCATCATCTGTAGTAGCATTTTTAAATCCAGCCTCTTTAGCTAATTGTTCTGTTTTTTCAGTTTCTTCTTCTAATTTATCTGCTTGTGCTTCTTTATTCACGGCTCTACTCTCTCTACCTGTTCTATTTATTTTAGTTAATTTGCTTTGAATTGATTGGGTTTTAGCTAAAACATTTTCTGCCTTACTTGCTACGCTTCCTAAATCTGGTGTCAAATTGCCTTCTGTTTCAGTGGCTTCAGTTGCTTCTGATGTTGCTTTTGGTTTGAGTACTTTTTCAATTCCATTTTGAGCCTTTCTTTGCCAAGCATCTTTAAATGCCCTATATTCATCCCCGACTTTTCTTTTAATTATTGGTTTAATTCTATCCCCAATAGCTTCACTTAATTTTTTACCTGAAACCATTGCCTTAAGTGAACCAATCCCGCCCTCTAAATCTTTACCAGTTCTAAATTTCTTTTCCGCTTTATCATATACGAATTGAGCTTGATTTTTTGCGTCTTCACCTATTTCACCAAGATTACCAACATTTACATCACGGAAAGCATCAGTCATATTTATATAAATAGTTAATATAAAAAATATTATATATTTATAAATATGCCTAAAATATTAAAAGTAAAAGATAAAGCTGATAATTTCCACATGAAACACCCTATTTTTGATTTACCTATGAGATTATTAATTAATGGGAAAAGCCAATTATCAGGTAAATCAACAGTACTATTATCATTACTATTAAATCCTGAATTTGGATATGATAAAATTTTTAAAGGTGAAAATATTTATATCGTAAGCCCAAATGAAGTAGACCAGAAATTAAAATTATTGCAAGAATACAAACAGATACCAGATGAAAATATAATGAATTATGATGAGAACCAATTAGAAGATTTATATGATGAATTAGAGGAAAAGTTTTTAGAAGAATTTGATGAAGATAGAGTAGAACAAAGGCTAATTATTTTTGAGGATTGTGGGGCATCAGGTAATTTAAAAAATAAACAAAGTGGTATTGTATCAAAATTAGTATCGCAAGGTCGTCATTTATGCTTGAGTCAAATATATATTAGTCAAAGAATAACACAATTAAATAGTCAAATCAGAAGTGGAATAACTGGAGCTATTTTATTTAATACAAGCATGAAGGAATTGGGAATTTTAGATGAAGATTTTAACTATCTTAGTTCACGTCGTGCCTTTACTAATTTATTTCGTAAATATGCTGTAGGTCGTGATTTCTTAGTGGTTAATTTTACTAATAAAGATGGGATATATATGGATAGTGAATTTAAAACAATTAAAATATAATATTATATATATGGTTAAAGTAAAAAAGTTAATGAAAATTATTAAAAGTTCAAATCCTAAAAAGAAATATGACGCATACTTTTTATTAGATAATGGAAAAGAAAAAAAGATTTCATTTGGTGCATCTGGATATGAAGATTATACGACACACGGAGACGATGAAAGAAAAGAAAGATATTTACGTAGACATAGAGAAAGAGAAAACTGGAATTCGCCGATGACCGCTGGAGCCTTAAGTAGATGGATATTATGGAATAAAAAAACTTTGGGAGGTTCAATAGCCCATTTTAAAAATAAATTTAAATTAAATTAGATAAGACAAAAAAATATAAATGTTTATTTAAAAATGGTTTAAAGATAAACTGAGACAATATAGTAATAATGACCCAATTTGAGAAAAAGAAAAAAATTAAATTTAATGTAATCAAGTTTCAAAATGAAATTGATAATGAAAAAAAATATAATAATAATATAATGTATATTAATGATGTTCCCAAATTAGAAGTCAAATATAATTATAAAGTACCTAAAAAATCAAAATGGGAACTTGGGAATAATAATAAATTGAAACCTTGCAGTTCCTACAATGTTGGGATTATTTGTAATAAAAGAAGTGGTGTTATTGCGATAGATTTAGATTTTTATGATAAGAAAGGTAAAGAAAAATATGACCCAATAAATAATCCAAATCATAAATTATTTTATGATAAATTTGGTAAGGATTATATTAATAGATTTGATACTTATACCCAAAAAACACCGAACGGTGGAATTCATTTAATTTTTAAACATCATGATAGATTTTTTCAAACTCAAAATGAAAAATTTAAAATTGATACTCGTGGAGGAAATACAAACGGATATGTTGTTAGTGCTGGGTCTATTGTAAATGGTAAAAAATATGATGTGATTAATGATACGGATATAAAAGATATTCCAGATGAATTATTAAAATTTTTAGAAGATAATATTTTTGATGATGAAGGTAAAAAAATAACATCTAAACCAATAAATAAACATCTTAAAAATAAATTAGTTGATTTTAAAACTAAATATATTTATGATGTACCTAATGAAAATGTTGAAAAAATTATTAATACATTACCAAAAGAATATTTTACTGATTTAAAAAAATGGTTTATTTTTTCTTGTGCGATGAAACAAATTAATAAAAAAACTTTATGGGATAAATATAGTAAAGAATATGGTGGTGCAACATATAATAAAATAGAAAATTTTAAAACTTGGGAAGGAATAAAAATTAAAGGTGATAGTTTTTATTTTGAATATCTTTTGAAAATTCTTAAATGTTTCAAAGATATTACATTTTATAGATATTTAAATATTCCAAAACAATCATTCAAAGATTTCAAACATATTAATATTGATAAATTAAGTAAAACTTTGAAATTAGATAATGATAAACATTATTGTATTAAAAGTGATACTGGAACTGGAAAAACAACTTTATTTAAAAAATTTATTCAAGAACACCAACATAAATTTATTAGTATTACATCACGTAGATGTTTGGCACACGAACAATATGAAGATTTTTTAGATATTGTGGATGATGAAGTTAATTATTATGAATATGGATTATTTGATAATAAAGTACAAGGTATTACTATTTGTATTGATAGTATCAGAAAAATAAAAAATTGGGATTTTAAAAATAGAATTGTATTTTTAGACGAGTTTAATAGTATCGTTGAATATATTTTATCTACGCCGACAATGGCAAAAGTTCGTGATGAAATATTTACTGCACTATTAGATAAAATATTTAATGAGGCAAAAATGGTTATTTGTGTTGATGCCGATATAAGTGATTTATCTATTTATTTATTAAAACAAACAGGAATAAATTTTAATTATATTCAAAATGATTATATCCATAATAAGGGTACTAAATCCACTGAAATTCACGAACATGAAGATTTTATACATCAAATAGTAAAAGAAGATTTATTTTTGTTATGTTGTGATAGTAGAAAACAAGCTATTAATTTATACGAACAAATAACTAAATATGATGAAGAAAATAAAACAAATAGAGACCCAATAAAATTATTAATTCATCAAGATAAAGAAACGGATGAAGAATTTATTAGATTAAATAAACATAAAAGAATTATTTTTAGTCCTAAAGTTATTTACGGTTTGGATAGTAATGGATATGGTGAAAATCAAATTAGTCGTCCTGTTTATTGTTATTATGATATGAAAACTATTAGCCCTTCAAATATGCTACAACAAATTAATAGAGAAAGAAAAATAACACATCATTATTATTTTATTTATAATAAAAGTTATGGGAATGAGATTATTTTAGATGAAAAAGAATTTAAATTAAATATAATGCAACAAAATGATTTATCTTTAAAATTATTTGATAATAATAAATATAATAAATTATTTTGTGAATTGTTATATTTACACGAATATAAGCAGAATTGTTATAACTCAAATAAATATTTACACTTTAGAAAATTATTAGTTGAAAGAGGTTTTATTTTAACTAATACCGATTATAAGATTGGGAAAAGGTCAAAAGAATTACGACAAATTAAGGCTATGAATGTTAAACA
>Ga0209535_1003395_pt1 | contig 10125 bp, 11 predicted proteins | sample LinPmetageLP28_FD_184041 | JGI IMG/M metagenome (GOLD analysis project Ga0209535, IMG submission 184041) | Marine viral communities from the Pacific Ocean - LP-28 (SPAdes) (version 2) | ecosystem: Environmental > Aquatic > Marine > Oceanic | place: Pacific Ocean | collected 2009-08-22
TTACCCATACAATTATCACCATCCCACCAATATTCTGATATTAGATGTGATACATTTTTTAAGTTAATAACTGTTGATTCTGGGTGGTCAAGTTCCCCCATTGAACGTCTCTGTTCAATTAGTTCAGAGTATTTATCCATTTCTCTGTCCCATAGTCCTTTTGAATAGTAACGACCATTTCCATTTTTTACTTCAGCCGTAGCTAAAATACCTTCTACCATTAGATTTCCACTCTCAGCATTAACATTTTCAGTTAATTGAGAGGATGAAATCTTTACAGTATGAGTTTCTATTAAGAGTTTTTTACTCATGTTATTTAACTAGTTTATAAGAAACTTTATTAATATCGAAATCCTTATTTTTTATTTTTCTACCGCTTTCATCTCTGTATTCAGCAGGTTTTTCGTTGTCATCTTTTGCTTTTTCAGGCTTTCCTATTGGTTTACCAAAAGAACTTAAGCCTACTGGTGGAGAAAGTTCGATATCTTTTGGTCCGTATTTAAATAAACCTCCTTCTTTCTTATATTCTCGAGCACTACTTACCATCTTATCTCCAGTTCCCTTTTTAATAGAGTTTGTTGGTTGTAAAAATTTACCTATATATGGTTTTAGAGCTGACTCAGGTGCATCTTTTGGAATTTCATAAACACTCGCTGTTTCCATTGCTTCATTAATAGCATATGCAGAAGTTGATTTACCTACTTTTTTAGGATCTCTTTCTCCTACAGCTCTATTTCTAGTTGGGTTATTTTTTTCATTCCAACTTACAGCATCCATTTCGTCTACCATTTCTTTTTTAGCATACTTTGATCCACAAGATTTTTCGTAAATTCTTTCCATTTTAGCTTTTCTTCTTTCTAAATCTTTGATTTCTCTTTGCATTTGTTTCATCTTAGATTTATCAATTAATTCACTTAGATTTTCATCTTCCTGAATTGAGCTAACTCTATTTACTTTTTCAGCAATATGATCATGTAAAAAGTCTAATTGAGCTTCCATTTTTACTTTTTCAGCTTCTTTTCCTATTTCTGCTAATTTACTGTCTATAGATTCTTTTTTCATTTTTTTCTTTTTATCTTTAGCGGCTTGTTTCATTGTTTCTTTTTTATCTCCGTCTCCGTCGATATCTGCAAAATCTGGTTTTGCAGCTTCTGATGTAGTATCTGAGTAAGATACTGCGGTACCTTCATCTTCCATTTCATCCATAGGTAATTTTTTCTCTTCTTCTTTTTCTGCCATCATTTGGCGAATAAGATTTCCGGATTGTGCTGCTAATGAATTTGGGTTTCCTGATGTTACTACTTGACCAAACGCTTCTAAAACTAGTTCTTTAGATTCTTTTACTAATTCCATAGCATTATCAGAATCTTTTAATTTTTCACTATATCCACTATAAGCATGTTTTCCATCTGCTTTTTGAGTTTTAGCTTCTTTATATCCTAAACCTTTAACTCCAAATTGTCCTTCTTTTACATAATGTAAGGGATCTTTAGCTAAGTTTTTAACAGCTAATTCCATTGCTTCATCTAAAGATAATTCTTTATTATAGTTAATTTCTAATTGAACACCACTTAATACTTCTTGAGCATTAACATTATTAATATTCTCTACTTTAGGATCGTAGTCATAATTATGAGAATCAATATTTTCTACACCATCTGATATTTTGTATGATCCAGCTAATTTGCTATCCATTTCATACTTTAATTTAGGATCAGCTTTAACTTTTTCATCTTGTTCTTTTGTATTATATTTAACTTTATCTTCATTATTAACAAGAGGTTCTAAAGTACCACCTTCAGCAAGGAAATTTTCAAATTTAGTCCAAAAAGGGTCTTTAGCACTTGCCTCTATAGTATTAATGGGTTTTAGAGTTACTATTTGACCTAATTCCTCATTTAATAGTTCCTTATCTTTTTTAGAACTAAATTCCTTTGAAAGTTGTTCGAATAGTTGGTTTGGTGTATTTTTCATAATTATATTATTGTAATAATGTTTCTATATCGTTAAAATAATCATTTAGCATATCTGTGCCTATTACAACAGAAAAACTTTCTGGATTATCTCTGTAATATTTTATTGTTTCTATTTTAGCTAGTTTAATTGATTTTTTAATATCATCAAATCTAGTTTCTAATTTATCAAAAGCTTCTATACGTTCTCTATGGAATATAGATGCTTTATCTTCTTGTTCTTTAATATTACGATTATACATATTAAAATAAATTTTTAACTACCATTCCTGAACCTTTCTGTACATAAGTACCATCTTTGTTTTTAGGAACTAATTTATATTTAAATTGTTTTGTATAAGCATTATCAGTAACACCTTCATCTCCTGCTTTTGGTCCAGGACCTAAATCTTCTCCAGGGTGTTGTCCTTGTTTATGTATATTTGCTGATTTTGTAGCATCTTCAGATACTGTATATCCTAATGTACTAACCAATCCTGAAGGCATTTTCATTCTATATTTAGATGCCACTTTTTTTGCCTTAGGTACCTTTGCTAATTTTTTTCTAACTACAGGTAATGCCTTTTCTTTTACTACTTTATAGCCTAATTTTTTATAAGCTTCATCATCAGATTTAGATCCTTTTTTTCTAAATGCATAGGGTGTTAAGTAAGCACCAGCTGCACCCGACATAGATACTTCATCTACTTCTTCTTCTCTAATTGCCTTTTTATAATCCTCTGGGTAGTTATTTCTAACATGGGTACGAATTACATTTCTTAATTGTTTTGCTTGTTCATATATGTCTAAGAATTTTTTATCATCTTTAGCTTTTTGGTATACACCTTTAGCTGTAGATGCTAACTTCATAGAATCTTCAACTAATTTGTCTATATTAGGAATATAATCAATATCCCAAGATACTGCACCTGTTTCGGGATCTATATTAGTTACAGTGGATTTAGTACCATTATCAAATTCTATATCACCTACCTCTATCTCTTTAAGTTTATACTTATATGCCATTTGCTATTTGTATTTCGTTTACTAATTGGTAATAACGTAACAAATCAACTAAATTATTATCCCCAACTTTATCTGTTTTCTTTAACTCAGTTAAAAATTTAGTTACTTCAGTAATTTTAATTTTAGTTGCTTTATCTTTAATATTTTTTGTTTCTTTAGATAAAGTATTTTTTAATTCATTGATTTTTACATTATAAAAATTTCTTAAATCTGGGGTTGAATCAACGGAATTAATATATTCTTTAAGTACTTGTTTTTGAGAAATAGTTAAAGTATCATATTTATTATTAAATTTTTCTAGTAATACTTTATATGTAAGAGTTCTTACATCCTTATCATATGTTAAGAATTCTTTAAGTACTGTTTGTTTTGAATCTTGGTTAACTTCTTTTTTAGTTAAATGTTCTAATAAAGTAACTTTATTATCTACTAACTGTGTGGGATTGGAAATAGAAGGTGAATTAATATTTTCTATTAATGTATATAAAGCTGCTAATTCTTTATAGTTTGATATTTTAGAACCGAAAAAAGATTCTAAATTATAATGTTTTTTAATTTCATTAATTAAATTATATTTTTGTTTTTTTAGAGATTTTCTATTAAATTTGGTAGATGCCTCTAATATAGTATCAATTACTAATGTAGCTCTACCTTCAGTTACTACTTTAGATTTAAGTACAGATTCATATAATTTATATTCTTTACCTAAAGAAGTGTTTACAAAATATTCTTTTAAGATATCTATAGCGGGTGAATTACCACCTTTAAGTGTATCAGCGGTAATCTGGCGTACTAACAGTTCAAATAATATCCCTGTGTTTTTGTACTTTGAGTGTTTTATTTTCATCAAAAAATATATTTATTTATAAATATGTGAAGTTTTTTACTTCTTTAATTGGTTTTCATCTAATAGCTTACTCTCGTCTTTATCAGACTTAAATACTAAATTCTTTTTATCTAAAGCTTCAAATATTTGTTTATTTTTTAAGAAGGATACTTTAGCACCTTCAAGGGCTAATGGGCTACCACCTTTAAAATTGTTACGTATAGAGTCAGAATCATTTTTATCTTTATTTTTCATACCAGCAACTCCTAATCTATCCTTACCAAAGTTAGAATCTTGTTTATTTCTACTAGTAATTGTATCTTGTGGACGACCTAATTTAGGATCATCTTCATTATAACCATCAGGTACATTACCTGGATCAGACATTGTTCTTCCTTTGCCATATAATGAAGCTAAATCATGAGGTGTACCATATGATTTACCTGTTTCTACAGGATCATTTCCTTCTGCTTCAATTTGAGCTATTCTAAATTTACGTTTAGCATCTTCCCTAGATAAGTCTCTATATTCATCATATTGATCTTCACTAAAATGGTATACGTTATCATAAATCCAATCAGATGGTACTAAACCTTGTTCTAACATAGTACCAGCTAATTCAGTTTTAGATTTTAATAATTCAATTTTTTCTTGTTCTAATACTATTGATGGGCTAGCCATCTGTAATGTAAAATTAGTTAAAGTTTCATCTGTATAACCTTGAGTATATAAATGGACTAAAGCAATTTTATTTAGTTCGGATAGTATTATTCTTTGAAGTCTTTCAATAGTACGAGCAAATCTAATATCTTGTGCTGCTAAGGTTGATTTACCTTCAATATCTTCTTCATACCCTAAAAATGCTTTTGGTATTTTAAGTGCAGCAAATAATTTACCTCTTAAATATTCTACATCTTGGATACCATCGTACTGTAATCCGGGTGCAGTTTCAATTTTAGTTGTTTGATCATTTCCACGAACAGGGATGTAAAAATCTTCCAACATGTTTTGTTGATTGAATTTTAAATTATATTCACCTGTTTTATTATCCTGGAATGGTGTACGTTTTAAATTACTAATTGTTTTTTGCATAAATGCATCTATCTCGTTTGGAGGTATAGAACCAACATTCATGTAAAAAATACGTTTTTCAGGGGCACGAGAAATTCTATGAATTAACATTGCATCTTCCATTAAAACATATTGTTTATATAATTTACGAGCAGGTTCTATATATGATCTACCATAAGGTAAATAATTAACATCAGATATTAATCTAAAATGAGCCATTTCATAATTGTCAAAGAATATACCAGTTTCATTCATTAAATTACCACCACCTGCTCCTGGAACTGGATACATACCTGAACTTAAGTTGTCCATTCCATCCATAGCATATCTATATCTGATAGCAGATGGGTTTTCTGGGTCGAATCCTTCTTGTCTTTCAATATGATAAGCGGTATAAGGTACTACATTGTAAACACCAAATTTTTCTGCTATATCCAATTTTAAGAAAAAATCACCATATTTACACATTTGGCGTATCCACATCCATAAATTAAACTCTACATTTAATACATCATAAAATAAATTATATAGTATTTTTTGTATGTCTTCATTAGCACTTCTAATTTGAAGCACTTCACCCATATCATTTTTTAAAGTAGACTCATCAGCTAAAATATCTAAAGCAGAAGCAATAATAGCATCATTATCCATTACATCATATTCTGAATATAATTGGGGTCTTAAATATTGGTAATTGATATTAAATTGGGCTCCATATAAAGATGATGGACTGGTAGAAAATATTCTATTATATCTGTCCATTAATGAATTTGTTTCTAATTCACCTGTAGATTGGATTTTACCACTATCAATTACTTTAATTTGATTACCCCCAACATTTCTAATAATTACATCAGTTGAAAATAATCTTTTTAATCTTGTAAATACGCTTTTATCAGCCATAATTTATTATTATTATTATAAATATTACCTAAAGAAGCCATCTAATATCTTCTTTGTTACCCCCCATATCTTGATGATAAGGATTATCAGACCCTTTTGAAAAACCATATCCTCCTTGGTATTCTGTTCTATTTACCGTCATACCTCCCAAAGCATTTTTAGTAGCTTGTAAACCTTGCTGTCTTAACTTTAATGCTGTATCTCTAATATACATAGCTATACCAAAAGACATTACTAAATCATCATTATACCCACTTTGTGCTTCTGCCCTGTTGTTTTTCCATATAAAGGTTTTCATTTCTTCTATCAATCTTTTTGATTGTATCGTTACTCCTTTATCACTAATATATTCTTGAAATTTACCTATTACCATAGGCCTAGTCCTAGAAGACATTGTAAAACCAGCTACCATTTTGGAGTGGTCTTGATATTTATCAAAATACGAATTAGCATTTGGGGAGTCACTCTTTTGTGAATAGTAAAGGTTAGGATATTGTCTATCTAAAGCAACTTGTATAGTTGCCCAACCTATATTAGCATTTTCTATTACAAGCATTGCTTCATTATATTCAGTAGCTAAACCAACTAATAAATGTCCATACTCTTTTGTACCTAATTGACCTTTATATTCAGCAACTTGTACATTATTTGCAACATCAATTACATGACATGCTGAATAATCTTTTCCATCTCCACGAGCAACGTCTGCTACTACTACATAATCTCTTGTGTAATCAGGTGATTCCCAAACCCATAAATTTTGGTCCGCTCCTCTTCTTTCCATAGGATCTTTTATATAAGTTTTTTCATAAAAGTCTATGTATTCAGGATAAAATACAATATCACCAGAGGTACTAAAATCACAATCACATTCTTGTGCCGCCATTCTAGGGTCACCCAATAATTCATCTTGTGTATCTCTCCACTTTTGATCTCTTTCTGGGTGAACATACCAGGGGAGTTTTATAGGTAAAAATTGATTTTCTCTATTTTCTGCTCTAACCCAGGTTTGATGAAACCAATTTCCAGTACCATAAGGAGTAGATAATGCTATACAACCACCACCAGTAGCTAGTGTTTGTTGAGCTGAGGCCCAAATTTCTCCAATATTATCAATAAAAGCCGCCTCATCAATTAATAGTAAAGATACTGCTTCGGATCTACCAGCATCACTTGAGGCTGATGTTGCTTTAATTTGTGATCCATTTGCTAATCGTAAGGTTAATTTATTATTTTCAGGGGCATCTATTTTAAGCCATGAAGGTAAGTTTTCATACATGAATTTTACCTTTGTTACCATGTTTTTAGCTGTTTCTTGCTTGGTTGCAATACAAAGAATGTTTTTATCCTTATGAAATGTCATTAACCATAATGAATAACCCGCACCTAAAGTAGAGATACCTAGCTGTCTAGATTTTAATACTACACTATATGGATTTTCTTGGAATAACGTTAATACTTTTTCTTGAAATGGGTACAAATTAAACTGTATGCGCCCTCGTTGTGGGTGCTGTATATAACAGTATTTACGCATAAAGTGTACTGGGTCTTGGGCACATTTTAAGTATTCTTGGCGTATTACTTTTTTTAAATCAGACATACTATTTTACTAAAAGTACAGCAACTAATACCGCTACCACTCCAGCCCCTGCTGTTAGTTTATTTTTAAATTTTTGCTTTTTAATTTCAAGCTTTAATTTATTATTAAGTTCTTGGGTAACTTCTAATTGAGAACTTTTTGTATTTATTATAGAATTAAAATTATTAATCTTAAAATTAAGATTATTAATAACACTATCTTTTAACATAACTTTATTTTCTAGTAAAGAATACTTTGTGTTAATTAAACTTAATTCTTTTTTAAAACCATCCCCTATTATTAAATCTTTAATTACTAGACGAACTATTGGTTTCTTTAATTGAATCGAAGTACTGTCTATAACGTTCTGCGAAAAACTGTTCAAGCTCATCATCCCCAAAAGAATCAACATTATTAACTTTTTCATTTGTTTGTCTTTTTAATGTAACTATTTTGATATCTTGTTTATTAATTTCCTGGTCTAGTTTATTTATTTGACCATTTAAAGTATCAATTTCTAATGTCAATTCTTCGTTTATACTATGTAAGGAATTAATTTTATTTTCTAATGCTTCTATTTTACTATTATACTCATTGATATACTCATCTTCATTGGAAGAATACATATTAATTAAATAATAAGCACCAAAAAATACTATAGCAATATATAAAAACCTTTCTTTAGATGACATTATATCTTTTTATTATCTAGGATATTTTCTAGTTCTTTTTTTAATTTAGTTTTTGCCTTTAAAGTTTTTACTAATTTTTCTTTATCAGCACCCTCTGCTTTAGAATATTTTTTAGCTAATGATTTCATCTCACGAGTTAATAGTGCTAATTCTTCTTTTGCTTTAGCTAAACCTTTAGTTTTTTTAATATCAGATTTAGTTGGTTCTTTATCTTCATCTTCAGTTACAGGAGTTTCTTCTTTATCTCCTGCTAAACTCTTTAAGCTATTTATTGCTATCTTAAATTTTGAATTTTTCATAAAATCCAATGATTCTTTTTCTGCCATTTGATTAAAGAAATCCAACATTTGTTTAGCAGCGGATGGAATAGTTGTAACAGTACTATTTATCTTTGACATAGTAGCAGTAGGAATTTCTTCTTCATCAATAGTCATAGGATTTATTAATTGTCCTTTACTAGCTAACCTATTAACAGCAGAATTTTGACTTGTTTTATAAACATCATCATATGCCTTTTTAATGTCGCCACCATAAAACCTATTAGTAATCATTTTACCTAACTTTCCTAATTGGTCTTGGGTTAAGGTATGTTCTTTTCCAAAACCTTCTAAATAAAATTGACCTATATCTTCATAGTCATAAGTAAAATCTTCACCTCTTGGTGTTGCGTTTTCATTTAAAAGAAGTGAATCTGCACTATCAGTTATAGCTTGAACAAATCCTCTTGTATAATACTTAGTATCGAGTCTATTATTTAATTGGGATTTATTAAAATGCTTATCAAATGCATATTCACCATCGTCATATCCTATGTCTTGTAAATCGGCTAAACCTATATTAGCTTCTTCTATTCCTGCTTCTTTTTTAGCTACATCTAAATCTTTAACTGCTGCAGTTAATTCTTTAGTTTTAGCAATTTCTTCATCAGTATCTTCAGTTAATGTAAAGATAATATTTTCTTTAATATAATTTTTTAATTCAGATTTTTTCATTATAAAAGTATTTTATTATAAATATGTTAAAGTTTAGTAACATTTAATATTTGTTGAATACGTTTTTCTGTTGAACCTGATATTTTTTCTATTTTGCCAGCTTTATGGCCATGTCTTTTAATTAATGTTGTAATTGTAAAATCAATTAAATCTCTATAATGCTCATCTGTCTCACGTATACCGTTATCTTCAATTTCTATCCCGTAGGGAGATATATAAAATATATAATCATATTCTCTAATAAATTCACTAGCATATGTTTCAAATGCCTCTTTATCCTGGTGAGGTATTGATTTAGCATTCATTGTAAACGCTATTACATCAAGTATAGTTCTATCTGTAATTATATTATTGTGTATTAATTCACCACAACGTTCTGCTAAAAATACTGTTTGTCCCTTTAATGTTGAGTCAGTATTTAAAGGAATACCTAATGACATTAAATGTTGGCTACGTTCAGTAGCAAAATTGTAATCTTTAAATTGTGGTAACTCTTTTAAGGCATTAACCAATGTCGTTTTACCTACGCTCATTGTACCGCATAAACCTATTTTCATATTTTAGTTTCTATAATCTGAAAGATGTGCTTTCATTGATTGATTTTTATAATAAGGTAATCCTTCTCTTTGTTGTCTAATTTCACTCCATTCTTCCTTAGTATGTTTTATACCATATAGATGATATTCAGCATTTTTGTTTTTACCTTCAGGAATTAAAGCAGGACCATCCCAATTATGAAGTTTATTATCCCACACATACGCGATAGTACCATCTGCTTTTTTTAATTTTTTACTTTGTGGAAATGGTGTTTTTTCTGATTTAGCCATAGTTTTTATTTGTTATTAATATACGAAATTTATTTTAATTTTCCAAAAGTGCTTCAGCAACATATGTCCCTTGTGCACCACTTACCGTTATACCTCTAGCTGATAGAGCATCGCCAACAAAGTGTACGTTGGGATACTTGGTGAGGGCTAAATTAGTATAATCGACAAGTGGCTCAGGTGATAGGTATTTTACTTCAGGCACATAAATACCCCAATCATCTTTAAGTGTTGGAAATACTTTTTTCATGTCTTCAATA
>Ga0209535_1003396_pt1 | contig 10124 bp, 6 predicted proteins | sample LinPmetageLP28_FD_184041 | JGI IMG/M metagenome (GOLD analysis project Ga0209535, IMG submission 184041) | Marine viral communities from the Pacific Ocean - LP-28 (SPAdes) (version 2) | ecosystem: Environmental > Aquatic > Marine > Oceanic | place: Pacific Ocean | collected 2009-08-22
CAATACCGCGTAACCTGTTTATAGTTTCTTTTGTTCCTGCAGGTAATAAACTGTATAATTCTTTTACCGCTTCGTCGCCTTGTGAAGAACGGAAAAGATTATTCGATTCTCCTTTTCTTGCGTTTAACCATTTTTGAGCGGGAGCTCTTGTATACCCTGCACCTGTTTTTAAGTTAGCATAACGTGGGTTATTTAAAGCAGTAGTCCATCCTTCATTAAAAGGTTCTAAATATCCTTTTTTAATTTCATTTAACCTAGTTTGTGTTCTTTCAAATATAGGACCACTAGACGCTTGTGGGTTATCTACTTGCCTTAATATAGCATCTCCAGCAGCGGCGGCATCATCAGCACCACCAACTTGACGTCTTACTTGGTTAATCATCTCGAAAGCTTGTTCGTTAAATAAGTCTATATCTTTTTGAGCTAACACTCTAAGACCTTCTGAAACTGTTGCTCCTGTTGCGTCGTCTACTCCACTAATAGAAGGTCCAATCTTTTCGTTTAAAGTTCTTACAAACTCATCTATAACTTCTTGGTTTCCACCTTTTATTTGAGTATATAGTTCTCTTAAACTAGGGTCGTCAGCGTATTTTAAAAACACTGTTTCTAAGTCTGCCGCTGATTGTGTGCCTGCTTGTGAAGGCATTGTAGGATTGTAACCTTGTTTACCGAACTCAGCTCCATAGTTATCAGCTAGTTTATTTATTTGATTTCTGATTTGTTGTACAGAAACATCATCACCATACAGTAATCCTGGACCTGCTGCGTCTGTTTGTCTAGACGCTTGTAAAGCGTCGTCTATTTGTTCTAACATTCCAGGAGGAACGTCTTTTCCTAATATCGCTTTATATGCTTTTGTTATTGCTCTAGTTGATAACGTTACTGCTGCTGTACCACCGAAAGCCCAAGCACCTATAACTCCTGCTTCTTTTAACATTTCTTCAGCTGTTAAATCATGAGCTCCCATAGCAGAACCTAGTAACAAACGTACATAATCACCACCTGCTGCACCGATAGCCGAAGCACCTGATAAACCTAAAACTTTACCAAACTTACCTACGACACCCCCTGCTAATCCTGTAGGTGTTGAAAACTTACTAGCTCCGTAAAGAGTTAAAGCAACATCTCCTGCAATAACTGGAAACTCTTGAGTTATAACTCGCATAGTATCGTCTAATGTTATTTCAGGAGAGTTTATTATTCTAAAATCTTCTTCGCCTTCTGCTTTAAAAGCTACGCCTAACGAAGGCTTACTGGGATTTATATAAACATAATCACCTTTTAATCCATACTGTTCCCCTAACTTTTGATATTGTTCTTTTGTCATTTTACGGGGACCAAAAGCAACCATGTTATTAAATTTAAAAGCATCGCCCGCATTATCAAACTGGAGCTGGTTATCTGGAGAAGAATCAAAACCAAGACTATTTATTTCTTTAGATTTTTCTATACCAAAAGGAGCTACAGGTTCTAGTGGCTGATAATCATCGGGATAGTTACCACGTACTTTTCCCATGTTTCTTCTTTCTTGAGCTTCAGGGCTATTAAAAAAATCTACCTGTTTCATATACTCAGGAAAACGTTCGTACATATCGAAATCTACAGGTGCTCTATTATAAGGAGAAACTCTTTGTTCCCAGTTTATAGCAGATTCTATTTGTGCTATTTCTTCAGGAGTATATATTAAAGAAGCTCTCGATTTAATATCAGGACTAAATACATGAGTTGCGAATTCTAATTCTTTGGGCGATAACAATTGACCGTAAGTAACGTTAGGATTATCTTTAAGAGTTTTACTAGCTAAACTATTCGCTGCTTCAGTTCTTAGAGCATAAAACTCATTTTCTTGTTCTTGGGTAACTTCCATATTAATATAGATTCTCTATAGCTTTTAAATCTTCTTCTAGTTTAGTGCTTGGATTTACTAATGTTTTTGTTTGATTAGGATTAAATTCTGTTCCCGCACGTCTTTTGTGTTTTTGATAACTTACAACATCTGGAACTTTATTGTAACGTTTATAAAAGTTTTTAAATTCATAACCTTGTGCATTAGTAAAATCAGGAGTTCCATCAACTTCAGGAGGTTGCCAATAACCAGCAAGAATACTTGTAAACAGTTGGTCGCCTAAATCATAACGACCTGCTTGTATACTGTTTAATGATATAGTTCCTTGTATTACGTTATCTGTTTGTCTAACTAAGGTATCTACAAAACCTAAAATATTATCTTTAGCTGTTTGTGCATCTTGTGTAGCACCAAAACCTACCATTTGTAAATGGAAAGCTAAATCTTTATCCGATAATGTTCTACCTGTTTGACCATTAGCCGCTGCTGCTGCATAGGCTAACTGTAACATCGTAGCTCTAGTTCTTACATTATTATATGCCATATCACCTAACGAAGCTCTAAAGCTAACTTCTGGATTACCTTTTTCAAAAGCCTCCATAGCCGCTAACATCTGTTCATCGTCACCAGACTGTATAGCTGTATATAATTGTTTAGCTAGTTGACCAGAACCTTCTCTGCCGTTAGAGCCTGCTGTGTTGTTTTGTATATCATCGGATGTAGCAAAAGCATTTAATACGTCTCCACCACCTACATAAGATAATACTTGATTTGCGTTAGCTGTTGCACTATTTAAGAAATTACCAATACTAGTTACTGTGGTTAATGGATTTTGTTTAGGGTCCGCTATACCTTTATCAAGCATTCTAACCATTTCATTAGTAAGCGTCATTGTGCCCAATAAAGCAGTATCTTTAGCGTTTAGTTCTCCGTCTTTTTTAGTTAAATCAACTAAACGTGGGTCTTTTAACTGAGTAGATAAAGATGTTGTTGGTCTAGCAAGTCGTTCTACCCAGTTACCGCCCAACTCAGTTACATTTTCGTAACCTGTTTTATCATTATTTAAAACATAAATATTTCCTCTAGGGTCAACAAAACCACTACGGTAATCTGGAACACCTACTTGGGCTTTTTCGGTATCTTCAAAGTTTTTAAATTGTAAATTATTTATATCTTTTAATGCTTCTTTTGTAAAAACTGCTCTGTTTGTTGCTTTTGTTAATCTGTCTTGTTCTTTAGCCCTGTTTACAGCTACAGTGTTTTTTGCAAAAGAACTTGCTCCTCTGCCTAATTGACTAGCGGCGACTATATCAAAAATATCATCAAAACCAAAACCGTCTTTTTCTTCAGGCGTACCGAACTGCTGATATGTTTGTAGTTGTGCTAATTTTTTCCTATTACTTAACTCATCCTCTAAAGTAGTGCCACTACTCAACCCACCAATACTATCTAAATATTGTGTATCGGTCATAGTTTCTGGTTTACCTTTAATCATTGAACCTATACCATCAAAAAGAAAAGGCAACAAAGGAGCTATTTTTTCTAAAGTATCTGGTTCAGGTGCACGTCTATCAGCGGGTCTTCTAGCAGTAGGGAATCTCATTTGAGTAGGGCTTAATTTAACATTCATTATGCCCCCTCCTTCTTTAGGTCCGCCGAAAGTTGGGAAAGGTGTATATTGTGCCATTATGTTATCATTGGGTTTATCGCCTGTGGGCTAAAATTATTTTGTTGTGGTTGTTTATAAGAATTTGTTCCTTGCGAAGTTCCCATATTATTATAAATTCCTGGAAGTCCTGCGTTTTGGTTATATCCTGTATTTGCAAAATTGCCTCTCCCCATAACCCCTTTCGGGAGATAATTTGTATTATATGTAGGGGTAGCACCTGCATATCCGTAGCCACCTGCCATAGGTCCAAGAGAAGCTGTAAGTGCTCCAACGTTTTGTAACGTTTGCATAGGTAAATTGTATTGACCTACGAAGTTTTGGTAATTTAAATCCATTAGTGATTGTTGTCTACCTCTACCTAGTCCACCCATACCCATCATTGATTGAATATCTCCTTGTTGTAACTGTGGTAACATACTAGCCATACCACCGTATTGACCCGCAGTTCCTTGCATACTTCCTGCCATTTGATTACCAATACCCGCTATCCCTTGACCGCCTTGTAAACCCATACCGAACTGTTGTTGTCCTAAAGCACCTAATTGTTGTCCTTGTTGTAATTGATTACCGAATCTTTGTTGGTCGATTGCGGACAGTTGTTGTCCTTGTTGTAATGTATTACCGAATCTTTGTTGGTCTAGTTGATTTAACTGTTGACCTCTTTGCATTTGGTTATTAATAGCCATTTGTTCAGAAGCATTTAATGCTTCTCCTCTAGCCATTTTAGCTTGTGCTTGTTGTGCTTCTAAGCTACCTAATTGTCCTGCTCTTGTTAATGCATTTTGAGCTTCTGTTGTAGAAAGGTCTCCAAACTGTTGACCTCTAGCTAAAGCTTGTTGTGCTTGTTGACCTGCAAAACCACCTTCTTGTCCTGCTAAACTTGCTTGTAAACCTGCTAATCCTTGTTGACGACCTTGTTGTGATTCAAACGCTTGTTGCGCTCTATTTGCTGCATCAGAATAACCACTACTACGAATAGCAGCTACTTGTTCTGCTGCTCCTCGTGCAGTATCTTGGGCTAATTCACTACGTCTCATTCTTGACCTAGCCCCACCGAAAGCTCCTCCGCTAACAGCTTCGTCTCTTAGTCCCATATCACCTTTAGCTAACCCTTCTCTAACATCTTTCATAGTTTGGTCAACTACTTGTTGTTCATAAGGATTATAAAAACTACTTATATTACTTGGGTTAAATTGTCCTACAGACGCTATACCACTTTGTTCTGCTCTACCTAATGCACCTCTAGCACCACCAAAGTTGCTTCTAGCTGCTGCGGTTTCTCGTCTAGCTAAATCTAAATTAGGTGCTCCTGCTCTTGTTAGTTGTTGTGCTTCACTAAAATTAGGTACACCCCCTGCAAAATCAGACCTGCCTGATTGTGTAAATAAAGCGTTTTCTATTAACCCTCTACCTGACTGCCCTTGTTGAGCTCCCGCAACCATGTTTCTGCCTGTAAGGTCTAACCCTGCTCCTCTAGTTAACCCTGCTGCTTCGCTTGTTAATCCTCTACCGCCTTCTAATCCTTGTCTTATTTGAGCTGCCCCTTGGTCTCCTGCTCCTCGTGCAACACCTGCTGCTTCATCTAATAATCCTGCTTGTGCTCCTAAATACGGTCTATAACTACCAATAGCAGAATCTGCTAACTGCATACCATAAAGTTCTCTAGGGTCAAAATCAGCTACTCTTTGTCCTGTGTATGTAAATGGACTTGAATTAGCTTCTCCTAAACTACCAAACTGTTGTTTTAAAAATTGTTGGGCGTAAGGAAATATATCCTGTTGTAAAAACTGCCCTATATACGGGGCGGGAGCCTGACTTGAATACTCTTGGTTTTCTCTAGACGCCATATCTCTTATTTCCCATATTATTAAATTTATCTAAAACAGCTATGCCTTTAGCATGACTGCCGTTACCTGCTGCGTCTACTGCCGCTTTAGATAACATATATTCTCCGTTACTTGCCATTACTGGAATTAAATCATCTTTAGGACCACCTGGACCGTTCATAGGACCTCCCTGAGGCATGAACATTGGTCTTTGTAATACTTTACCGTTTTTAGCAAAAGTTACATTAGACCCACCAACAGGTGTTATATTTTGTAATTGACTTCTTCTCCGTGCTGCGTTTCCTGGAAGTGTTTGTGTTCTAACGTTACTGCCTTGTTGTTCAGGCATATCTCTTAAAGCAGCCGTAAGTACATTACCTATAGCTCCTAGTCCTGCAGTAAACATTGCAGGATTAGTTTCAGCGTAATTTATTAAACCTATGTTAGCGTTTTCTAACAGACCTGTAGGTGCTTGTTCTAAAGGCAATTCATCGGTCATGACCCCAGGAACATCTGTTTCAAACTCAGGAGTTATTTCGGCAATTTCGGGTTTTAAACTATTAGCAAAATTCATTGTTTCATCTTGCATTAGGAGACGCTGATGGTCAGAATTTAATAATCGACTTATTTCTGCTGTAGTTGGTTTTGCTTTCATTGTATCAACTAAATCAGGTTCTGCTATAGATGTAAAATCTATAACGTCGCTCATTTGAGGACGTTTACCTGCTCCTCCGATAGCCGCTAAAAATTCTTCTAATTCTTCAGGAGTCATTAAACTACCTATACCGCCGCCACCTGCCTTATATTCAAGTTCTCCGCCGTAAGCAGCATTCATTACTCCGTTATCTAGTCCCAGTTGTTGTAGCAGGGCTAATACTTGTTCTTGGTCTTCTCCTTCAGGTTCTATCATATTTGTATATTCGAAATCACCAAAATCTTTTAACTCACTTCCTTCTACTGGTGTGAATGGTGCTCCTTCTCCTGGGCTTAAACTAGGTGAAGTACCGCTACCAATAGGTCCTTTAGGGTCTCCAGCCCTATTAGATGCTATTTTTGATGAAAGAAGAGTTCCTCCAACAACAACCAGAGCTGCTTTCATTGCTACTGTCATACACGCACCTCAAAACTTTTTATTAATTTATCTATTTGTTTCAAATCTAAACCTTTTAAAGAAGTTTCAGAAAAATCTTTAACTGTTACTTCTTTTAATACTTCTTCGGGGGTTAAACAATCAGTTCTATGAACTGTTATAAAAGTACATTCTTTATGAATAAACAAAAGTCTTTGCGTCCCTGCTAAAGTTACTCCGTGATGGGGAGCTTTTATACGTTGAAGTCCTTTTTCGGTATAAATAGAACATTCCCCTTTCATAATAAAGAAAGGATGGTTTTTATTATGTATTTTACTAACTACTGCTAAACCTTTAGGCATAACAATAGTTCTTATATATTGACCATCAGCAAAATCATGGGTAACTGCTCCTTCTGTTTCTCCCCTATACATAGGAACCGCTTTTTCTTGTCCTGTTTCTTTAACAAAGTTATCTAAAACTTTTTCAAATTCAGCTACTTTTGTTATAAATTGTTTTTGATTTTCTTTATAGTTTATAAACTCAGAAACTTCATTATCGGTAAACTGAGGTATTGTTTTTAATTGAGTTAAAGCCATTAGAAACGGCTCCTAGATTTTGTCTTTTTTCCTTTAGACGAGTATATAACAAAACCCGAACGGCTCTGTGCTTTTTTCTTATAAGTGTTTTTATCTACTCCAACCATTGTTTCTCCAGCGTGTCTACACGTATTTGCGAGTTAAAGCTCATCCCGTAAACTGCAGCACAAGGGCTGATATACTGATTATATATCAAAAAGTATGTATTTTTAAAGGTTTTTCTTTACCTTTTACTTTTATCGGTTTTAGTTCTTTTAAACGATAACCACAACAAAGCTCAGTTTCTTCTCCTATTAGTATATTTACACCCGCTTCTTTAGTTGCTGATTCTAGTCTAGCTGCTGTATTAACAGCATCTCCTATAGCTGAATAATCAAATCTAGTATCGCTTCCCATATTACCAATAACCGCTTCCCCTGTATTTACGCCTACTCCAATCTCAACACCGATATTAGCTTTTATTATATTTTCTTGTATTTCTTTAGCACATTCTACAGCTATCCGTTCATGATGTAATAAGTCCATAGGTGCATTAAAAATAGCCATCATTGCATCTCCTATATATTTATCAACCATGCCACCATGTTTTTGTACTGCGTTTGATTGTATAGTTAATGCTTTATTCATTATAGTTGTTACTTCTTCAGGAGATAATGTTTCTGATAAAGCTGTAAAGCCCCTAACGTCTGTAAATAAAAACGTACAACGTCTTTTTTCTCCACCTAGTTTTAATAAGCTAGGGTCTTTTTGTAAACGTTTAACTTGCCGTGGGTCAAGATAATGTTCAAATTGTTTCTTGATTTGTTGTCTTAATTTATATTGTTCTCTAAATCTTAAATAGAAAGCTATAGCTCCTGTGATAAATTGAGAAACTAAAGACCACGTAATATCTATTAAAACACCCGCAGTTATAGTGGAATAACCGTAGAAGCCCGTTAAAACCATCGTAAGTAAAGCTAAGCTTACGCCCCACGTTATACCTAAATAGCTTATAAAAGCCCATACGAGCCCTACAGACGCTATAAATATAAGTAGTTCTAACGCTAAAGCGTAATCAGGAATATAGGGACTATCTTGTATAAGGATTGATTCTGCTAATGCTGCTTGTATTTTATGAGGTTCTAATAAACCAACAGGCGTAGCAACCTGAGGCATAACGCCATTAGCAGTAACACCTACAAACACAAACTTACCGTTTACGTCCATTTCTTGTAAATCTGTTTCGGGAGTATTAACCCAACTAATCCACTTACGACCAAGACTATCAGTTTTTACTGGAGGTATACCTCGTATAGCTATTTCTTGTATACCGTTTTCATTTGTAGTAATAATGTAAGTTTTTACATCAAACAATGCTTTATATATTTGTGTTCCGAAAGAAGCTAACCAACCGTCAGGAGTTTTTAATAAAAGAGGAATCCTCCTCACAAGCTGGTCAACTTCGGTAGGAGCAGTAGCTATTCCTTGTAATATATTATCGTAAGCGTAGAAATTTTCTTTTACTCCTTTTGTAAGTATACCGCCAGTATCTTTCCCTTTTATAACTGTTCCTGTAGTTTTAGGGTATTTATTGTTTGGAGTTTCAAACATAGCAATAACACTAGGACTATAGCCTAAAGACCTAGCAAAATCTTCATCACCTACAAGTCTATCAGGCTGTGGAAAACTAATTACCCAACCAACACCAAGAGCACCTTTACCTAATATTTCTAGTTGTATATCTGCTAATCTTTTTCTAGGTAAAGGATAACCACCTTCCCGTTCAACGTCTTCTTCTGTTATATTTAAAATAACAAAATTACCAGAAGGTTCTTGTTGTTTTATAAATGTATCAAATACTTTTAATTTAAGTATTTCTGTAGGTGTTGTTTGAAATACTAAAGGTAATACTAAAATGACTAATAAAGGTATTATTAATTTTTTCATCCATCGTTTTGCGTAATAGTTATAACACTATCGCTTCCTCCATTCACCTTGATTATATTAGATACTCCGTCTTGTATCAAAATTACGGTATACGCATCACTACCGTTCAAATCTACCCTAACGCTTTCGTTTACTTGTCTTCGTAAACTAATAACGTTGCCTGTTATTAATGCAGTTATTTGAGTATCTGGGTCTTTACCTAATAAAGTTCCTGCTATTTGGGTGCTAGTAGCTTGTGCTAATTGGTCTTCATCTTCTGCTATGGCTAATGCGTCTAGTACATTAAGTAAGTCTTCAAGATAATTTACGTCTAAAAAATTAATATCGAGTTCTGTAAATTCAAGTTCATTATCACTTAAATAATCTACATCTAAATAATCTACATCTAACTCATTAAAATCTAAAATACTTTCTTGGATAGTTGAAACTTCTTCTGCATAGCTTATTTTTTCTTTTTTAGGTGGAGTAACGATTAACATATTATCAATAACATCTAACGTTAAATCTAAAATAACAGGTTTAGAAGGAGCTGATTCAAATACACTAACTGTAGTAGCTTGGTAAGGTTTATTTAATAAAACACTTCCCATAGCCGTAACTACTTCTATTTCACCACTAGATAAACCTAATGCGTCAGGAAGTAGTATTATTAATGACCTGCCTAACTCATCAACAGTAGCTGTGAAATCAGTTCCACGAATTGCTATATTAGCTGTAGGAGTTCTAAGTTCTATATTTTGTTTATTTATACGGTTTAAATTACCAGTAATAAACCTAGCTGTTCCAAGACCAAAAGTAAGAGCCATTTTAGATTTACTTGGGTCAGGGTCATAAATATATTCATCTATTAATAGTTGTGAATGTTCTGTAAGTTTTACAATAGAGTTATCTAAAAAAGTAATAGCCATTCTACCGTCGGTAGTTACAGCTTCGTCATTGCTTTGAATAGCAAACTTTAGATTAGCGTCGTATGGTTTATCTCTTACTATTTGTGCTGAACCGTTTAGTTCAGAAATATCTCCAATATCAACAGCTTGTGCTTGTACCTTGGTCGTTTTGAACGACACAAACAGTAGAAGCAGCAGTGCCAGAGATTGACATAATTTTGAGCCAGTCATTATCTTGGGTACTCAGTTGTTGAATATTAAAAGTTCTTGAACCGCCTGTATGGTCTAAATAAAAATATCCA
>Ga0209535_1003399_pt1 | contig 10120 bp, 11 predicted proteins | sample LinPmetageLP28_FD_184041 | JGI IMG/M metagenome (GOLD analysis project Ga0209535, IMG submission 184041) | Marine viral communities from the Pacific Ocean - LP-28 (SPAdes) (version 2) | ecosystem: Environmental > Aquatic > Marine > Oceanic | place: Pacific Ocean | collected 2009-08-22
ATAGGTTGCCACGTAAAAAAATCTATTTTAATTTAGACCCAAGTGATCAAGTGTATTTTAAATTTGCCACAGTGGGATTGGTGCCCATGAACACTGATCGAGGTCTATGGCTCAACACAGATAAACACGTTCATGCTGTGGTCAATGACACTGCACAACCAAGAACCATTGTAAGCATCAGCGGACAAGCCAACTGGTAAATATTTCTACAACGCCACAACAGTGACGTCGGAGTTGACAGGACGCTTGAGCATTGCTCTTTACTGGTTGACAGAACGCCCTTCCGTATGATACAATTCTGTATCTAGTATTAACAGGAGAAAAGAATGGATAACCGTTGGGAATACGCCCAAAGTCTTAGGAATTTGGACACTCAGTCTGTACTAAATGAATTTGAATATGTTGGCCGTTTGGATGTGGATTTTGCAAAAATAAAATCTGATCTTGAAGGTCACGATTGGATTAGAACTGATTGGTACAAGTGGAACTGGAGATCAAAAAAACACAGAGATCAAGCGCCTTTTCCAGTAAATTCAAGCACCAAATATGTAAACAAAAAACAGGTGTTGTACAGTGAACTGCCCAAAGAAATAAGCAAACTGCCTTATGAACCATTTGACAAAATAGCAAAAGATCTTGGCTTGTACATGCCCGCAGAATATGATGACACTCCGTTTAGTCTTGTAAAAATAAACAGACAGATGCCCGGAGACATGTTGTGGATGCACTATGACTTCATGGTTGACGATGACTTCGAAAAGTATTTTGTATATCTAAATGATTGGGCACCTGGCCAGGTTACTATGATTGGCAAACATGCACTGACTGATTGGAAAAGTGGTGATTGTTACAAAGTAAATGTCAACAATAGTCCACACGGTTCTGTAAACTTTGGTCCAGAAGAAAGGTGGTTGGCCGCGGTTCGAGGCAAAAGAATACCCAATTCAAAACCTGTATTGACAAACAAAAAGTAATAAAGTAAAATATTGTAAGGAGAAAATACGTATGAAAAAAATGTTAACATCAATTATATTTTCAATCTTGTTTTTCACGTCACATGCCACGTCACAAGAAATGGACATAATTGTGAATGGATCTCTAAAAGGATCTACAAATGCAATTGCTCAATTGATTGCCAAAGACAGCCAATCAGGCAAGTTTAATGGTATTGAACTGAATGCAGTTGCTCCAGGAAATGCATGTAAAGGTTTTAGTTTAGTAAAACAAAGAAACGGTGACACTTTTGTGACCTATTACGAAAACTACTATCAATTGGTTGCCAAACAGAAAAACGATCCTGCTTGTCCTTATGTCAGTTTCAAAGAAGCAACACCAATTGTTTCTTATGTACAGGCATTGTACCTTGTGGTCAAAAACAAAACACTAGAAGACTTTAGTAATCAAAAATTAAAAATTGGTTACTCAGGTAGCGGACCAGAACAGGATTGGCACAACAAATTAAATCAAAAATTCGGACAGGACCACACCTTTGTTGGTTACGCAGGCAGTTCCAAAATGAGAGCAGGAATGGCCTCTGAAGAAGTTGATGCAATTTGGACAACCTACAGACATTTTTTAAAATTAAAAAGTCTAAAAGATGAATACACAATTGTGTTGAGAACTATGGACACAGTTGATGTTGATGCACCAATTCTTGCAAAACATTTTAACGATGACACACTATCGAGAGCATTTTTCAGCGGCTGGTATGTGTTTAACGATAAAAATCAGATTGCAAAAACTATTTCATCTAGTCTAGAACAAGATGTTAAAAACAACACAGGTGAATTTGGTACATATGCCAACAACAAAAAACTAATACTGTTTTTTGATCAAGGCACACAACTGGCTATGGAACAGAGCCTAAGTTGGGACCAATAAACTGTTTGATTTAATACAGATAGCATTGTTTGGCGGCATGGTTGGTATTGTCTGTGGACTGATACCAGGAGTGGGTATGCTGGTGGGCATTGCCATGCTTTATCCTTTTCTTTTGGATTTTCAACCAATTGAACTGTTGATGTTTTACACCTGTATGGTTTGCAGTGCTCAGTACTTTGGCAGTGTGACAGCAATTTATCTAGGCATTGCAGGCGAAGCCAGCAGTTTTCCCGCAGTGATAGAAGGTTACAGTTTGTCCAAACAGGGCAAAGGGCAACAGTCTATATTTTTGACAGGAGTGGGCAGTTTCATTGGCACCATGTTTGGATTGTTTTTTATTGCACTGTTAAGTTTGTCCGCGTTGCAATTAACACTGACCAGTTTGGAAAAAATGATATTGTTTATGATTGTGGGTCTAAGTCTAATACTGACCACCAAGAACAGATTACTTACAGATCTAAGTTTAATTGTTTTGGCCATTGGTCTTAGTCACATAGGAGTCAGTATAAACAGCAACATACCTTTGTTTCATTTTGATTTGATTTTTTTGAGTCAAGGCATTAGTTACTTTACACTAGCGGCGGGTTTGCTGTGTATGAAAGAAGTGATGCATGTTGAGAAAAAAAACTATACACAAATAGATGCAATTGAAAAATTTAATGCTGTCAAAGAATTGATCAAACACAGATACGCTGTGTTAAGAGGCAGTGTAATTGGCAGTGTTGGTGGCATGTTGCCTGGCCTAACTACAATCAGTGCCAGTCACTTGGCCTATATGACAGAAAAAAGAATTCAAAAAGACATTTACATAAAAGGCAATACACACTGTTTGACCAGCAGTGAGACAGCAAACAACAGTGGCAGTATCACTCAATTGTTTCCTTTGTTGATGTTTGGCATACCTATCACCGGAAGTGAAGCAATCATATATCAAATGCTTGAAATGAAAGGATGGGAAGGATCGGCCACACAACCTTTGGCTCTGTTGGCAGACAATTGGTGGCTATTATTAAGTGTAAATCTTATAATGTTGGTTCTTGCAATTAAGTTTGCAAAACACTTTATAAAAATAATTCCCAAAAATAATTTTGTGCTAAAGGTAGCAATATTTTTTATCTTGGCCGTTGTGGTTTACATTGTGGGAGAAAAACAAACCGGATTTGGCTTTTTTAATTTGTGTTTATTTTTATTTGCAACTGGAGTTGCTTATGTTTGTCCAAGGATAAATTTTTTACCTTTTATCTTTTGGATGTGTATCGGTGACATTTGGTTAGAAAACTTTTATACATTTTTACAAATTTATGAATTACGATAAAAGAACAGGCTGGCAAGTAGGAGACAATTTCTTTACCAACAAATGGTATGCTATTCAGTATGCGATGGCCAATCCGCAACACGCCTACAGAGCATACTGCCAAGATTCAAGTTGGGACAAAGCCAATTGGTCAGTTGAACCTCAGCAAGATATAAAACAATTAGAGAAGCAACACGCAGAACATCTTAGAAACAAATACAAAACATTGGGCCTGTGTTACAGCGGTGGCGTGGACAGCAGTACAGTGCTGAAAACTTTTATTGATAATCAAATACCTTTAGATTATATTTTTGTATGGTACGTCAATGATCGTTCCGCAACTTACAACAAGGACATTCATTTAGCCATGAAGTACCTTGAACAAAATCAACCAAAGTTAATGGGAGCAGAAATCATTTACGCCAAAGAATTAGACCACATGGAAGGTAACAGCATTTACAATTTCCAAAAAGATATACGAAATACAAATTGGCAATTGCGTTTTCATCATCTTGGACATGAAGAAAATGTTAGACATAGACGTACTGACATATATTATAAAATTAAAGAGAACGGCTGTATCATTACAGGCGGTAACAAACCTTACGTTTATAAAGACCAAAAAGGTTATTATGTACAATACGTAGACTACGATGATGAAAATTGGGGACAACCTTTGTTAGAAATGTTTTGGCAAGGCAAAGATCCAACACTGCAAATTAAACAGTGTCACCTTGCTAAAAAATGGTTGAAGGAAAATAATCTTTCTAGTACCAATACTGTTTATAAAAGTAAAGACACAGAAAAATTTTGGAGTTTGAACAAAAGTTTTGGAAGAAAAAGTATAGATGAATTTTTTTACAATAAAAAATGTTTTGGCAAAAAAATAGATGACAAATACTTTAGTCAACATTATAACAGTATTTGGAAAACCATTTATTGGGCCAACCATTTTGAACATTGGCGCAACTCTGACTCATACACAAACCTAATTGCAGAACTGAATAAATTTGACAAAAAGTTTGTTAATAACTGCAAAGCATTTGGTTGGCTAACACATAAAAGATATCTTGGTTAGTTTATAAAATTAAATACCAATATGATTAACGAGAGACTGTTCAATAGATACAATATTGATACAACAAAAAATCTAAAGATCAAAACAGTGTGTAGTAGACCATATGACACTATTTTAATAGACAAAATGGGATCATGTTATGCTTGTGAATGTCAGTCCTGGTTACCCCAAAGTATAGGCAATCTACAGATACAATCTCTCAAAGATATTATCGATAATAGTAAACTTAGAAAATATTTACAATCTAGTGTCAGTGACGGAACTTATAGATACTGCAATGAACATCAATGCTCCTATATAAGATTAGGCAAAGTAGGACAAGGTGCAGTACCTAAAATAAAACATCTACGTCTTGCAATAGATGACAGTTGTAATTTGAGATGTCCAAGTTGTAGGAAATCTTTAATTTTTCACAAAGAAGGTTCCGCTTATGATCTTGGCGTAAGACTTGCCAACAAGATCAATGAATGGTTGGAGGATTGTGTTGATCCAATGCAGGTGCATATAGGATCAGACGGTGATCCTTTTGCTTCGCATGTTTATAGACACTTCATGGAAAACACTCCTATAAAAGAAAATATAAAATACAGTTTGCTTACAAACGGCTTGATGTTCAAAGATTTTCATAACAAGGTTCCCTGGGTAATTGAAAACTTAAACGAGTTAGGAGTCAGTATTGACGGTGCTTCCAAAGAAACGTACGAAAAGTTGAGATTGGGAGGTAGATGGGACAAAATAAATGAGAACCTGAAATGCATGTCTGACCTAAAAGAAAAATATAATTTTAGATTCATATTACACTTTGTTGTGCAAAAAGACAACTATCACGAAATGGAAGATATAATTCAACTAGGAAAAGACTACAATGCAGACAGGGTATGGTTGAATAAAATAGAAGACTGGAATGTTTACAGTGACTTCAAAGAGGTGAATATTTTTAATGCTACACATCCGTTGCATAATGACTACAAAAAACAATTACAAAAAATAAAACCACGACTTGGCTTTACCGGAAAGGCACCAATAGTGGAGGCTCCGACTTTAAATATTTAAAATGAAAATTGCAATCACAGGACACAAAAAAGGCATAGGTCAAGCGTTTGCCAAACAACTAGAACAACGCGGTCATACCATAGTTGGAATATCAAGAAGTGAGGGAGAAAACATTAGAAGAGTTAAACACACTGCCGGTTTAATTGAATCCTGTGATCTTTTTATAAACAACGCAATCAGTCAATATGCTCAAACAGAATTATTTTTTGAAGTTTGGCAAAGATGGAAAGGGCAACGCAAATGGATATGGAACATAGGATCTATTGTAAGCATACTTCCAAAGGTGCCGGAAGAACAAGCAGAGTATAGAATACAAAAAGTCGCTCTTGATGAGTCATCGAAACAATTACAAAATTTAAGCAGTTGGCCTAAGATCACTGTTATACGTCCTGGACACATCAATACACAAGGACGAGGCGGGGCAGATGTTGATGTTTGGGTTAAGAGTGTGTTAAACGCTTTTAATACAGACAAAGAAATACACATCACTGAATTATCTATAGGACCGATTGATCAACGGATTCCTATATAATGCAACTAGAAAAAATTCTTACATCTCCTGTAAAAGTTTTAAAAACATTACACAACAAAAATGTTTTTATGATATTTAAAAACGCATACACAAGTTTAGAAAAATATCATAAAATTACAGATGCTAAAATTTATATTGACCAAGAAGTAGAAAGTCTAGAACATGTAAACATTCTGTTACGTGATCCAAAAAAAAGATTTGTATCTGGTGTTAACAGTTTTTTATCTCTAGAAAATGTACAACTAGATACTGTCTTAAAAGAAAAAATCGAAACAAAACAAATATTAAATTTACATTTTTGTCCACAGGTGTACTGGTTATTTAATTTGTATAGATACTACAAAGGTCCTGTAACTTTTTATGATTACACAGATGTAAATATTTTTATACCAAATCATAACAATCCCCCTGTCAGCAAATTGACTGACGGCACTAAAAAGCAAATTGAATCTATAAGATATAATTTCGAAATAGATACAAAACTTGTAGATAACTTTTTAAATAAAACAGTGAATTTGCAAAACGTAATACAGGAATTCAAAGATGCATTGTCCTAGATTAAAACATTTTATTAGATTGCAGGCCAGTGGTAAAATTGGCAAGTGTGGTCACATGGTCAATGCCAAGGAGTTTAATTCACTGACACAACTTGAATCTAGTAATTGGATAAAAGATATTGAAAACAAAATGGACAAAAACATTTGGCCAAACGAATGCACTCGTTGTGAACAAACAGAAAAGGCCATGGGTGACAGCATACGTTTAAAAAGTATAAAAAGACACAAGATATTGTATCCAAAACATAAAGAATACCTAGTGGTTGGTGGTGTGTTGGATAATATTTGTAATAGTGCGTGTCAAACCTGCAACGCAACCTTAAGCACTAAGATAGGTAGTCTTACTAATAAAAAGTATTTACGAATCAACAATATCAATCAATTTTGGAAACTGCCACATGATAGAATAGTTGAAGTTGATATTAATGGAGGTGAACCCACTGCGAGTAAAAATTATAGAGAGATGTTGGGTGGTCTACGAAACACTGTAAAAATTGTTAGAATAAACACCAACGGTTCAAGACTTATTCCAGAAGTAGAGGAACTGCTCAAACAAAAGATAATGGTTATTGTTACAATGAGTTTTGACGGAACTGACAATGTTCACGACTATGTGAGATGGCCAATTAAATTTCAGAACTATAAAAAAACTTTACAAAAATATATAGAACTTAAGAAAAAATACAAATTGTTTAAACTTAATTTTTGGACAACAGTCAGCGCCTTAAATGTTTGTGACTTTGACAACATCATAGAGTTTGCCGATAAAAACAACATCGACCATCACTGGGCCTATCTAAACGAACCAAATGTGCTTAACGTTAAGTATGTCAACAAGTTTACAAAACGTGCAAAAAAAATATTGAAAAATAAAAATATATTAGGACACGTAGCCACATCTAAGAACAATCAAAACGATCTTGATCTATATATAATGAAACAAGATTATATACGCAAAATAAAAATAAGTGATTATTTTAATCTCGAGCCAAACTTACCGTAGAGAAGTTCAGCAAAACGTTTATGATGCTCGACTCCATAGTGCATACCATCTTTGGCCAAACTAGGTTCTGTTGTTAAGATTCTATTTGCTGAGTCACTTTTTTGTTTAGACCAATGCGGCCAACAAAGTTTTACTGAGGTTTCAGAATACACATTTGCAACATCTGGTATGTCATAAACGTCTTGTGCAAAACAATGGAATGTAGACGCTCCAACCTTTTCAGCGAACTTCTCTACAAAGAATACGTTTTTTAAGAAATTGTTTTTGTCTGTGTGTTCGTTTTCTTTTTTTAATAAGTCGTCGTAACTCATTAGACTTTTTGGATATGTGTCTAATCTTTCTCTGCGACTCCAAAAAGGCCAACAAACAATTATGTGTTGTGGAAAAATAATTTTCTCACAACCATACAATATACGCACAACCTTATCTGGACTTGCTCCTGGTTGGCCTAAATTCCAAAAACGTAAACGATTTTGATCTACTTTGTTGTACAATTGATCAATCCAAACTTCGCCGTCTTCTAGTCCTTCACCAAAGGTATGACTGCATCCAAGCACCACAACATTCTTTTTGCCTAAAGGCAATGGATGCCATTCAGGACATCTATAACCATGACTGTTTGTTTTGTAATCGGATATAGGCTTTTTATCTTTGGCTATGCTCTCTGGTATTTCTTTGTCTGAATAATATCCAAATTTCATTTGTAATCCTCTAGTTCTTTTGTTTCTCTTACTAGATCAAAACTTATACATGTCATACCTTGATTGAAAAAGTGTGAATACGTAAAAGGAACAAATACTATTTCAATTTTGTGTTTGGCAAACTGATCTAAAAGATAATTGTTATCTTTGTAATGGTCAAACATCATTACTTTGTTTGGACTCAAACTTAAACAGTTTACTGCTAACACTGTGTTTGCAAAGTCATCATCTTGTATTTTGCTATCAACTAATTCTTGTTTGTTACTGATCGATTGATCGTGTTTGGGATCAACATGAATTACTTCCCAATCTTTAAAGTACTCGGGCAGTTCATCTCTCTTGTGATACGTCAACAGTAATCCTGGTCTCAGTATTGTTAAATGACTGTCGAGATGACCTTTGAATACTTTTGGATCTAACTTATGATACGTATAGTGAGGAAATAAATTCATAAGCCATTTCTCTCCAAGTTCATTATGACTGCCTGCTCCGCTAAAGAAAATATCCTTGCCATATCTCATTACTGCCGCACCGTCTAGCACAGGGTCTTGATTTATAACTTCTTCATCGTATGACAATTCATATCCTTCATAATTGTGTCTTGGCATAGGCATTTGAATCCATTTGGCTTTTCTATTCAAACAATCTAAAAGCACGTTCCTAAAGTAATAAGGTTGAAACAGACAACTACTATCCCAACTACTACATTCAATAACAGTATTGCCCATCACAAGAAATACATCTCTTGGTGTCAATGGTATCTTTATTCCGGAGCCGTTCCAAAAAGGAGTCTTAATGTTTGTGTTTGTTATTAATTGCGGCCTGTGTACTTTGACCTCGTGTTGCTCTAAAACTTTTTGTATATTGTTTAACTCTTTTTCAGTTTTGCTAAAAATATATTGTAAACGTTTTTCTTGACTAGGATCACACAGTTTTATTACTGCAGGATCAACTCTGCCGATTATTACTTCTTTAAGTGTGTCGAATGAATTATAACAATTAATCATTTTGATTGTTCCAGGGTAATACATTTTCTTGAAACAAAAATATTTTGTCAAGTTTTCGTGATATAATTTCTTCTACTTCAATGTCGTTTGTTTCTTTTGATAATCGTTTTTGTAAGTAACCTTTTTGGTCTACCACTGTGATGTATTCTAAGTCGACAGTCCCATACCATCCGTAGGTAGCACCATTCTTTCCATAGATAACTTCAAGATATTTTTCTTTGTCGTCCCCTGACAAACTATCCCACCATTCTTGATTAATAGTAGGTACATAATTTGCATTGAAGACATTTAAATTTTGGCTGTTGATGTTTATCGAATTCAATTTAAGATATCTTGTTTTTGCCTCGGACTTGCCGCTGAATATAAATTTAAGTTTGTTCCTTTGTCCCGGTTCGTACAAATGATCAAATGCAACAGATTGTTTGTGAACTACTGCCGCAGTGAATACCTTTTTAAACTTAGATTGATCATTGATCAATATTTCTACTTCAACATCATCGCTTTCATGGAACACTTCTATCGGAATGATATGATTAAAATTTAATTGTTTGTTATCCATTTTTTTATAATTATCGCTTCTGCTTGGCGGTCCCAAGGGGAATCGAACCCCTCTTTCGAGGATGAAAACCACGTGTCCTAACCGATAGACGATGGGACCTACTTTTGTATTACCAAATTCACCAAATTCACCAAAAGAACCAAATAAGTTGTTGAGTCTTTTGTTTTGCATTTGGATGGTGCTCCCACCAAGAATCGAACTTAGAACGCCTCCTTACCATGGAGATGTTATACCATTTAACTATGGGAGCATCATGTTTAAATTATACTATATAAAACTGTTCTAGTCTACCGTTTAAACGCACACAGAACGCTTTACAACGGTGGTAAAATATAAACATATACACTTGATCCAGTTGACATATACTAAATATTTGTTACACTAAAGAATACCATTCACATGGTTTAAAAGTGGCTGATCCACATCAGTTAAAAGTGGCCAACTAAAGTAAAAGG
>Ga0209535_1003400_pt1 | contig 10116 bp, 11 predicted proteins | sample LinPmetageLP28_FD_184041 | JGI IMG/M metagenome (GOLD analysis project Ga0209535, IMG submission 184041) | Marine viral communities from the Pacific Ocean - LP-28 (SPAdes) (version 2) | ecosystem: Environmental > Aquatic > Marine > Oceanic | place: Pacific Ocean | collected 2009-08-22
CATTGCGTCCGATCAATTTCATGTACATCTTCTAAATTGGATAACTGGCTAGGATCTAAACATGCTGGACTTGCTGCACTGCGAATATCCCAGCAAATACTAGGAATGCCTTCTAATACTGCCTGTGTAAGAACATTACTGTTATATGATACAACGAATCTGGCACCATCAAGGTCTTCTTGTAAACCTTTGCCCCCTTCATGGAATCTTCTATCTTCCCAGGTTTTACTTAGTGTTACGCCTGCTATGTTTCCCAGTACATTTCTGTAACTACTTAGTTTGGTTCTTAAATGTGGTCTAATTACAATAGGCAAATATGGATATACATTTCTTATTTGATTAATAACTAGCATCAACCAATTTCTATATTTTCCATGAGTATCATGCATAGGGATTAGAGTACTGTCAGTTGCCTTTTGTAAGCATATAAGAGCATAGTCATTATCACGCACTTCTGTGCGCCATGGTTTAAGTTCTATATTTTGTTGTTCTTGTATTCGTCTCCATCTATCTTTGCGACTATTATTGTTATTAAAAAACCCTTGTCTTAAAAAATGAAACCAACCAAGTGTATAATACCAATTGTCCGGATCTCCTAGATAACTGTTTTGCCTAAATGCACTGAGCTCGCAAACTAGATAAGGACGACCTGTATTTTTTATGTATTCATATACTTCATCTTTGGTATTACCATCTTCATCAACATTACTGGGCTTATCTACATTTATTTGGAAATAATATTTAGACTTATATTTGTCTCTGTCATCAAAATCTATAATTTTCCAATCTTCTTTGCCGAATTCAATAGGAAAGTCGTCATTCAACTGATGCTTAAATGCTATCATTTCAACACGTTCTTTTCCAAGACCATTAATGTCAGGCCATTCTATGTCTTTGCGGTGATCTCCCCACTTCTTTGCTTTGCGTACTTGTTTATCTGACATATGATTCAACGACACTAGTTATAATTCTCCTGTAGTCTAGCCCAAGCAGTCCCATTATCCAGACTTGCCATCTTCCATTGATTGCATGCTAACCAGTTTAGCAATGATTGTCTATTTGCAGGCTCTCTATCAAATACTCCTGGAAGCATAATATCCTCTAACTTAAAACTAACATGTGTACAACAACTGTGATCACTGGTAATAACTGGAATGCCTTTGAGTGTTGCTTCCAGTGCTACCATACTGTTGTAAGCAATAACGCAATGCGCTTGTTCTAAATCTTCTGCTAAACTACCTGTTTGTGGATTTTGTCTAAGTCCCATTAAGTTTCCCCGCTCATCAACAATAGGTTCTTTGGGTTTTTGCCTTATAACAATACGATCATGCTGATCCTGAGGCAGCATGTCTTTTAACTGTTGTACTATAGAGTTTTCCCAGTTGTAATCATCGAAGAACCATTGCACTGCATGTGTGGGAGGACAAACAATTATCTTATCGCCCCGTGGACCGTGCCAATAATCACTTATGTTTTTTTCCTGGCTTACTGCAAACGCATTATAAGCAGTTGCATCACAGGGCTTTAGTGTAGTACATGCATGTCCATTTTTAGTAACACGCATCCAACCTTTGCCACTATAGCCTGGATTAAAATAAGCATGATCCATATAATAATAGTCTATGCCTTTCTGCTTTGCTTCTTTTAGTAACAAGCCAGTGCCGCGTAATATGCCCAGTGTTGCTACTGCGTCAGCGTCTTTAGGCATTCCCTGATCCAAGTAATGTTGAATAGGAGAATGCTTCACAGTCCACTTTTCTGTTGCTGTTTGTGTGTGTCGTATAATACCTCTAGCAAATGCAAGTGTAAATTTTGTTGTCTTTGGTCTACCGGTATCATATACAAATATATTAGGCATCGAGTATCTCTTGTGCAAATCCATTTTCAATTTCAGTGTGCGTAAACTGACTGTAAGCAAGGTTATTAAACCATTGTTGTCTATCCACACAACGAGGATTTTCTATTTCTTCTAGTTTAGTACTACTTATATCTGCAGCAAAACTACTTGGATGACATATAGTTGGTATGCCTAGTATTTGTGCATCTATTGCTGCTAGACTAATACAGGTTACTACACAATGAGTGTTTTGTGCTTGTAGTTCAAAAGGTATTGTTGCAGCGGCTGGGCCACTAGTTCCATTTGCTCTTGGTTTATATCGTACTTCTATATAACGATCTGTATATTTTTGCAGTGCCATTGTAATCATACTAACCCACATCTTTACATCCATGCCTGTAGTATATCTTGTCATTGTTTCACTGCTAGGACATACTAGTATTTTTGAGCCTGCTCCGTATTCCTTTGGAGTAATATTCCATTGTGTAAATCTATCATTGGGATAATCCTGTGTCTTGCGATAATGTAAACTGTTCTTACTCGCACGCCAATAGTATCCTTTATCCATGTGTTCTTGCCATCTGCCCCAGTAAGGCATATCCCAGAAGTACCAGTCTGTTTCTTGTGCAGATAATGTTTTAATTCTCTGTTCGTTGTCTTGAATAAATCCCCAAAAGTGACTCGGAGTATCGTCTAATTCACCTCTTGTATACACAGGCCTTGCACCTGACCAACCTTTGAGTAGACTGCGCATTACCCAGTTACATTTGCTTTCTGCATTCTGTGTATTATAGTATAAGTTCATTGCATCCAATATTAATAAGTCGCACTAGTATGATCCTTTTGTCTTACATCCACATTTGTTTCACTATATTCGCCTTTAAGATCATCTGCTATGTCATTTACATATCTTCCTTGGAACGGGATTTGAAACGGCTTATCCGTCGTTTTAGTATACGCACTAACAATGCTAACATTATGAACTTTGCCTTCACGATTATGAAGGGCATCAAAATGCTTTTCCAAATCACTAATAGGAGTGCGAGGCTTCTTTTGTTCATAGTAACTCCAACTTTCAAAGTCTACAGGGCAGTCGACATACTTGCCTGTGTTTTGTGCTAACCACATAAACTTCCACTCATAGCCATTTGCTGCAGCAATGTCACGGAATAGTTGTGGATGAAAACTGTAAAAGCAGTGATTAAACCAGGGCGCAAAAGGTAGTACATTTATCATAGTACCGCCAACTTTACATAAGTTATGCATGTTTTCAAACACTGTGCGTTGATCAAAGATATGTTCACCTGTGCCGTTGTTTGTTACATAATCAAACTCTTGTGTGTAGTTGTACTTGTCTTTTAGGATGAAATTGAGATCCATAGCGATAGACCTAAGTTCAGTGTTGATATCAATAGCAAGGTAATCACTAAACCCCAGATCCTCAAAGTATTCCCATACAAACTGTGTTGGTTTACGCAATGTTCGTCCGCTTGTTTTTTCACATTCATTTAACCAATCCTCACTGTATCTAAAACGTTGATTGCCCCATTCAACTACTGTTGCTCCAGGAGCAAATGCATCTTGTGCTGTTAACGTTGCAGTTGCTAGTTGCATAATATTATTAAATGCCATTTTATGCTTCCTTGCGAAAATGATAATATTCGCGTTTACCACTACCTCTAGCATCTCCATGTTCTATTTGCACAAACTTAGTTTTAAAGGCGTCAATCATTGCTGTTGTATGTTCTTGATTATTAGGTCTATTCTCTAATTTTTGTGTCTCATGTACAACAACACCTCCAACAGGTAGTAAACTATAGTATCCGTTTACTATCTCTTGTTCTGTAAGTCCACCAAAGTCTCGCAACTGAATACTTACTGCTAAACTTAGTAGTACATCAAATGTGCCCTGATTGCTTGCTAAAAATTCGTTAAAGGTATTTCGTACCCAAGTAACATTTGCAGGCTTGTCTTCAGTAAGTTCAACATGTGGCTCAACTCCTGTTACGCTTGCTACCATAGGTGCTACTAGCATACTGATATATCCATCATTACACCCAATGTCAACCACTGTCTTGTCTGATCCACAAACCCTGGGCAGGTTCATTTTTTGTACTCGATCAACTGCTTGATCTTTACCAAAACGTTTTTGATACTTACGCCATTCTTTAACAATCTTCTCGCTAGGTTGTGTGAATGTTGTCATTGATTTGTATACCTCTCTTGGGTTACGATCTTTAAATATATCGATCTTGTTTTTATCCGGTAGTTTTGCTACTAACTCTGCCTCGTAACAAGGCTTAGGGTCTTTCAATGTATCTATAAGTGTTTGTCTAAATACATTAGGATTATAGTTTGCATATAGTTCTTTGAATCTATCACTCATATTAGATTCTGCTTCACTACCTACAGGGCAAGCCATTTCAAAGTCTATTAAACTTATTTCTCCATCTTCTATGCAAAAGTTACTTAATGGAAATACATTTTGCTTGTTTACTTTTGCCTTGCCATCCATGCCTACATGGAAATATTTTATATTATGTTTTTCTAATGTATCTGCAATACGATTTACTTGATCTAAGTATAACATCAAATCATGTTCTTGCCAAGTATAAAATAAACTTTCACCAGCAGTGGTCATTTTTATACCCAGTATATCACTGTATGTTTCAATTAGTTGCGGAAAGTGTAACTCACCTTTTAATCTTGTTAAGCAAGTTGTTTCTCTATCCCAACAGTCTTGATATGTGCCTCTACTAGGTTTAAGTGCTTTATTCCTTATGTTAAATATTTTTACAACAGATTCATCTCTAATGAATACACCACTAGTTTTACCTATACTGTATTTCATTAGTTTTTAATTTCTTTAACCTTCCACATCTTGCCTGTACCGTTAAACTCGCCTATAATATTGATGCTGTGTCTACGCTCTGTTGGGGCAATCCGAGGAGTAACACTGTGTACACTGTCTTTTACATTTAGGAACATACAAAAATTGTTTGCACGATAAGGCACTTCAAACACAGGCTCATGTAAACTATTGTCTACTTGTCTACCTAGACTCTTGTTTACTTCTGTGATTTGCCCTGTTACACGATGCACTGTAAAGTTGCCGCCATCTGCCATGTCTGCTTGCTTGCGCATGTATAACAGTCCAGCATAAATCTCAACAGGATTATCAACATGTGGAGTGCGACTTGTGCCTGTTTGATCCACAGGTTCATGTACAACAAACTGACAGTCAGTAACATAGTGTCCACTGGGGTCAACATCACGCACACTAACTGGTTTAGTTTTTAAATTTTCATAAAACTCTTCACCATATGCTGCAACAATATGCGGAGCAAATAATTCTGCGCATGCACGAAAGTATTCTGTACTTGAATGATATCTAAAAAAGTCTTGCCAGATAGCAGGTGGTTCCCACATCTCTGCTTCTTTACATTTAAAGCGATAACAAATACCGCCATCATGTGGCTGTGTATTATTAACAATCATATCCTCTGGAAATGTTGCTTCTAGTTCTCTGTAAAATCTATCAGGCATTGCACCTTCTACACAAACATAAGGATACGGATCGCTGCGTACTTCTGTTATGTTTTGTAATACACTTAGGTTACTCATTTTATCCCCTTACTTTTTTGTTCTTGTGTTGCATCATACTCATGTGGATTTTTCATTTTCTCTGCTCGTATTTGTTGTTTACTAACTTGTCTTAGGTCTTGCCAATGAGGATTATCACTGTGTTGAAATCCACCTACTAGGTCACCTGCTAGACTTTTTCCAACTTCTTTTCTAAAGCCTTTTAAGTGATCCATGTATGCTCCCAATGGACTATTAATAAAAATATGTCCACCTTTGTCTGGTCCGCCTAGGTCATTAAATTCTACACCCACTGCTTTAAAGTCTTCCACTAGTTCGCCAAAGATAAAACTATCATGGTATTCATCATGTTCAAAGATGTCATCGCTTTCGTATATCCAACGCCACTGCTCCATAAACTCCGCGAACTTTGGATGGTTGCGATTAAACATCATCCAGCCGCACTCGGGCCAAGTCCTGCGTCCCAAGTATGTAGCAAGTTGATTTTCACTAGGAGCAATGCTGTGTATAAACTCCAGTGTCATAGGTGTATGTGTTCTTACATCACCGTCACACCAAATAAAGATGTCTGTGTTGCAGTGTTCTGCAAAGTGCCAAAGTGCAAATACTTTGTTTGCAAAGCGACTTGCATCCCAGAGAAAACTTTTTTTAGTTTTATCTTTATTATGTCCATGTGCATGTGGATTGTCTTTGTGTCTTAGTTGCCAACTTTTTAAATCTGGCAACGCTGTTCGTTGATCTGTTAGTGTAATCATAGGATTACCCTGTACATCTGGATTGTGATCCTCTGCATATATAGTTAGAGGCACTTCCTTGGGCCAGCATGCATTGTATCCTTCAATGAACTGTTTGCCATATTTCTTATAGCCCGTCTTGTGCCAAGTGGTAAATACTGATAATGTGCGCATATAACTATTTATAGGTTTTAGAATACAAATGAAAATATCTCACTTTCCAAACAACTTACCAGGTAATGCAAATGAAGTTTATCCACAACTTGTGGATGCTATACAAAGTACAGACACACTAGTAGAAAATGATATGGATGCTGATGCTGCTCTTATATGGAGTGTGTTGTGGTATGGTAAGATGAGTGCAAACAAGCGTGTTTGGGATCACTACCGCGCACAGAATAAGCCAGTTATTGTCATTGAAGTGGGCGGGCTTATACGCAATACTACTTGGAAGTTGGGTATAAACGGGATCAACAGAGATGCAGACTTTGCAGTGGATTATTACATGCCAGACGATAGACTACAAAAGTTTGGTATTGTATTGCAACCTTGGAAACAACATGGTGAATATGTACTAATATGTGGACAACACGGACACAGTGAACAGTGGCGTGATATGCCTGATATGGATACATACTATCGTGATACTATTGCACAAATACGCAAGTTTACAGACAAGCCTATAGTTGTTCGTAGTCATCCTCGCTATAGAGAGTCGCTGCACTGGGCATGTGACATGCAGTGGTATAAAGAACAAGACGTAACTTGGAACATACCCAAGCATGTGCAACAAACATATGACAGTTTTGATTTAGAGCATATGCTAAAGCATACACACTTTACTGTAAGCCATAGTAGCAATGCAGGCATTAACAGCGTCATACAAGGTGTACCTGCAATAGTAAGTGAAAGTAGTTTAGCATATGATGTTGGAACTAGCATGGGCGGATGGTTAAGCAAGCCCAACAGACATGTGTGGCTGAGTCGCATGACATACACTGAATGGTTTGCAGATGAAATTGGCGTACAGTGGAATCGCATAAGAGCAAAACTATAGTGTTGCATATTTGCAACACAAATAAAAGAAATCACACACCAGGTTAAGAATATATTGCTTTTTTAGCAACAAAGTAATAAAATTACTATAAATATCCTTGTTATGTTTTCGCCAAGCTATTCGTGTTAACTCACCTTTTTGCAAGCATAATAAAGAACAAAACAGCAATAAATGCTGTAAACTAACCCCCCAGAAGGAAATATAAGACAATGAAAAGACTACTCGCAACTACTGCTCTACTGGCAGTATTGACAACACCTGTTATGGCTGATGTAACTATCGGCGGAGACATGGAATGGTCATACCAGGACAACGACGGAACAACATCAACAGTAATGGATGGTGATATTAACTTTAAAGCAAGTACTAGTACAGACACAGGCATGACATACGGTGCAGATTTTAATCTTGACCAAGACGGCAATGATGATGGCGGCAACAGTATTACTATTGCTAATGATGGATTTAAACTTGATCTAGGTGATGTAAACAGTGCGCTTGATGCTATCGACGACACAACTGACTTTACATATGTATTAGGTAATGGCTCACCAAGCACAGATCATTCAAGTATTTTAAGTCTATCACCAATCGGTGGACTTACATTGAATGTTAGTAATGCAACTGGTAATGATTATGGCACATCAGCAGGCGAAGGCTATGCTTACAGTGGTACATACGACTTAGGATATGCAACTGTTGGTGCAGGTCAGATGAAAAATGCTGATGATTCAGAAGAACTACTTATGAATGTAACTGGCAATGTAGGACCAATTGGTCTTGCTTACGAAAAGCATACAGCAACAACTGCAGCAGACGTTGACACAGACACAACTACAATGGGCGCAACATTCGACGTTAGTGATGCACTTATGATTGGAGTTGAAACAATGAAAGCAGAATCAGCTGGTACAGTATCAAGCGATGAAATTACATTTGGCGCACAATATACTGTAGCACCAGGTCTAGTTGCATTTGCTGAAAATACATCAGATGACAAGACTGCTAGTGAGAAAACTACAGCATTTGGTATTGCAGTAAAATTCTAGTTTATATTTAGGATAATAAAAAAGCAGCGGAAACGCTGCTTTTTTTGTGACTTATGTATGCCATCTATAATCTTGCACTGTACCATCTAGCCAAGTAGTTACAAGGCCCTGATCCTCTAGTATTCCGTTTCGCATGATAATTTCTCGCATGTTGTCACTTACAATATCCATGTCTGTCATTGCATACCATGTTGTATCATAAGGCAACGGATCTCTTTCTTTGTATACTACTACTTGGATAATGTCCTCATACTTGCGCTTTTGCAAATAAAAATCTTTAATATCGAAACCGTTTAGGCCCAACAAATAAAGTAATTGCGTACTAGTAAATGTATTCACGTGTCCAGGAGGTGTATAGTTCTTAAACATATGATGCACAACATTAATTGTACTAGGTACGCTTAGGTATAGCATACCTCCCAAGGTCATTGCACGATTGACACGACCTAAAAACTCCACTGGACTGTAGATGTATTGCATTACATCGTGACACCAAACAACATCAACCGGAACCGGTGTCATTGGATTATCAGTGTTAAGATCATGGTTCTTGTAACGTATGTTGGACCGTTGTGGCTCTATTTGTTCACTGTTATAATCAAGACCGTGACATGTAATATCCAAGTATCTACCAGGCTCGCCATCTTCATTAAAATCACGCATGTTTGCCCAGTATTCTATATGAGTGCCGTTGCCGCACCCTAGGTCAGCCATGTGTTTAATACTGCGCTTAAAATCATCAAACTGATTGAGATACTCAAGCGTTTGTTCACCCAGTGTCTTGTTAGTCAATTCTAATATCTTCCATACCTGCTGTACGCAAACGAACAACATGTCCCATTTGCCACTGCTTTGTGTCCAAGCCTTTCATAATGCCTAGCCATCTATTGCGGAGTAATGCTACTTCGTTAATAATAGTTTCAAAGTCGATAACTTCATCTTCACCATCTACATACTTTTCAGCATCACGACTTGTTAGCGCACGGGCATATCCTTCCAAATACTTTTGGAAATGCTTGCGTCTAATCTTGCGTAGTTGAATGTTGAGATAGTTAAGCACCGCTTCAATCTCTTGCAGTTGATTAAAACGATGTTCAGTAATGCCTGGCAGTGCTGTAATGTTTCGTTCTACAATACCTTTAACATGGCACTCACGCTTTGCTTCTTCCAATTCGCTTTCATAGTAATTAATGAAACTTGGAATAGCACCTAAGTCATTTACAATTCTGTTATAGTATTGGCTCAATACTCATCTTCTTCGAATTCGAAGTCCTCTTCTCCAAGCAAATCTTTGACACTTGCTTTAAGGAATTTATCTACACCACCAAGTTTAAACAAGTCTTGCTCATCAAGAATCTCTTGCATATCTTCTACAAAATGATCACTTGCTAACTGTCTGTCTTTTGCTGGTATGTACTCTTTAAGAATTTTATAAGCGTCAATTACAACTTCAACGTCACTCATTGTTTTCCTCTAATACTTCGCCTGTTTCTGGATCAATTACATCTTCTGTTACTGTGCCCTCAACGATATCATCAATACTTAGCCCATCTGCATTACTAATGTCATCCATAATTACTTGCAGTTTATCACCTGTCCAGCCTTTGCGGAACTCAAGCATTTCTTCACCTGCAGTAGTCGTATACTTTAGTCGATTACCTTGTTTAGTAAGCATGCCTTTTGCTTCAAATAAGTCAAGCAATCCACTGTATGGATCCATGCCTGTTTCATATGGAATCTGTACTTGTACTGCTTCAAACGGCTTTGCATAACGTGTTTTCATAACTTTACACGCAGCACGAATACCTTGTACTGTAGTAGTCTTATTACCATCTG
>Ga0209535_1003401_pt1 | contig 10112 bp, 10 predicted proteins | sample LinPmetageLP28_FD_184041 | JGI IMG/M metagenome (GOLD analysis project Ga0209535, IMG submission 184041) | Marine viral communities from the Pacific Ocean - LP-28 (SPAdes) (version 2) | ecosystem: Environmental > Aquatic > Marine > Oceanic | place: Pacific Ocean | collected 2009-08-22
CTTATCCTAGTGTTTAATTGTGTTGTACTTGTAGTTGCCGTAAAAGTATTTGTAGTAGTTGGACTGTTTGGAAATGCTTTAGTATTTAAAGCAACTTGTGCATTACCTGTTTGTGATCCAAAGTCTGGTAAAAATCTGCTAATACGCATTATGTATTCCCCTTCTCCTTGCAATCCTTGTTGATCACTAATATCATAGTCTCCTGATTCAACGTTTGCTAAAATAGCATTTGTAATACCACTAGCAAAAACTTCATCTGTTCCTACTTCATGCTGCCAAAAATAACTAGCACCGTTGGTTACACCATTAATAATAGGTGAAGTGGGTGCAATATTAGTTACATACTGTGTAGCATATGGTTTTCCGTAAACTCCTTCTGGAGTCCATGTAGTTCTAGCAAGTGAACTTGTAGTCCATATTGGATCCGAGTCGCTTGATTCTATATAATTGTAACTAACTGAACGATTAACTTCGTCCGAACCTTGGCCACAATAAAACCAAGTTACTTCACCAAATAAATTATTAACTGCACCATGTATTTGTTGGTTAGCATTAACATTAATATCTTCAAAAACATAATCTTCAACTAGACAAGGCATACTATAAACTCTACCTCCAGTGTATTTAAAGAAACCATTTGGTCCCATCCAATAAGCAACACCATCAATTTCTACTGGTGCGTGTTGACTAGATATTCCACAGTTAGTCCCTACTTGTTCAAAGCCAAAAGTAAAAGGCTGTCCTACAAATTTCATAGTGTACATTGCTGTATCCGACCAAACATATAGAGCTGTCTTACCTGCTATTACTGCAAGTAATTTAGATCCATCAGGAAGTCTTTGTGACCCCGCTGTGTTAGTTGCACTAGCTGTATAAGAGCCAACACTATCAATATCTTCTTGGTCAGAGAATCTTACAAACATATCGTCTTGACTTGTAAAATCACCAATTATTGTTTCGGTTCCAATAAAAACTAAATGTCTATCTGGAGTTGACACACACATGTCTCTTGATGCTGTTGGTGCATTAGGTAATATAACTGCCCTTGTTGTTAAAGCACCAGCTTGAGTTGGATCCCATTGCCATACTTTTTTATTATGAACTAAAGCTAATAAAATTTGTCCGTAGTTAACTAGTCTCCATTGTCCTGGTTCAATTACAACTTGCGCTGAAGAACTTGCACTACCCCAACCTACATAGTTACTTGCATCATATACTGTAACACCATTTAAATGAGAAGTTCGAGCACTACCGCTAAATCCTCTAGTTATCCCAGTGACTGTATTTCCTGCAATACCTGTGTAACCAATTAATTCATTATTAACTTGAATGACTTCCGTTGATCCACCACTAGGGATTGTAAAACCAGTTGTTGCAGTCAGTGTAATAGCTGTGGCACTTCCGTTATTACCGCTAGTGTTATCAGCTAAGGCTCCGTTTAGAGTTGTAAATGTTGGTGGTATAACTTGTCCTCCATAAGTATTAGTCCCCCATCCAAAACCATAACCTTGTGTGACAGGTCCTATTACATAATAAGGATCTATAGTTATTGTTCCAATAGCCCCACCCGTTCCTGTTTCATTATTGTTAACTAAACTAGTCATTTTAGTAGTCAATGTAGTTGCACTTGGAGTGCTTAAAACTTCAAATAATTTATCATTAAAATCTGCAGCAGTAAAAGAAGTACCTACAGGTGTGTTAGTAAAACTACCATCTCTTACTAAAAGAATGTCTCCTACAGTTGCATTGTGTGCAGCACCATAAGTAAAAGTTAAAACACTAGACCCGTTAGTAGTTCCAATAGAAACTCCTGTTTGAATATTTGTAGTATCGATTGGGGTAATATCATAGACAGCACCTTCAAAATAAATATAAAGCATCTTGTTAGTACCAATTGCTACATATTTATTCCCTGCATTATCTACCCAAGCGTGTTGATCTCTACCCGCACCCACTAAATTACTTGAAGTTAATTGCTGCCAACCACCAATTTTTTCTGGGTAGCTATATCTAAAACGCATATAGTCTCCATTAACCCATCGCCCCTCTGCTCCAGTATCTGATGATTGCTTATCTAAACCTGGTTTTAACGTAATTTTTGTTAACATATGACCCCATTATATTATGCCTTAACCATCGAAGGAAGACCTAACATAGGTCTTTTATCAAAACGGTTTTCTTCAGCAAAAGGACCATTCACATGGTTATAATGAAGAAACACCTGTCCACAGATAGTACCTTCAAAAGGTTCTCTCCAATGCTCTAATTCACATCCACTATATACCAGCATATCTCCAACATCAAGCAGGACTTTTGTGCCTTCTATAAAGATTGGCCAAGGATCCCCACCCAAGTGTATTGTAGTTGATATCTCACAGCTTGGTCTGTCTTTATGTTTCTTTAATTCATCACCTTTTTTATATGCTCTAGCGTAGGAATATGTAGGACATAAGTCTAGTCCAGTTTCATTTTTCATTATAGGTAATACTTTAACCAGTAAAGTTTCCATTACAGGATCAGCGTAATGGGAATAAGTATTAGGTATTTGTTCGTCTGTCCATGTACCGAACATTCCATTATCATAGATAATGTTATTTTTATACATAAACTCAACGGCATCTCTTTTAAGTAAGAAATAATTAAATATAAAATTAGTTAACTCGTAGTTAATAGCACTTTTAATTACTTGATATTTATTACTATTTTTAAAACTCATACATACATTCCTTTCTGTAAAAAATTAAAAGACACAGATATTCTTATATCATTACTATTATTTGTATCAACACAATGATTAAGATATGAAGGAAACATAATTAATCGGCCCGCTGCAGGTTTGTAACGAATTTCTCTTAAAGCATATTCAGGTATAGGTTCTTTTCTATTGGCTGTCATCATTAAACCAAGAGATTTTGGGTCTTCTATCATTAAATCACCGCAGTTTTCTGGTGTTTTTACATAATACACTCCTGACCATAAAGAATTTGGATGCATATGTTTTAGGTTACTTGATCCTGGATAATTTATATTAGCCCACATATTACCCAAGTGAGGTTCTGAATTATAGTTTTCTTTTTCATAAATTATTTTTTGAGCTTTATAAAGATCTTCTACTAACGGTTTATACTCTTCTTTTTTGTGCATACTATCTAAAGAGTGCCAACCGTTAATATTAGTTCTCTGCATTCCTTTTTCTTTTTCTTGCCATTTTATAATATGTTCTTCTAAATATTTATTAAAATCAACATTACCTATATCTACACTGTAAATAGGAGTTGGAAAATGTAATTCTTGTTTCATTTAAAAGAAGGTCCTCCAAACCACATAACTAAAGAACGCCTAAGACCTTTAGTAACTTGAACTGCTCGATGCCTACAGAAAGATGCAAAAAATATTGCGTGGCCTTGTTTAGGTCTAACAAATTTTCCCTCTGCCATTAACTCTAAACCACCTCCTTCATACTCATCATCTGGAGACAAAGCTAACGTCATAGATATTTTTCTAACAGGGGGTTCTTTTTCAAAAGTTACATCATTATCTACATGCCAATCATAAAAACCACCTGCTTGATATTCTGTGTATTGAGCAGGTTCTGTTAATTGCATTCCTTCAAAACCAAAATGATTATTATTTGTTCTTAGCATCAACTCTTCAATTACTGTATACATAGGTATTGCTTTATTAAAGGGTATCCACGATATATCTGAAGTTCTTTTTTTAAAATCTACTTTACCTTTTTCATCACTTACACCTATTTGAGCATCTTGTTTGGGCTGCTCTCTTCCTATTTTAATTATTTCTTGACATTGTTCTGGTGTAAAAACAGGATTATTTGTTGTTACAATATACGATTTCCATTTAGGTTCAGTTAAAATCATTGAGCACCTTTATTTATTATAGGATTATAATCAACATCACAATTTGCAGCTAGTGTTCTTCTAGTTTGTGTAGTCCCATTAAAAGGGTAGACGGTATGTCTCATGTCGTAGGGAAATACATAAAAATCCCTTAACTGCATAGGGGGTTCATAATCTATTTTTGCAAACTGCCCTGAACTTGAACCAAAAATTTGTAATTTACCATTCTGGGGTGTGTGCTCTGCAGAATATTCTTTGCCATATGTATCCGGTAATTTTAATATCATAACTGAAGACAGTCCGGTATGAGAATTTCCCGAATGAGTGTGTGCAGGATTGTATTCATGTTTCTTCATCTCGTTAATCCACATAGAATTTAATTCTATCTCATACCCTTTAATTTTATTATGTTCTAAATAATGATTGTAACAATCTATAAACCAATCAAATATCTCTTTTGTTAAAAAATTATGACGTTTTACTTTACTCTCATCTTTCCCATTATAAAATAAAGAATGTTCATTTTTAATTTTTCCAATTAACTGTTTATTAGCGGGTATTAAATTATAAAATTTTGTTTCATATATATTATTAATTTTTTCAAATATATCTAATGGAACTTGATATCTAATAACAGACTGACCTAAATGTATAGGTGTAAATTTCATTAAAATTTATTTTTTAGGGATAGCTTCTGTTTTATTATTTTTAATAAAGGCACCTTCTTTTTCTTCTCTATATACAGACTCTAATTGAGACATAATATTAAACACTTCGTTCTGTGGAGTACCTGCAGTGATGGTAGCTTTTTTATGTTCTAAAACCTGTCTTAAAGATACCGCTTGATGAGTGTTAACATTTTGTTTATCAAAACTACCGTCATCAAATTCCTTTTTTAAGTTAGACCAAAGATTTATTTCTCTCATTCTATCTTTAGCAGTAAGTTCCATATTAGCTTTACCATATATTTTTTGGTCAAGTTCTATTTTTAATAATTCTTTTTCTAAATCATCTTTTTCTTTTTCAATTTTTAAATGTGTTTTTTTTATTTCAATATCATTTTTTCTATAATCAAAAGACAAGCTCATTAAATTTTCTAAAAAAACATTTTGTTCTCTAACACACTGCCAGTATTTTGCAGCTCTGTTGGGATAACGGCCGTCATCTAAAACAGATACACGCATTTCAGTTTCTGTTCTAAACACTTGTTTTTTATGCCAAGTATCTTTAAGTTCAGAAGTAAGTTCTTTAAACTGTTTAAATTGATCGTCATCTAAAATATTATTTAAATGATTATGTTCTTGTTCAATTATAGATACAATATTTCTTTTTTCATCTTTCATAGTATTTCCTTTATAGTTGTTTTAGTTTATTTGTCAAATTATAACACGCCCGTATCGTTCTTTTATTTCTTGTGGTATTTTTTCTATGTATGGATTGTATATTTTTCTTATTTTTCCAGGCCATATTTTGTGCATATTACTACCTACTACCTTATCATTATACTGCACTCCGTTAATATCTATTTGTTTTAAATTTTCAAAGTAATGAGGATAGTATTCTATATTTAAAAATTTATACAAATTTTTAAGATGGTTTTCTGGATCTAAAACAAAGTCATCATATTTTAAAAGGTAACACATATTTTTATGTTCTGGTTTCATTGCATTTTCTACAGCCATTAATTGTTTTGCAATTGCTCCTTCCGTATTCATTAACATCATCAACTTGTCAAAATCTGTTGTATGACCATATCTGTTTGGAAAAGCATCTGGATTTTCTGTATACCATTGCATATAACTTGCCAACACATCTATTAAATTTCTCCAAAGAATAATTACTTTAAACGGTTTTTTGTAATATTTTTTCATCACCATTATATTATCGGGAGTCATAACTGGTCCACGATCTATAATATATTTCTGAGGCCAGTCTTTATAATAGTTATCAAAAACTGATTCTAGCACATTGTCTAAAGATTTATGGTCTGGATAGTTTTCAAAAACATCTGTTTGTTTTAAAAGATGTAAATCTTTTATTATTTCAAGTGTAATAGAATTTGCAGTGCAAGCTATATCTGGATTTTGGTTCATTACAGATGCAAACAAGGTATTGCCTGATCTAGGTAACGCAACCAAGAAAAATAATTCTTCTTTCATAAAAGCAATGTACTAAATTAATTATATTTTGTAAAGTTTAACTTGCAAAAGTTACTGTTGCTGGTCCTTGATTATATTCTTCTGTTGCAGTTACTGCACTAGGAGTTGATCCACCTGTTGCTAACGCTGAAGTATTGCCTGTTCCCGCACTTGCTACCCCTCTTCTTGCCGTACTTAAACTTGAAACACTTGTCCAAGCACTACCATTCCAAGATTCTGTTGCAGCTGTTATAGCCGGCTCATAACCTCCACAAGCAATAGCCAATGTTTGGCTTCCTGAAGCGCCCCTATTACTAGTACTAGTGTTTAATATTTCTCCAAGATTTGTCCAGCTTCCATTATAGGATTCTGTGTATCGACCGGAGGGGCCAGGACTTCCTCCAAAAGCTAATCCAGCAGTACTAACAGTCCCACTTCCTCTTATAAAATTCCTTGCGGTATTCATTGAATTACCATTTGTCCAACTAGATCCATTCCAAGATTCTGTAACTGCAATGACACCTGGAAGTGGAGTTCCACCTGCATTCGTACCCTCTCCTCCAAAAGCTAAAGCGTCTGTATTTGAGGCACCAAAACCCCCTAGACGAATTCTTCCTGTATTTAAATCAGGAGCATTTGTCCAAGAAGTATTATTCCAACTCATTGTGTTAAGGCCATAGGGACTCGATGGTCTCTGACCTCCAAAACTTAAACCTGAAGTTCGAATACCTGCTGCTCCTCCATACCATGAACCTTCTCCAGAAGGTTGAGCTGGTGCTGCTGTCCATGATGTTCCATCGTAAGTTTGTGAAGTATCTACAGGGCCCCCAACACTTTGACCACCTGATGCTATAGCATCATTTTGAGTGCCTACACCAAACATTGCATATGTCGCAACACCTAAACTTCCACCTGTAGCCCATGAACCAGGATTTACTAAAAACCCCTTTACCCTGTTCTCACTACTATTATACCAAATTTGTCCATTGATTGGGTTCGATGGATCTGAAGATAAGACCTCTATATTTGTTCCATGTATTTCTTTGTATGTAGCCATAATATTTAACTTGTTGTTATTATTCTGTTTCCTAAATTATTATCTAAGAATGATTCTGTTTTATCTCTAGCTCCTGTATTAGGACTGTCTCCACCTCCAAAACATATAGCTGATGTACTATTAGCTCCTGCTCCATTAGCACCCGAACCATGAGCTAAACTCATATTAGGTAAGTTAGTCCAAGCAGTTCCATCCCAACCTTCTGTTAATTTGTATAGACCCGGACCTGTTTCTCCTGCCAGAGCGAGTGCATTTGTTTGAGTTCCACAACCTCCTAAATAATTTCTTGCGTTGTTCATACCAGCAACTTCTGTCCAACTTCCATTATAAGTTTGAGTTCTAGTAACTCTTCCACTTCCCGGTTGATCGTAACCTCCAAAAGCTAAAGCAGCTGTTTCAGTTCCCGATGCAGCTAAACCTCTTTGTTTACCTACCATATTAGGTTGAGCAGTCCAGCTTCCATTATAAGATAAAGTGGCGTTTTCTTGAGGTGGGCTATTATCTGGTCCTCCACCAAAAGCTAATGCACTTGTAGTTGTCCCTGTAAGACCTAGTTGTCTTTTTGGAGAAGGTAAAGCAGTTTGACCTGTCCAAGATCCATTATAAGAATCTACAGTAGCCGCTCCTGCTCCTGTAGGACTGTCAGAACCAACTGATAATGCTAATGTCTGAGTACCGGTCCCACCATTTCTCCATCTGTCAGAAGGCATACCGGTTTGAACTGTCCAAGATCCATTATAAGATTCTACCGAATTTACTTTCGGACCAGGAGCTTGGTTACCTCCAAAAGACAATGCAGAAGTAGATGACGCTCCCGAAGCGGCCATCTCTTTTCTCCCAACATTCATATTGGGTTGACTAGACCAACCTTGTACAAGAGTACCTGAATTATATTTTAAAGAACCAGATGTACTATTATACCAAACTTGTCCTACAAACGGAGCCGGTGGATCCGAAGACAGATACTGTACTTTTTGACCATTAATTGCTTTATAAGTACTCATTTAAATTTTTATTCCTCTAATGTTATGTCAGCGGGTCTTGAGTTGTTAGCTTTTTCTTCATCAGATAAAGCATCCCATGCAGTTTGTTCTGCAGTGATCTCAACGTCAACAATTGCTTGCGCTTCATCTTTTGTTTTAGGTACTCCTAGCACTTTATTAATCCAAAGATTTGCATCTTTGTTATGTGCAGGTACTTGCCAAACATTACCAGGTAAACCGGAAAATGCAATTTTTGAAGATTCACCATGTTCAATGAACCCTTTGCCCCAGTTTTCTGCTACGCAGTATTGATTTGTTTTTGCCATATTGTTTCCTCCTTAATTAAGTTGTTGTTAATGTTACTGCTGTAAATGCAGGTGCACTAAATTCTTCTGTTGCATTAGTTGCTCCAGGAGTTTCTCCTCCTATAAGCAAAGCTGCTGCTGAAGTTCCACAACCTGCCGTATATTTTCTAGCTACACTATTTGTAGCAGGAGAGATTGTCCATGCACTTCCGTTCCAAGATTGTGTTTGGGTGGTTAAAATTCCAGGATTTACGTCTACAGTATATCCACTCATTCCTACACAGGATGTTGTAGTTCCTGCAATTGACCAACTCAACATAGGTGTAACCAAATTACCTACAGTTGTCCAACTACCATTATATAATTCTGTCTGCATACCTTTATCACCGGGACCAGATCCAATTTGATAACCACCTCCAGCTGCAATGGCTAAAGTAGAAGTTCCCGCTCCACCTAAACCAAATCTTGCTGTATTCATAGTAGGTTGATTTGTCCAAGAACCATTATATTGTTCACATGCATTTTGATAACCTCCTGAGTTTCCACCAAAAGCTAAAGCTGCAGTGTTTGAAGGACCGGCACCTGCAAATTGTTCGTGCCCTACATTCAAGGCTGGAGCACCTGTCCAGCTACTTCCATTCCAACTATTTGTTGCAGTAGCACCACTTGCACCACCATAACCTAATGCTGAAGTTTGACTACCCGACCCAGTTAAATCGTCTATTGATGCAGGATAATTAGCACCTGGATCTGACCAACTTGTTCCATTGTAAGTTTCTGTATGATTTACTGGTCCTGGTTCTTGACCAGCAAAAGCCAAAGCTGCTGTTTGAGTTCCAGCCGAACCAAGTCTCATAGCATTATTATTTAAATTTCCACCTGTAGCCCAAGCTCCTGTAGTTACTTGTTTATTTAATTTAAATGTACTATTAGCAGAATTAAACCAAACTTGGCCTTCATTAAATGTAGGGTCTCCTGCAATGTTTTGTATTCCAAAACCGTTGATGCCTTTATAAGTAGACATTACTTAGTCTTCAGTAACCAACCTTGAGTTCCATCGACATAGACCAACGTATTTGCTGCTCTTTCTATTGAAACTGTTAAGTCGGATGCTGCTCCTTGAATGGGTTGACTATTTCTTGCAATAGTTAAAGCATATGTATCAAATGTTCCTGCGTAATCTACAAAAGAAACTTCTGCTCCAATAGCTGGTGATGCAGGAAGTGTCATTGTTCTAACTGCAGCTGTTGTATTTATAAAATATCCTTCTCCAGCTACTGCTGTAAAATCAGCAGCTTTAACTGCTTGCCATGATGTTCCACCTGAATTATCTGCAAAAGATAAAACTCCTGAACCGTTTGTTACTAAAATTTGATCTGCTGTTCCTGTTGCTGCAGGCATTGTTAAAGTGTAAGCTGCACTGACAGTTGCTGGTGCTTTTAAACCAACATACTCTGCACCTGAAGCGTCACCTAATCTTAATTCTTTTTCTGCATCAATTTGTAAAGCTGTTGCGGCTACCCATGTTAAATTTGCATCTCCTTCTAATGCACCAGCTGTACCCGCTACTACCACTCTTGTGTCTGTTAAGTCAGTTACTTTAGCACTTGCCATTGTTGTGTCAGTGCCATCAAAAGTTAAATTTGCTGATCCTGCAAAAGCTCCTGAACTATTGAATTGTACTTGAGTGTTTGATCCACCTGGTAGACCCCCTATTACAACTTCTACTATATCTGGATTAACAGCATTATTACCTTTTGCATTTATAATTT
>Ga0209535_1003402_pt1 | contig 10112 bp, 8 predicted proteins | sample LinPmetageLP28_FD_184041 | JGI IMG/M metagenome (GOLD analysis project Ga0209535, IMG submission 184041) | Marine viral communities from the Pacific Ocean - LP-28 (SPAdes) (version 2) | ecosystem: Environmental > Aquatic > Marine > Oceanic | place: Pacific Ocean | collected 2009-08-22
TATTTATTTCTGATGTGCTCTAAGTAGAGGCTGTTCGAATTTCCTATATTATCTGCTATCTGTTTGTCTGGATTTAATATACGAACTTTAAAATTATTTATTTGTATAGGTAATCCTTTATGAATATATGGGACTGACGGATTCCCCTCGTTGTAAAATGATGTGAAGTTATCTATCGATTGATATCTACTAACAACTGCCATAATATTTGTGAATGTATTATTAACCCCTTTCATTTTATTATCAAATCCTGAAACTTCAATAATAAAATATGGATTTTGTAATTGGACATTATTAATACTATTCTGTGCCATGATTGGTTCTAGTGTAACTACCGATGAACCCCCCGGAGGAGTAGATGTTACATCATCAGATAATGGGGCAGATATAAAAGTACCAGTTGTTGGATATGTAACAGCTACTGAAGTATACGCACTACTAAGATTTTTAGACATTTCTAAATTTGGGATTTTAAAAGTTGTTAAATTTGTAAATGCTCCTAAATTAGCATGGTTAACTTGAGCTATTCCACATAATAAATTATTAGAAAATTGAGCCGCCGTTTGTCTATCTGGTGTATCTAAAAATCCTAATTTTTGGAATAAAGAATGCGGTTTAACATTATTTAAAATTGCTCCTCCAGCACTGCCAGAATATCTAAAATTTCCAGATGGTGATGCTGTATTACTTTCAACTGTTTTAACAACTAAAGTACTACTAGAATCAAATAATGGAGTATGTAATAAAAATTTAAATCTTTTTAAGTCTGGATCAAATTCAATAGCAGGTTCAGAACATCCAATAATATATTTTTTTGGTGCATCTGTTACAACATTACCAGAAGCACTAGGATAATTTGTCCCACTTGGAATTTGAATAACGACTGAACCATCAGTAGCACGAACTAAAAATAAACCATCATCTTTTTGAGTTGCTGTACCTGCTGATAATCCGAAATCTTCATATGCTTCATCAATTGTTTTTAAAAAGTTATTATTACTAGGTCTTGTATTTGTAAAAACTTGATTAGCAACAGTTGAAGAAGCATCAACCGCTTGAAGTTTATCAGTCATAATTTTTTGTAATTGATTAGGATCATAAAATCCAGATTCTAAATTAATTTTAACATTATATAAAAATGGTTGTAATGTATCTTGATTTTGGATATCCACACTCCCTTGAGTAAATCTACTTCTAACTCCTGCTTTATCTAAATCCTCATTCTTTTGGTCTTCGTTGTGGAACATGGTTGTCCCAAATCTAATATTTAAAGGTAAATGGATGTTTCCATCTCCATCTGGTGTCGTTGCATTAATCGTGAAAAAAACATCAGGGTTGACTGGAGGCTGGACTACTAAAGGAATTTTAACACTAAAACAATAAAATTTACGATTATCATCAGTTGAATCCGCCCCTTCATATTTAACATGATAATTAATATTACCCTGTTCATTCATATTTATTCCGTGAAAGTGGCCGCCATATTTAAATGTAAGTGAATTTACTTGTGTAACATTTGAACCCGCTGCTATTTTATTACATAATAGATAAGGCTCACAATCATTAAAATCATCTCCTGTATAATTTGGATTGTATGTACCATTCCTTATCTTGCCCCGCATATCTATTTGACTTTGATATAAAAAAAAATCCATTTCAACACTTGTTTCTTCTTCACTAATAAATATTTGCCCACTGTTTTCTGCAACGGAGTCTACAAATCCGCTTTTCAAGGCGATGGACTCATTTTCCCTAATAGTCAGGGGTTCCTGAAGATGCACTGTGTACTCGCCGTTCTTTTCACTTGTAGATTTAATACTGTCATCTTCTCTGAGCTCTATCAAAACCGATTCTTGAATTTCTGGTATATTATTGTTATTCATATATATAAATAAATTAGAAATTAATTTATTTATTATAACTATTTATTTTAATTTAAATTTGTTTAGACATTATCCGAGACTTCATATCTTCCGCCTGAAACACTTAAAAGTTTTCTAGCTTCGGCGAAGACATGTACTCTCAAAGAATCTCCGGTTTTAGAAACAGCGTTTAGATCATATACCGACGTCCGCTTAAACTCTATTTGTAAATTATCTATTTTATCTTCAATCACGAAACCCACGTAGCCTAACTGGCCTTCCCTATTTGCCCCATCTTCTTGATTACTAGCACTATTGTCTAACTGATGGGTGTAACTTCCAAAATAGTTGTTTTGTTCCCCCCAAGTATCAACCAGTCTAGCAAGTAACATAGCATCTGCTGATGACCCTCCACTGGTTCCGATACCGCCATCGGGCAAAACATTAGCTCCGTTTACTCTTGCCTGAATATTATTTCTAAATGGTCTTTGACTTCCAAGTGAACCAGCACCAAGAACAAGATTAGCGTTAATATATTTTGCAGCATCTGAATATTCATTCATCATGACCATTCTATTAACATATTTTCCGTTATAGGCATTTAGTAACGCATTGACTGTTTGAGTTGATGGACTTACTCCAGCACTTGCCGGTTTATTTTCGGCAACTTGAAAAGAATCGTGAACATATTCATTGTGGGGAACAACCATGTTCAAAGCCTGTTCTGTAGCAGCTTGAATATCGTTATCATCTGTTAATATTTCACAGACTAGCTGGACATCATCGGAAGTAGCGGTGCCTGTCGCATTATCTCTTTTAATAACTTTTCTTTCATCTGATTCATATTCAACTCTTAGACGAAGGTTTTTAAAGACACCAGTATGTATGAATGGCATTTTCTGAAGTAAATCAAAGCAATCAGAAAGATAAACGCCGCCTTTTGTTGCGGTTGCTTGTGCTGTATTTGATTGTCCTGTCGATACATCTCCATTTTTAACTTGTGGGAATTGTATTGTGGGGTGTTTTCTTACTCTAAAACCCATTTTATTATGCATTAAATGGGATCTTTTAGATTCATTTTCTGAATTTTCGTGAAGTGTATTTTTGAAAGCGGAGAATCTATTAAGCTCATCTTGTTGTGCTAAAACTTGTTTACCATCGTATAAAGTCATACGACGAACTGAGCCGAGGACACCTGCAAGATCATTATAATTTGTTGCTGGATTTGCTACATATCCGACATTCACTAATTTTAAACTTGATGAAAGATAGACGGTGTCGACATCATCTAATTTAATTTCTGTAAATCTTTTACTTTGATTTATTTGAGGATCTTTAATATCCAATCGCGTACTGTTGGCAAGTGACATAATTATATATAATATTAATTAGAAATTAATTTTATACTATTTAAATTTATTAAATATATTCACAAAGTGAATAGTTTTATACTTTATTTTAAAGGGACACCATTGAATGAAAGAACATATACACGTTATACTTATTTAAATTATTAACTGAATCAGTTGAGATAATTGTATTAAAACTATTTTGTGTAAGATCGCGAGGCAATTGGAAATTTAATCCGGCGATAAAACCTGAACCTTTATTACTCATATTTGCCTTCATCTGATTATGACCCATATATGAAAAAGAATTTAATCCTCTTTGAATCATTTCGCCCCTATCTTCAATTTGATATTTAACCATTTCAACTGTGTTATTAAAACCGAATTCTAGTCTAGTCAATCCGTCAACATTATCTAATTTTAAATTATCGTTTCTAACTGTGTTTTCATTTGCGGTTCTTTGGAAACTAATACTCACAGCATCAACGGCAGAAGGAACTTTAGCATTAATACTAGAAACATTTGAGTTTAAAGTTTGTTTAACTGAAACAAAAGAACGGCACATCTGAGGCTGATTATCAAGATCCTGTGATGGGACTTGAACATAACTTAGTTTAACATTAGTTAATTCATAAGTGAGATCAGAAGCACCCGCTACATTACCATAAAGCAGACCTAAGTCACGAGATAAAATAACTTGTAATTTAACAAATCCAACACGACCAAAAGGAAGATTACCAGATGAAGAGGCAACTCTATTTAAACAACATAGCGGTTTAAAACTGAAACTCATCGGATCATTTAATTGTTGAGCTGCTTGGTTTGTATGTGATTTTGTTCCGTGTGCATAATTTTGAACGTGATGATTAGTAGGCATCTTAAGTTCACAAGCCTCAGAACCATTAAGTGAATCATTAATTGATCTAGTGGCTTGTTCCTTCATATTTACTAGTCTAGGATATGAATTACTAATGTTCTCAACCAATCCGTTCTGTGTACTTACCTGCATTGACTCAAGGATACCATGAGCCCCAACTTGTGGGTTAAAATAAACTAATTCAGTTGTAACTTGTCCGCCTCCAATTAAAATCTTTAGATTACCCTCTAATCTTACACTATTTTTTAATAGTGACATATCCTGATCCCCCGTGATCATAAAAGTGATATTGTCGTTTGCTGTGAAGGTGTCTTTGTTATTTTCTGGGATTCCAGAGCTATATTGATAACTTTTCATATTATATAATATTATTTAGATAATAATTTTTGAAAGATAATTTACTAGTAATATATTTATTCAAACATGATTCATAAGAATAAATTTTATACTATTTATATATTTATATTTAATGATTTTAAATAATTTTGATGTTTATTTAGATAGTTCGTGGGACTTTTGAGTATATGTGAAGACGGTTTACGGCTGTTCCTCCGATTTCAATATTGAGCTGCTTGGGCATCGCGGTCTGAGGTGAAACTGAAAAAATTGCATTGTTATCATTTACGATATTCGCACTATCTGCGGCTATCGCACTTCGTCGTTTTTCTAAGAGTGATTTTAAAGGTCTTTCATTATCGGCAAAATAACGAGATATCATATAATAATTTAATTGTTTACCTTTTTCAACATCTCTATCACATTCAAACTCATTATCATACATAATTCTATAAGATGAATACGCTAATTTAGAGTTAATACCATCATTCTGTGTCGGAAAAGCAACCATAACGCTCACGGCTTCTGCTGGAATAGTATAATTTTTTCTATGTGGGTTATTTCCGTTACCATTGTCAATTTCTGACATGTAAGTAAAATAACTTAATTTTTCAGGAACAGTAACTGCTGCTGGATTTGGATAAGTATTTAACACTAAATCTAACGAATTTATATTTCGTGTTATTGTTGCAGCATTGGTGCCTCTAAATGTTGGTTGACCGTCTGCTACTAAATCACAAGTGAATATAGCATGACCAGCAGGTAAAGCTGCGACTAATTGAGTGTCAAAAAATAAAGTTAAAGTTCCAGCTACGGTTCCGTTTGTACCATCATTGTGGTCTATTCTTTGAATAATACAGTTATCAACTGCCGCCTGTAAAACACCCGCTCCGCCTGTGGCTCCTTGTCTAAATCGAACCTGTAATTTTTGGTTTAAATAAAAAGGCGACTCTTCAACGGAATCATAAACTAATAAAGTTGATAGTTGTCTATCATCTGTTGCTCGTCCAACTGATTGAGCACCGACTGTCGCATTATCTAATTTTAACATAGAACCTTTAAATGCACTATCTTTTGTCCAGATAACATCCGCTCTATCTCCGTATTGTTCAGTTTCTAATTTAGCAAAATTAAATTCCATTTTCATTTTAGTTTGACCGTATTTAGATGTATCGAAAACTTTATTGTATGCTACTCCATAAATATCTTTTAAAGGAATTTTTAACTCGTGTGAGATTTCCTCTGATGATCCGATGGTTGCTAAATCGCCTTCACTTTTCAATACTCTATATGGGGATACTGGAAAATCGTTATATTCGTGGGTTTGTTCTGTAGCCATAACTCTATCTTCAATTTTATCGTTTTCATCTTGTGTATATTGGTTTTGAGTTACTGCTCTGAGGTTTACATCTCTTAAAGATTCTATCATACCAACTTGAGAAGCATCCATTGAAGCATGTTTCACTAATGCAACATTTTGATAACAGTCATTATCATTATCATCTGTGATGGTTGTCATTACATTATAAACTGATTTATTACCTGCTGTCTCAGTTGTCGTTACATCTGTATCTATAGCAACATACGATCTGCTTAAATCGCAGAGCATACCCTCCGGAATTGTAAAACTAATTTTATTTTTTGCTTGTGAATACGGAGCAGATTCATTTGCTGGGATCTTAACAATGTTATTACTCATTTATATAATATTATTTAGAAAATAATTTTTGAAAGATAGAAAAATATAATTATTTTTCTATTTATTCAAATATGATTCTTAGAATAAATTTTATACTATTTAATTTTATTCATTCTGATATTCCTTTGGAATTAAATATAATTAATAAGGTCAGACTCCGAACTCAACACTGGGGCGTAGTGTTGGCATCGGCGGGGGTCGTGGTAAATTTCTTTTGTGAGCAAACAGACCGGCCATCAAAGTACCCAATCCAACTACCGCCGTCACAACATCGCCAGCTATGTTTTCAGGACCTCCACTCTCAACATCACTCTCAACCATATTTTCTCCAACTTTTTTAAAGATTTTACCTCCGATTTTTCTAGTCTCACCTTCTTCCATCTCAGCATGAGCTCCTGCTATATCTTCAATATTACTTAAACCTTTTTGATCTTCTGATGGGTTAAATGTTGGTTTTTCAGGTTCTGTTGGTTCTTTTGGTGCGTTTTCATCTGTTCTATCTAATTGATTTACTTTACTTTTTGCTTTATCAATACCATCTTGAATACTTGCTCGAACGTCGGCGGTTTGTGATGTTATTCTCTGCTGTTCAGCACGGATAGCATCCCCAATTTGAAATGAAGATTGATTATTAGTTAAACCATCAGATGCTAGTGAACGAGCGTTGCGCATTTTGGCTGCGAAACTTTCAGCAGTGCCTCCTTCTTCTTTCCCAATTTGTCTAAAGGCTAAAGTAGCACGGGCTCCTGCTAAATCTCCACGACTTGCCATTTGTGCAATATCATTATCTAAACCAGTTGTAAAAGGATCTTGATATGGTGATATATGGTTGATTTCTGAACCCATATTAAGTCTGGGAACTTCACCTGTTAATTTTGATTTTAAATTTTGAGCACCATCTTTTAAAGATTTACCAATTGATCTTAATTTACCTTGAACATTTTGTTTAAAATCTCCTAAAATTTGAGATAATCTTGATCTTATTGTTGAACCGATACCTTCTGTGTCGACTTCTGAAGAATCTCTTGCTAATACATCTTCAACATTATGTTTGGATGCGAGCTTATCAACTATGTGATTTGTGAAGCCTTTCACATCACCTTTTTCGATTAAACCTGAAACGGCCTTAGTTGTGTCAGCGTCGAAGCTTGATCCAAGAGTTTTTTTTACTCCTTTTACTATAATATCGCGGGCGCCCTCGAACAGCAGAGGGCCAGATACACCCTCAAGCGGGGCTTTAACTGTTTCTGCAAATTTATTTTTTATATTATCTAAATGTGATTTATATTTTTTTTCATCTGTTTCTTTCTCTTGTCTTGCTATTTCTGAACTTTGATTTAACATGCTTTGGAACGCCTGCATTTCTGCTGCATCTTGATTCATATAATTATATTAGAATTTAAATCTAAAATATATTATATATAATATATAATGACAAAACCCATCATACGTAAAATGGTTGATAAGTCGGACAGCTTCGTAATAAAAAAAGAAAAATTAGATGATATAAGTTTTAGAATGCTAATTTGCGGACGCTCAGGTCTGGGAAAGACAAATTTAATTGCATCACTTTTATGTCTACCTGAGAATTACGGTAATGATTTTAGAGGCGAAGACATCGTAATTTTTACCCCGCTTCAGAACGATTTCAAAATGCAAAATTTAATCAAATTTAAAGAAGTTGAAGAAGTTTATACAGAATATAATGATGAAATATTAAATAATGTTTATGATAATATGGTTGATGAATTTGAATTATCAGTGATGGATAAAAAAGTTCCTCGTCAAAAAATTATAATCTTAGATGATGTAAGTTTTGGTTCAGCTTTAACAGGAAAAAAAAATGCTCTTAATCGTGTATTTATGAATGGGAGAAAGCATAATATTTCAGTTATGGTAAGTACTCAGAAATATTCACAATTAGCAACCGGGATTCGTGCTAATGCTTCTAGTATATTTTTTTACAATAGTTCAATGAAGGAAAAAGAATTATTTGAACTTGATGCTAATTATATCGGTAGCAGAAAAGGATTTTTTAAGATGCTTTCAGATAATTTAAATACTAAAAGAGATTTTATTTATTGTAATTTCACTAGTGAAAATGTTAAAGACATGTATATGGATACTAATTTTAATATTATTGATATAGAAAAATACAAATTAAAGTGAATATGAATATTTATTATTTTACAAATAAAATAATAAATGATCTTTACAAATAAGAAAAATATGGTTAGTCAAAATTTATTGAATTATCTAGTTTTTTATCACAATCTTTTAAAAAATTTTCATATTGTTGATGAATTTTAGATCGCTTATGTCTAAGTAATTGATTTTTAGTGATAAATCGCCCACACTCGCACTTAACTTTTTTAAGAATTTTAGTCCTATTTTTTTTATAATAATCTTTCTTTTGCATACTTATACTAGTTTTATTAGCTTCATAATATCCAATAATTTCGTCTTCGTCGTCTGTTGTGTTTTGTGAAGAATCTGTTTGGTATGTATCCATTATATATAAAAACATAAGGTTTTATTACTGAATGATATGACGTTAGTTATATCATTTAGTCTCAGTGTTTGTTGGTATCATTAATGATTTTAAAAAAAAATATCAATTTAGATTAGTACCATTCGCACTTATTATTTTATTAATAGAGATTATATTCAATTATAATATGATTATCTGAAAGATGATTATATTATACATGCTTTAGCATCACAATACTATTAAATGGTTTTCAATTCGGGGACCCAGCAGAAGCAGCCATTCATATAACTGTACTAAGACAAAGGATTTCGAACTTTTTCCCCCCAATATGTCTAAGAAAATAATTTGTAAAAATATAACGCAAAATTTCTAAACTATTTTTTAAAATTTCTAAAGTATTATATATATGGAAAAACCTATTAAAAAACTATTAACTGGTAAGTGTTCATACTGTCAGAAAAAAATTGATTCAAAATATAAAAGCTGTTATTTATGTAATAAAAAAAGAATGGCAGAAAGGCCAATTATTAACAACTGTTTTGATTGTGGTAAACAAAAAAATTCAATATATAAATACTGCTTAGATTGCTACCCTAAACACGCCAACGAATGGAAGAAAAAAAATATAGATAATAATAATAATGAGTTATAAGTTAAAAGGTATAATTCCCAGTCCAAATAAATTAAAAAAATATAGAGCAGTCTTTACGAATTTAAAAACGAACAAAGAAAAAAAAACAGATTTTGGACAAGCTGGTGCTAATGATTTTACAATTACAGGCGATGAAGAAGCAAAAAAGAGATACCTAAAAAGACACGCAAAAGATTTGAATACTAAAGATCCAACACGTGCTGGTTATTTATCATATTATATTTTATGGAATAAGAAAACTTTAAAATCTTCAATTCTAGACTACAAGAAAAGATTTAATTTATAAAAATTATTATCTAATTATTATTATATATGTCACATAAAAATCGTCATGACGTGTCTTTTCACCATCAGGAAAGTCACAAGATACAGCTTCTAGAAGATATAAAAACTAATACAAATTCAATTAATATAAATGTTGATTCACTAGAGGTCAACACGGATGGATTAGAAGGATTACAAACAACAACAAATACAAAATTAAGCGGAGGATTACCTTCTGCCCTGACTGGTTCAGGTAATTTAAAAGTATGTATTCAAGAATTAGGAAATGAAGGATCTGAAAGATTAAATGTAGATGTAGGTGATGATATTAATCAATTACCAACTGCTTTAACTGGTGAAGGTAATCTTAAAGTTTCAATTCAAGAAGATCATACACATAATTTAGCAACTTCTGCTAATCAAACAACAGCAAATGGACATTTATCGACACTAGCAGGAGCAATTACAGGAACTGAGATGCAAGTAGATGTTTTAACCATGCCAACAGTAGCGGTTACATTATCAGGAGGAGCAACAGAAGCAAAACAAGACGATGGGATAACTCATTTAGCAACAATAGCA
>Ga0209535_1003403_pt1 | contig 10112 bp, 14 predicted proteins | sample LinPmetageLP28_FD_184041 | JGI IMG/M metagenome (GOLD analysis project Ga0209535, IMG submission 184041) | Marine viral communities from the Pacific Ocean - LP-28 (SPAdes) (version 2) | ecosystem: Environmental > Aquatic > Marine > Oceanic | place: Pacific Ocean | collected 2009-08-22
GGAGTGAAGTCGACAACATAAACATTTTCGCACCCCAAGAAGATCTCCTCGATATGGGCGTAAAAGCCTATGAAGAAAATGTGCCCCTTTTAGGACAAATTGGTGTTGGCCTTACTCCCCCTGGCCTTGCGATTAAGGTGCAAACATGAATGATCTCGAAACAGTCATTTGGTGCATCACAACAATCGAATCAATGCTGCTCCTGGATTTTATGACAGATCCAGTGCGAGCAGATCTAACCAAAATCAAAGCGCAACTTGAACAAGTGCGTGATTCAATGACAAGCTAATGGCTATTATTAACGGTTGGGGTAGAGGCACTTGGGACGAAGGAGCCTGGGGCACAGCTTTACCGGTTACACTCACCAGCGTTGGCGCTATTACCTCTGGCCTTGGCTCTGTCACTGTAACCGCAGATGCAAACATAACACCAACAACTCTGGCCATAACTTCGGGCATAGGAGCAACAACTTTTAATGGCGAGGCCAATGCTTTTCTAGGAACTTTGGCCATAACCTCTGGCCTGGGCACAACCACACAGGTAGCTAAGGCCAACGTTACACCGACCACTCTGGTCACTACCTCTGCTCTTGGATCTGTAATTGTCCATGAAAACGAGGTCATCAATTTAACTGGATTCCAGGTAGCATCTGGAATCGGAGCTGTGACAACAACCGCAGCTGCAAACGTAACCCCAACGGGAGTGTCATTTACGGCCTCAACTGGATCTATTTTGGTGTTTGGCCAGATAGACACCGATCAGTCGCCTGGCTACTCTGCCGTTGCAACAACTCAAACTCCGTCTTATACTGAGATTGATGCTGGACGCGATGCAGCATAACGAATTAGAATTTTTAAAAGAGGACCAATGAAATGGCAACTTATGTAAATGATTTAAGATTAAAAGAGATAGGTACTGGAGAATCCAGTGGAACCTGGGGAACTGAGACTAACGTAAATTTGGAGCTCATCGGGGAGGCTTTAGGTTTTGGCACAGAAGGCATTACCACTAACGCCGACACTCATACCACAACTATAGCCGATGGATCCACAGATCCAGGCAGGGCCATGTATCTCAAATACACAGGCACACTTGATTCTGCTTGTACTATCACCATAGCACCTAACACCATAAGCAGGATGCAGTTTATCGAAAACGGCACCAGCGGATCCCAAAACATAATTATTTCACAAGGCACTGGGGCCAACATTACCATTCCAGCGGGAGACACAAAAGCAATTTACTTGGATGGAGCTGGTTCTGGAGCAGCAGTTGTTGACGCTTATGCCAGCCTTAATGTAGTGGATCTAAAAGTACAAGATGATCTTACAGTTACAGATGATACTACTATAGGTGGAACATTAGGTGTTACTGGAGTTTTAACAGCCACTTCACTAGACATTTCTGGTGATATAGATGTTGATGGAACATCTAACTTAGATATTGTAGATATTGACGGAGCGGTTGATATGGCAACTACTCTACAAGTTGATGGCGTAGCTACTTTTACCAGTAGAGATATTCATAATGGTGGTATTACGATTGCCAATGCAGGACAAATTGGCTCAGTCGGAGATACAGATGCAATTGCAATCGCAAGTGATGGTGTAGTAACACTGACACAAAAATTAATTGGTACTGAATTAGATATTTCTGGAGATGTAGATGTAGACGGTACCTTAGAAACAGATGCTTTATCTATTGCAAGTACCACCGTTACCTCAACAGCAGCAGAATTAAATTTTAGTGATGGAGTAACTTCCAACATACAAACTCAGCTTGATACAAAAGCAACAACCGGTAAAGCTATTGCTATGGCTTTGGTCTTTGGTTAAACTTAGGAGAATATTATGGCAAATCCAAATCTAGTAAATGTAACTTCCATATTCGGTAATAGTATATGTGGAGCTTTAGATACTACAGTAACAACTGATTTATTAACCTGTGCAAGTAACAAGTTAATCAAAGTTAATAGCGTAATTATAGCTAATATTGACGGCACTAATTCTGCTACTGTAACAATGGGAGTTATCAAAAGTGGTGGTTCAGTAGTTTTATTTGCATCAACGATTGCTGTTCCAGCAGATGCAACCCTTGTCTTAATAGATAAAAACTCAAGTATTTATCTTGAAGAAGGAGACATCTTAGAAGGTGGTGCAAGTGCTAACTCAGACTTAACTTACACCATTAGTTACGAAGAACTTGATGACGCTTAAGGAGGTATTTAACAATGGCTCACTTTGCAGAACTTAATTCAAGCAACGAAGTATTACGAGTAATAGTAATATCAAACACGGATGTAGATGCCAACGGTGGCGATCAACACACAGACGCAGAAACATTTGTAGCATCTATCGTTCCACACGCAACAGGCGGTACAGCTTGGAAACAAACCTCATACAACAATAACTTTAGAAAACAATACGCAGGCATAGGATGTACTTATGATGCTAGTAAAAACAAATTTATATCACCAAAACCATATACATCTTGGTCTTTAGATAGCAATGATGACTGGCAAGCACCTGTAACTTATCCTACTGTAACTGAAATTAGCTCGAATCCTGTTTTAATATTTTGGGATGAAGATAATCAAAAATGGTTAGGTAAAACCTATACAGGTGATGGTGGCGAAACTATAACCAACTACGAATGGGATGCTACTAATACTGAGTGGAATGAGGTCTAAGTATGGCTGACCTTAATGGTGGTATTATCGGTGTAGAAAATACTATTACAACTCAAGACGAACAAATAACTACTTTTAATTCAAGCGGAACATTTACTGCTCAACCTTTATCATCTACAGCACAAGTATTAGTTGTTGCAGGTGGTGGTGCAGGTGGCGGAGAACTTGGCGGAGGTGGAGGAGCAGGTGGCTTTAGAGATATTGCATCGCATCCTATACCTGGTAGCGGAGTTCCAGTAACCATAGGAGCAGGAGGAAGTGGTGCACCAGATGTTAATGGAGCACCTGGTAGCAACTCAGTTTTTGGTGCAGCCTCGCCTTTAACCTCTAATGGCGGAGGAGGTGGTGGTGCTGTATCTGGATCCCCTTCCGCAGACGCCGCAGAAACAGGTGGATCTGGTGGCGGAGCAGGAGTAATAGCTCCATCTAGTGGTGGGGCCGCAGGTAACACACCTCCCGTTTCACCCTCACAAGGCAATGATGGTGGAGGTGGAACTGGATCAGCTTACGGAGTTGGTGGCGGAGGCGGAGGAGCATCTGCCGTAGGGGTAGATGGTTCAAATGCACCACCCAAACCAGCAACAGCAGGGGATGGAGGAGCAGGATCACCTTCTACCGCATCTGGCTCAGATGTAACTTATGCTGGAGGCGGAGGCGGAGGAACACATAATGCTGATGGAACAATACCTGGTGGCGATGGAGGAGCAGGTGGAGGAGCACAAGGTTTTGGTAATGGAACAGCAGGAGGAAACACTCCAACAGGTAATGCAGCAGGTACAGGTGCAGCAGGAACTGCAAACACAGGCGGTGGTGGAGGCGGAGGCGGAAACTCTGCATCTTCGGCTGGTGGGTCTGGTGGTTCGGGTGTCGTTATTGTTAAAGAGCCAGCAATCGGTATAGCATCGGGTATGTGGAGCATGGATGCAGTTTACGAAAATGTAAAAGCAGGAACATGGGTGTAATATGCCAAAATTAATCGGAGCAGCACAATCGGTTTCAAGCCAAGCACAACAAATAACTACTTTTAACTCAAGTGGAACTTTAACCACACAACCCTTAACTTCTGAAATAGAATTTTTAGTAGTCGCAGGAGGTGGTTCTGGCGGTCGAGTGGGAAATGGCGGTGGAGGAGGAGGTGGAGCTGGTGGCTTAAGAACAGGCACAGGCAATCCAGTTTCGGGTAATTCACCCTACCCAATAACAGTAGGTGGTGGTGGTGCAGGAGTAACTGCTGCTGGTAATGGCAACGCAGGTAGCAATTCAGTGTTAGGTACACCAACTCCTATTACATCTGCTGGTGGCGGTTTCGGTGGACAAAACAATTCTCCATCCACACCAGGCACAGGAAATACAGGCGGTGATGGTGGTTCGGGCGGAGGCGGTGGAGCTTCTAACAGCAGAGACAACAAAGGTTCGGGCAACACACCCCCAGTTTCTCCATCTCAAGGTAATGATGGTGGTAAAGGTTTGGGTGATTTTACAAATTTTGGGGTTGGTGGCGGAGGCGGTGGTGCTGGTGCTGTAGGAACAGGAGTTACTCCATCTCCCAGCACTATTTCGGGCGGAGGAGGAGGCAATGGCTCTCCTTCAACCATAAGTGGTTCAGATGTAACCTACGCTGGAGGAGGCGGAGGAGCAGGATATTATTTTGCACCTAATGCACCTCAACACGCATCGGGAGATGGTGGCACAGGAGGCGGTGGTGATGGCGGAGCAGATTTCAGCGTAAATAATTCTGGACAGGCAGGAACAACAAATACTGGTGGCGGTGGTGGTGGAGCTGGTGGACCAACTAGCGGAGCAGGTGGTTCGGGAGTCGTTATCGTAAAAGAGGCTGCTATAGCTATTGCGTCAAGTTGTTGGGATTTAAGACAAGTTTATAGACAAATAAAAGCCGATAATTGGGTATAGATAAATAATTATTCAAATGTGTAGTGACTTGTGAATTTAAAATATTATTATTGGTTTTTTCAATCAGCAATTCCAGAAAGAATTTGTGATGACATAGTTCGTTATGGCAAAGAGCAAAACAAACAAATGGCTCTTACAGGCAACGCTAATAAAGATAAACTCACCAAGTTAGAACTAAAAAACATTCAAAAAAAACGCAAATCTGATGTTGTGTGGATGAATGACCGATGGATATACAAAGAAATACAACCTTACATATATCAAGCAAACGCAAATGCAGGCTGGAATTTTGAGTGGGATTGGTCAGAGTCTTGTCAATTTACTGAGTATAAAAAAGGTCAGTTTTACGATTGGCATTGCGACTCATACGAAGAACCTTACAATAATCCCGAAAATGAAAATGTGCATGGTAAGTTAAGAAAACTTAGCATGACTGTATCACTAACTGACTCTAAAGAATACGAAGGTGGAGATTTAGAGTTTGATTTTAGAAACACAGACGAAGGCTCTCAACCTAGAATATGTGAAGAAATTAGAAAGAAAGGTAGCGTGATTATCTTTCCATCTTTTGTTTGGCACAGAGTCAAACCCGTAACCAAAGGAATACGACACTCTTTAGTATGTTGGAATTTAGGATACCCATTTAAATGAGTTTTAAAAAAGACAAATATCAAGTTATTAAAAGTGCTATATCAACAGAGTTAGCAGATTTTTGTTATCAATACTTTTTAAACAAAAGAGCAGTTGCAAGACATTTGTTTGATGAAAAATATATTTCGCAATTTACTAACTACTTTGGTGTTTGGAATGACCAACAAATACCCGAAACATATTCTCATTACGCAGACATCGTTATGGAAACTTTATTGCAAAAAGTAAAACCAATCATGGAAAAAGAATCTAAAGTAAAGCTGTCTGAAACTTATTCCTATGCAAGAATATACAAAAAAGGTGATGAGCTAAAAAGACACAAAGACAGATATTCTTGTGAAATATCAACCACAATGCACTTAGGCGGCGATGAGTGGCCCATATATTTAGAGCCATCTGGAAAAGAAGGCCTAGATGGTGTTGAGGTAAATTTAAAGCCAGGCGATATGTTGATGTATCGTGGTTGCGATTTAGAGCATTGGAGAGAACCATTTAAAGGCCAGGACTGTGGGCAAGTGTTTTTACACTATAATGATGCTAGTGGCAAAGATGCAGAAAAAAACAAATTCGATGGTAGGCCTATGATTGGATTACCAAGTTATTTTAAAAAATGATAGACTTTCTTATATTAGCAGCATTAATATTTGCAGTAGCAAGTCTTGGTGTTTTATTCATGGGAGATGGTGACGATCACCCTTTATAGGAGAAGATTATGTTAGATTTAACATTACAAATAATCCAGCTGGCCCCATGGGTCATATCGGGAGCATCGTTAATAGCCGCTCTCACCCCAACCCCTGCCGATGATAAAATTTTAGGTAAAATTTATCGGCTCGTAGATTGGTGTGCAATTAATATTGGCAAGGCCAAGGAGAAGTAAAAATGAGTTTATGGACTAGGGTAGTGGATTTTTTCACCGGAACAGAAGAGAAAAAAGTAAGAGCTAGAACCAAAAAAGGTCAATATGTGGCAGATGATAAATCAACGCCAGATGTAGATGAGGCTTACACAACAATTAGAGTGGCAAAAAAACCCGGCAGGCCCAAGAAAAAATAATGGCCACCGTCAAGGATGCGTTAAACGCAATAGAATCACACGAACGCGAGTGTAGAGCCTTGTACAAAAACATCGATAAACGCCTGGAAGATGGATCTAAAAGATTTGATAAATTAGAAAACATGATCTGGGCCGTTTATCCTTTTATAGTTGGGGCCATCGTGTTGGCTAAATTTATATGAACGAAAACAGCGGCAGATTCGGCGGTGACATGGACAGAAACGAGGTCGAAATGGATCTCAACAAATTTATGGCCATGATTCAAGAAATATCGGATCTTAAAGATAAAATTAGAGATCTTGAGGCCGATGATAAAGTCAATCCACACCAAAAATGGATCCACTTAGCAAAAGCAGTTGACTCCTGGCGCATTTTTCCTAGAGCCTTTCTTACGGTTTATATAGTGCTGCTTTACAAATGCACAATCTGGTTTATGGAACTGCCAGAACCATCGTTTGAGCAATCTGGACTTATTTCTATAGTGGTTGGGGCCGGAGCTGCATGGTTCGGACTTTATGCTGGCACAACAGGTAGCAGCAAACAATTTAAAGGCGAAGATTAATGTATGAATACAGCTGTCAAGTTACTCGCGTTGTAGACGGTGACACAATTGATTGCATCCTCGATTTAGGCTTTTCAATACTGCATAAATGTCGAGTTAGACTTTACGGCATAGATACTCCAGAGAGTAGAACCAGAGACAAGGACGAAAAAGTAAGAGGCAAGCTGGCCGCAAAATTTTTAGAAGATTCAATCAATTCTGGAAAAAACGTAGTTTTACGCTCAAAACTTAAAGATTCCAAAGGAAAATATGGTAGAGTTTTGGGTGAGGTAGTGGTAGACGGCATCAATATAAATGTTGCTATGATTGAAAAATATTTAGCTGTTGCATATCATGGACAAAGTAAAAGTGATATAGAGGCTGAACATTTGAAAAACAAAGAAAAACTAATTGAGTTAGGAGTTTACACACCCAATGAACAAGGAGCAGGATCAAAAAAAACATGACCAACTAATTATTTGGGCCTCTGTAATGTTTATCGTTACAGTAATTATTGGTTTCTCTATAAATGTAAACGCCCAGTCATCGCAACAGTCTGGAACTGCTTGTGTGAACGGATCTCAGTATTGTGAAAACAACAGCTTAGATACTACAAATAATACGACCACAAATAATACCAACTCGAACACGAACACGAATAATAATACCTCGACTTCGACTGCGACAAACAACAACAACAACTCCAACACCAATGTTTCGACCAATACTAATAGCTCGACCAATGTGAATTCGAACACCAATGTTTCAACCAATTCAAACAACAACGTTAATACTTCGACCTCGAATAACACCAATCAAAACAACAACGTCAACACTTCAACCTCGACTTCTAATTCAACGGTTAATTCGACAGTAAACCAAAATGTAAATAATACAAATAATTCGACTTCGACCAGCTCTAACACGAATCAAAACACCAACGTTAATCAGTCGACCTCGGAATCAAACGTTAAAACAAATAACGTCAATCAGAATAACAACAACTCAAAATCTGACAACACCAACCGAAATATAAACGAGTCTAATTCAACTCAGACGATCAACCAAAATATTAAATCAGAGGCACCGCCTGCATCGGCCATTGCGCCAAGCATAATGAGTTATTCGCAGGATCTCTGCACCGTGGGCCGGTCGGCTGCATTTCAAGGCCAGATTTTTGGTTTTTCTGGCGGTAAAACTGTTACAGACGAAAATTGTGAAAGATTAAAGCTATCTAAGTATTTGTATGACATGGGAATGAAAGTAGCATCCGTTGCTTTGTTATGCCAGGACAAAAGAGTGTTCAAGGCCATGGAAATGGCAGGAACTCCTTGTCCATACGAAGGCAAAATTGGCAAAGAGGCAAAAGCAGAATGGGCCAGCAATCAATCCAAAAGACCAGATGTAAAAGATGCAGAAAAAGAATTTATCAGACAATGCACCCATGAATCAAATCCAAATAGAGCAAAAATAAACAAAGATGTCGTAGGCTTGGTTAAAAAGACTTACACGAGAAAAACCAAAACCAATAAACAATGCAAAAAAGAGTTCTATGCTACGCAGTAGCTTGCCTGTTTAGTTTAGACGCTTTAGGCCAGTATATTTACGAAGGTTCACAAGACCTTTATCAACTGCAAAAAAATGCTGGTAATTTTGAAGGCGAACTTGCCTATGAGGTTGGTGACGACCAGCTTTCCACTACGATAAACATACCGTTTAATTTTACTTTTTACGGACAAACTTTTAATAGCGCCCGCATGGCCACCAATGGCTGCGTTCATTTTGGCCTTGGTACTGGCAACATAAATTACAATAACTATTGTGGTGACTACACACCAGATGAATTAAGCACAAAGGCCTATACATACACAATGCTACCTTTCTGGACAGATCTAATAAGAGATAACGACTCCAGGATGAAGTCATACGGTGACAGCTCTAAAATGATCTTTGGTTGGTATGACATGAGAGAATTTAACAGAGATTCTGATAACAGCTTTGAGGTTATCTTGTGGCCCAACAACACGTTTGAATATAGATACGATGAATTAGACATAATCAATCACGATGTGATGATTGGTGAAATCGGTAGCGGATCTTCGCAAATTTATCAATATTATTACCATGACGAATGTAACGTGGGCACGACAAATTCTAGCAGTTGTGTAAACACAGATTGGAACAATACCTCGGCAAATACATTACTTGAGGGCGGTGGATCCCTGTATGGAGTTGGCACTGGCAACGGTGTTGACTGTAGCAATCCGTTGAATGATAGTTCCTGCAGCGGTTATGCAGATGCTTTATTGACGCAACAATGTAATATCACTGATCTTTATAGTCAGTCTTGTCCAAACTACTGGGAGGCTTATGACGATGCCCAGTGTGCAGACGATCCACAGTACGGTCCTTTTTGTCCTGGCTACCGACAGGAAGAATCGGTAGCTTTTTTTGACGACACCAATACCAACTACGGTTTCATAGATGAGCAAGAGCAGTTTGCTACAGGTATATTTATAGATGAACACCAACACCATAATAACCAAGGATTTGAAGATCAGTTTACGGTTATAGAAATATTTGAAGATGAGATCTTCCCGCCCTTTGAAGATTTTGGCGACAACCCAAATGATTATTTTCAAGAACCCATGGTTGAAGAAATAATTATTTTTTATGACTCAGATCCGTTGCCTTTTGTTGATGACTTTGGCCCACGCCATGACGAGCCTTTTCACCAAGACGATGTGCTATTAGAAGAGTTTACATTCCAAGAAACATTTTTGGTTGAGGATTACAGTGAGCCAGAAACATTTATTGAATTTAACAGCATAGAAGAATTAGAAGAATGGTTTGAGGAAGAAACCAATGAACACCATGAAGAAAGGCACGAAGAAGAACTTGCAGATCGTGAGCCAGAAGAAGAGTTCAGAGAGCCTATATTTGAAGAAGAGGCTGTCGAAGAAATTTTTGAGGAGATAGAAGAGCGACAAGAAATAATGGAAGAGGAGCGCATTGCAGAACGCGAAGAGGAGGCTAGAGAAGAAATACTAGATGAGGTAGAAGAAGAGTTTGCAGCAGTCGAAAGCGATTCACCTACTGGCAAAAATAGGCTTATGGCTACTGCATTAGAAGTAGTGAGAGCTGGAGTGCAAACAGCTGCTAACAGCTATTCTGGAGGCGCTGGAGCAACACAAAGCTCTGGTTCTAGCAGTCAATCAAGCGTAACAAACTCAAACACAGGAGCTAACTCATCATCTTCTGGCG
>Ga0209535_1003404_pt1 | contig 10109 bp, 16 predicted proteins | sample LinPmetageLP28_FD_184041 | JGI IMG/M metagenome (GOLD analysis project Ga0209535, IMG submission 184041) | Marine viral communities from the Pacific Ocean - LP-28 (SPAdes) (version 2) | ecosystem: Environmental > Aquatic > Marine > Oceanic | place: Pacific Ocean | collected 2009-08-22
CTTTGTATTCTATACTATAACCTTCTTTACCTGCTTTAATCTTATAAGAGGAATAATCTCCCCTAGGTAAATTAATAATTGGAACTTCTGGTGTTTTTGTTGCTTGGATGATGTGCCCTAGAACACCAATGTGTGCTACAGCAACAACACCACCAACTCCTAATGCAGTCCATTTAAAGAAGTTCATAAGATTACACGGTAGGTTTTACAGGTGGTTCACTATCTTTTGTGGTGAACTGAATTGGTGCCTGTTCAATACGAATAGTTTGTGCAGGTGCAGTTTGTGCTGCAGCAGCAATCAATCTTTCCATATCTGCTTTGCCGATACCACCATTACTACCACCACCTTCTCCTGCTTTCTTTGCTGCCTGAACACCAAAAGTAGCTAAAACTCCGGTGAAGACGCTGGCTATAAAAGTCGGATCTAGTTTCTGCTCTGGTATACCGAGTGCAGGTGGAAGTTTGATGTATGCCAGCGTGAGTATTCCGCCAGACCAAACAAGGATGCCAAGCCTAACAAAAGTAGACAGAATAGCAAGCTGTTCTTCTTTGTCATCTGCTGCCTCTTTAATTTTACCTAGAATACCTTTCTTTTTAGGTTCTTCTTTTTTGACTTCTTCTGGCATTGAAAGGAAGCATGGCTCTTCTATTTAGAAAAAAAGAGGGTCATTAGACCCCCTCAAAAACTGGTCTCATCATACCCTTATCGGGCGGACCATCATCGTCATCTGTTGGTGCTGTAATGATATAAGCAATAATAAATCCTACTGACAACCACAGATATATGTTCACCAGATACCAGGGATGATTTGTCCTGTCGTTGCATAAGCACCGATTGCTGCAATCACACCGAGCATTGCTGCCCAACCGTTGATACGTTCTGCGTTTTGATTCATTGTTTTTCTCCTATTTAAATCCTTTGTTTTTGTCTTGAACCTCTACATGTGAGAGGACATCACTTTCTTGAAACCAAACTCCTAATACTTCCCTGTAGTCATCAAATGTGTGAGTCTTTCCTGTTTTAGAATAAACCTTATAGGTATGTCTATCATATGAAAGATTTGAAGTTTGCTCAAAGAACTTTGGTAATCCAGTCATACTTTGCTTTTTGAAAAATCATATACACTGGTCTCACCATAAATTTGATGATCTTTGTATCCTACAACTCTACCTTTAGTATTTTGTATTGCAGACATCATAGCAATGATGAGATAGATTGCAGGTGCTCCAACAATAAGAGCAGCAGCAAATACATATCCTGCAAGGAACTCAGCAATAGTATGGTTGGCAGCCCAAGTGAAATCAGTCTGCGTCAAAAGTTCAATCATTTTCTTGTATGGTTTTGTTGTAAACTAAAATCTGCTTACCATCGTGGGTAAACACTAATTCATCATCATGATCCCAACATAGTTCTTCATAGAGGGCATTGAGTCGTTCCATATCCTCATAAAGTTGGTTGGGATTAGACATTTTCATCTCCAGATTGTGTCATCACTGCTGCTCCAATAAAGGCAAGCATCGTGATAGCAAGGACTGCTAACATTAGTATAATGCCTCCTCTTGCTCTGTCAAGATTGTACAGTCTGATGTTGGGTAAGCAACACATGTGAGAACAAACCCTGCATCAATCTGATCATCGTCAAGGAAAGATTGATCAGATTGGTCAACAGTACCAACTTCAATCTTTCCAGCACATGAAGAACAAGCACCAGCACGACACGAATAGTTCATGTCAATTCCAGCCTCTTCTGCAGCATCTAGGAGATATTGATCGTCCTGACACTCTATAGTTTGTGCAGTTCCTTCTGGAGTCTTGAATGTGATGTTGAATGCCATTAGTAAGTTTCTGATAGTTGTTGTATACTATAGGATAGTATTACAAAAAATGCAATACTAGTTATAGTAAAAATAGATTCAGTCATTAGAATCCGAACGCACCAAAGAAAAATACGCTACCACTGAAAGCATAAGAGACAACAGCAGCAACAAATCCAAGCATAGCAGTGCGTCCATTTAATTTCTCTGCCTTCTCGGCATATGACTCAAGACCATGACGCTCTGCGTCTGTCTCTGAGATATACATTCTAGGCTCAGTAGCGTACATGTTTGTACGGCCGCCGTCTTCAGTTGTTACAGTCACGATACACTCCGTAATGTTTCTTTACATAGTATATAGGAAATCTAAAGACCTGTCAAGTCAATAGTCCATGTTGCCGCCATAGCTGATGCAGGTCTTTTTGTTTTCTGCTGATGACCTACACCACTGTCTCACATAGGCATCTGCGTCTTTGGTCATTCTAAGGTGAGCATCATTGTGGACCACCCCTATGAATGCTATCACTCCGAACATCAGGAGTGAGGTCATTACCCCAGGATTCGTTATGAAGGTTATAAAATATTTTTTCATAAAAAAAGGGGATGCCGTCGCACCCCCAGTATAACATCTAGATGTTTATGTGTCTATATTGAATATCAGAAGCTGTACTTCAGACCCAATTTGCCACCAAGACCGAAGTCATCATCATTGTCGGCAGTCAGGAAGGACATTTCACCATATACTCCAAGAGCATCGGAGACGGGGACGCCAACTCCTGCCTTACCAGAGAATTGGGTGTCAGTATCTTGTCCGTCAACAGCAACGATTGCTGGACCAGCCTGGACGTAGTAAGAAGCAGCACCTGCTTCTCCTTCAAATCCAACGTGAAGATCCGTCGTTGCAGCGGTGTAGTCATCGCCTACCCAACCAGCATTGGTTTCGATATTAACATAGGGTCCTGCGAAGGCAGCGCCTGCAGAGAAAGCGGTTGCAGACAGTGCTGCGAATACAGATTTGATCATTTGAATTACCTTTAGTTACTTGCGGAATGGATACCCGCAGATGAATGGGACTCGACTGTCCCGTGTTAAGTATTACCTTTTGTTACTTTAATTACTGAAAGACAAAAGGTTAAGTATTTATACTAGCAGAGTTTCCGAGACTCGTCAAGTAGTTGGCGGTTTACCGTCCTGCCCCGACGTTTCAGTGACTCTACCCAGATATGGGTTGTAGTCCATCAACTCATCAATCTCAATCTGAGCACCTGCATTATTCCAAAAATTGGATTGTGCTTCAAAGTTTCCTCTGTGGAAAACGTCGATGTGTTCAGGGTGAATTGATGATCCCAATTCTAACTTATAAAGCAGAAGAGGTAAAGCATAAGTGTTGCCTGAGTTGTAGATCAGATCGTCAGCCACTGGTCGGGGACGTACCCCGTTATCCAGTTTATACCGATCTCCCCGAACATGCAAGTCAAGCATCTTTTTAGCATGATGTCTGGTAATCAAGTAACACGCAGTAGAGAATTCATTTACGAATCTCTTGTGAACCTTGATATGTACGTCACCAGTCGCAATGATAGCGATCTGACAAACGTCCCAGTCATAAGGTATTCTACAATAAAAGTCCTTCCATGTAAAGTTCCAGCACTTCACCAAGTCCAGATTGCAATCATCCTCCATCATCACAGCATAAGGAGCATCAGTCTCCTCATAGAAATGCTTGATTGCTTTGAGGTGCGATGTGACGCACCCAATCTCTCCACTGGTTACCATCTCAGGGTATCTACCCTTCAGGATCTCACTCAGATCATCCTCTCTGCCGTCATAAGCAGAGATACGAGTATAGTTCTCTATTTCCCAATACTTAAATTGTTCCTCCATGTAGTTCCATCTCTCAGGTTGTCCATCAAGATTGATACAATAGATTGGACCGATACCTTTGAGTTTGTATGCGGCTTTGTTTTTGTCTCTAAGCATGGATAATCTCCCACTGTTCAGGATATAAGTCTTTAGTATCTAAGTGTTTGTTATTTGGACCGAACCATTTGGAGGGTGCAATAACTCTACCTTTGTTTGCTAACCATGCTCCCCACCAACTATATGTGCTGTTAGCAATAATGAAGTCAGAACATAATGACATCAAACAAAGGTCAACATAACTTGTGTTGCCTGTAGCAATCAAGAACCTATCATGGTCAAAAATATCCTGTTGTTTACACCACTCAGGATCATCTGTAAATATAGCAACATTTCTGCGAATGTCAAATAAACTCAATGCCCTAGCATAGTAATCAAGATCTAGATTGTAATGATTGCCTGAGTTCCTTAAGAAGTCGCCACGTCTAATATGTAATGCGATTGGATTAGAAACAGATTGAATCATCTCCTCACATGGAGTTTTGATATCATCAATAAATGAGAAATCTTTACGGACTTCATTCTCAATATGTTTGAAGTATTTTTCTGATTGAAAGTATCCAACAAGACTTGTATTATCTGGACAAGAGTTAAAGATATTTTCATTAAAAGTGAATCCATCCTCTTGCACATATCCATTTCCTATGACCGAGTTATTATTACACCCATTCATAGTGAAAGGTTCAAATAATTCAATCCTCAAACGATTGCCTAAGACATCAACAATCAGTTCATTATGATTAGGTACACAATATTCGTGACCATTGTTGTTCGCAATGCCTTTTAGTGAAGCATACTGAAACATTTGGTTTCCCAACTGTCCCATTTTTCCTAAGTAATCAAATCCAATCATTTTTTGCTAAGGTTGTTTTTGTTTATTGCATCTATGACGTAGATCATTTCATTTTGTAGTCGGTTGATTTTATCATCATGAGACTTCAACCAATCATAATTTAGAACAGATTCTTCTAGTTCTCCATCAGTATTAGTTTCGCCATTGAGATTCCATCTTTCTACAGCCCATGTAGGAGGAGTAGAGGACTTCCAAGGATAGAGACTATATTCTAGTTCGGAAATTATTCCGTATATCCATATGTGAATAGATCTAAACATTTTCTTTAACCCAGTTCTCTAGTTCAACTTTAGGTTCCCAACCAAACGTGCTTCTCATCCGATCAATATTAGCAAGACTGATTCTTACTTCACCGATGCGTGGAGGAATATTAGTTTGATTATCAGAAATCCAATCAGCAATTTGATTTACTGAATAGTTTTGACCTGTACCTATATTATATACCATACCGAAGGCATCGTCATCTACCTCTTTTATTGCTGCTAATATATTAGCATTAACTACATCAGATACATGAACAAAGTCTCTACATTGTTCGCCATCACCAACGATTGTAAGTGGTTCTTCAGCATCTCTTTGACGACAGAAGATACCGATCACAGGAGCATACTGTCCTTTGCGTGGTGCTCTATGTCCATAGACATTAAAGTACCGAAATACTACCGTAGGCAAATCAAACAAGTCAGTATACATCTTGCATAGTTTTTCTCCAGCAACTTTAGTTACTGAGTATGGATTCAAACTATCATCAGGTTGTGTTTCCACATTAGGATAGTCATTGTTACCATAACCAGAAGATGTTGAAGAGTATATAACTCTCTTCACACCTGCTTCTCTGGCGCACTGAAGCACCGTACAGGTGCCTAATACATTCTTCTGGACTGCTGCGATAGGATTAGCGATAGCAGGTCCTATACGAGATTCTGCGGCAAGATGGAAGACATAATCAATATCAGCATAGAATACACGAGTTGTTTGATAGTTACTTACATCTTGATTTACATAGGTTGCCTTGTCATTGAAATAAAACTGTTCGGCATCTGCACTTTGATTATCAATCACAGTAACAGTAAATCCAATTCTAATAAGTTCATCAACAATGTGAGAACCAATAAATCCTGATCCTCCGGTCACTAATGCTTTCATAATCTATTACTCCTGATGACTGATTCTGCAATGTTAACTTTCAACTTGGTCGTTGAATATCCATGTCCTCTAGTAATCCAAACAATAGGGATACCTACACCTTTTCCACTATAAGAACCATCAGAATAATCGTCGCCTAAGAAACGAACATCATAGTCACCACTTTCTAGGTAACTAATGAATGTATCTTCTGATTGATAAACAACAATATCATCAATATATTTGATGGACCTTAGAATCTCTTTCCGATCTTCAAGTGATTGAACTGGTTTGAGTTTATGAGGACGTGCTAAGGCAGGATTTTCATGAAGAGCAATCGTAAGATGATTACAATGCTCTTTAGCTTGCTTGAACATTCTCACATATCCAGGATGGATAATATCAAATGCCCCAGCAACAATACCTTTCTTCAATGGTTGTGTTTTGATCCAGTCTTCTACATTGACTCCTTTGTCGTCAATGAAGATATCTGCTGTGGGTTTATGGAACATTGGTTCCAACTCATTATATTTAACACCCCAGTCAGCAAGCATTTCTTTGGTGAGTGTTGTCCAATCTTTGCCTGACCCTCTGCCCCTAGCAGTCATAATAATAATATGATTCCCTTCATCATAAAGACGATTGACCGTCTCTACCATAAAAGGAATAGGTGTAGAGTCCCAGTATCTTTGTCCATGGCCATCAGGATTGCAGGGAGTGTTGCAGATTGTGCCGTCTAGATCAAAGCAATATTTCATACCACACCATGAAGAAAGATTTGATGAACGCATTCAATCACACCATAAGAATCACTATCAACATGGTAATCCCATTTAGAATACTTTGATGTGACGTGTGCGTTTCTTCTCATAGTATTATGTGGACTGAATCCCGTCAGTATACCATAAGAGATACCATTTTCTTCACAGTATTTCTGACAGTTCAACATATTAAGAGACTCACCACTTGAACTCATTAAAACAACAAGAGTACCCTCTTCAACATGGTATTCTAAAAACTTTGTATAAGATTTTTCATATCCAAAATCATTCGCAAGCATCGTAAGCATTGAAGGATCTGAAAATACAGACACCTTCTTCTTATGAAACTTCATATAATCTTGCGATATATGAGAAGCGACAGAATTACTACCTCCATTACCGAGAATAATAATCCTGCCGTGACTGTTAAATTGATCTTGATATTTTTGAAACTCATCCTCCATATGTGCGGACTCTAATGTTTCAATATAAGGTTTAAACGGATTCACCTCGTACACCTTCATAATTCACTTTTATTTTAACAGTATCATACGGAATAGTCAACTTGTTATGTTTAGAAAACGTCAAAAAGAATCCACCATTACCGGCACCACATAGTTTATGTGATATCACACTACTATTATCTGATAACTCTTTGTCTATTTTACGAATCCTTTCATTCTCTGTGATAATATTACTTGTCTTTTTCTTTTCTTCCCAGGTATGATTGAGTTCTTTTAAAAACTTTTTACTATCGCCTTGCTTTAGATAATCATATGCTGTACTAACAATGGGAAGTAATGGTTTTATTTTCTCTAGATTCATACTGACATCTCTGAGAACTTCTTTTGAGTTTCTTGTAACTCCAGTAAACACTAACTTAATATCAATGTCATCAAATACATCGGTGGAAAGAAACTCATGCTTAACACTACCTGTATCCAAGAACTCTATCCTTTTAAACCCTCCAATACCACAACCATAAGGATCTTGATACCCACAGAAAGGATTGAACTTAACTTCAATATCATATGCCAATCTACAAATATCAGTATCAGATATTTTCTTATGCAGAAACAATGAACAAGCCTTAATTAAACTAATGATATAAGATGATGAAGACGCAAGTCCACTGCCTTGAGAGAAAGCATCACTTGTTAATGTGACTTGCACTGGAGGCATATTGAAATGTTCCAATACACCACGAACAACTTCATTTTTAATTTCACTAATATGATTTACTTCCTCTCTACGTGAGTAGTTAATAACATACTTATGATCCTTCTTATTAAATCCAAACTTATCTTGACTAATAGTCACATATGTTTTTAAATTAGACGCAAAACTAATCACACTACCATATCCATACTTAGCAACAAAGTATGGATTATCAGTAGAACCACCGAACAAAGATATTCTTAACGGACAACTAGCAATAATCATATTACATTAAGAGGTAGATGGACACTATTAAAATAAATATTACATACTGTCGTTATATGTAACATGGAGGACAAAAAGGTCTGCAAAAAACTCATTAAACGTGCAAAGAAACATCCTGAATGGTATACCCCAGAGGAAGTTGCCTATGCTAAGTTAATGAAGAAAACAATCAAGAAGAAAAAGGAGGATCTACAAGAACAATAATCATATTACATTAAGAGGTAGAAAGAAGTTTCTCATGTAGTTCATACACTCATGACTTTCTTGTTCAGAAAGAGGAGCATAAGTGACTCTTTCATTTCCTCCAGAACTAGTCTGAAAGAAATAAGGATCATCAAAAGCATATACATTATGCCAGCGTTGAATCTCAGCAAATCCAATGTCTGGATGGTCTTCAATATCATACCCAGCATGAAGACAAACTCTTCTCACTAGATTAATATATCTTTTTCGTAGATACATTATAGCATGTCCACCGAGCATATTATAAACTTGAAGAATTCCAGGTTCATACTGCTCCCATTGAACAAAAGGTCCAGAGTGACTATTCATTCTACCCCAACCTGAGATACCAAGATAGAAAGCATCAGCATTCTCTGGTATCTCAATAATAGGATCCCATCTCTTTACTGCAATATCATCCTCAAGAATAACAAATGGAGTTCCGAGTGGAGAGACAACTGGGTTAATAGCACTCTCAATAGTGTTCAGCATAGAACGAGCAGTTCCTGCTTGTCCTGTCTCATGCTTAGTAGCACTGATTCTTCTTACATTCTTGATTCCCAGTTCACTGAGAATACTTTTCATCCTTTCGTTTCTTTCTACAGCATCATCTAAGTTGATGTAGTAAAAAGGTATATCTCTAAGATCTAAGCGCAGCATGATTCTTCTTCAGAGCAATAATTTTACCAGGAGAGAATGGATAATCAGTTCCGATAAACTCCTCAGCATAACAATAGGTTGGATCAAGATCTAAAGTAGGAGGATTAGTAATCAGATACCTATTCATATGTGACTCATCATGCCACAGTGCTACAACTCCATTCTCAAGATCAGTATTAACATCATTAGCAATCTTCTCAGACATTGCCATAAAGTTTTCTGTTCTTCCACCATTAAATCCACCAGCATAATAAGTTACAGTGCTCTCATTAAAAGCAACATATGCTACTGATTTTGGATTACGATCAAAAGATTGTTGTGCTGGAGATGCTAATGACTGATACCCATGTCTAGTAGCAACTAGATCGCCGCACACTTCATCTGGTGTTACTAGTCCATCAATACGCATATCTGCATCAAAATAGAAGCAGTAATCATGCTCCATAATGAACTCTTTTTCTTTCATGAAATAATTGTAACGCTTAAGCGTAGGCATAGGCCAAGGTTCATGGTCAATGTAATGTACTCTTACATTATCGCCTGCTTCTTCAATCTCATGGTCAGTAAAAAGAAGACAATTAATTTCTGCACCAGGACAAAACTTCTCAGCAATGTCTTCATACAGTTTCTCTACAAACTGAATGTATTTGTTTGTAGCAATCGTTAGAATGCAGATTTTCATAGTACACTTTTCCTCACATAAAGAGCATCGCCCCAGATTTGACCGCCCCAATCAGTCTCTTTTCTTACCATATCAAATCCCTCTAGGAACTCATCAATCTCATAAATCATTGCATTGTTTTCATATACTTCAGCACGATTAACTTCACAATAAACATAGTCTACTTGTTCTAGAATCTTAGTGCCACCTTTTAAAACCTCAAGTTCATATCCTTGAACATCCATATTAATGAAGTTGTAATCATGACAGTCATAGTTATCAAGAATATCAACTTCCACATCTTCTTTTCCAGGAAATGCTACGTTAGGATGATGCTCAAGATGAATCTTTGGTTTGAGAATTGAACTACTGATGCGGTTATGATCACTCACATACATTGTTGCGTTGCCTGATTCTGAACCAAGAGCAACATTATATCCCTCAATATTTGCATTCATCTTATTTGCTTTCTCTGTAAGAAGTTCAAACGTCTCAGATAATGGTTCAAACAACATAATGTTCTGAACACCCATCCCAATATAATCTTCAATCTCTTGACCTAGATGAGCACCAATATGAATGATACCTTTCACATTCATATTATACTTCTTCACCATATTACGAAAACTAAGCAGCATTGAGAATCTCC
>Ga0209535_1003405_pt1 | contig 10107 bp, 8 predicted proteins | sample LinPmetageLP28_FD_184041 | JGI IMG/M metagenome (GOLD analysis project Ga0209535, IMG submission 184041) | Marine viral communities from the Pacific Ocean - LP-28 (SPAdes) (version 2) | ecosystem: Environmental > Aquatic > Marine > Oceanic | place: Pacific Ocean | collected 2009-08-22
GATATCTATGACTTAGTATAAAAAGTAGTTACTTGGTAGATATATAAAAAAACAAATAAACAAAAAAAATATATTATAAGATGGCACTAGATCCAAAAATAGCTTCTCTTAAGGCTGCAGGAACATATAGGTTTGAATTTGATAAAAGTCAAGTCGTAAGTATTCCAGCAAATCAAACTCGATTGGTAGTCGGTTTTTCTAAGACAGGCCCATTCAATACACCCGTCTTTGTTCCCGATACTGGTTTTTTCAAACAAGTATACGGTGATATAGATAGAAATTTAGAGAGAAAAGATTCTTTTTTCCACAGAAGCTGTTTATCAGCTTTAGAAAGAGGACCTATTCTTGCTCTTAACTTATTAAGCTTAGATGCTGATGATAAAGTAAACGCTGTTCGTTTTTCAACAAGTGCAACGCCCGACGGAATACAAGCAAACCTCGGCGCTGATTATGAATATGCAAGATTTTATAACAGAGATAAATTCTTCTTTCCATCAACGGACGACTTTTTAACTAATGTTGGAGCTAATACTACTACATTAGGTGCAACTAAAGTAAATGATTTATTAGATGTTGTTAATTTAGGACAAAATCCTATATCAGTAATCGCTAAAAAATCTGCTGCACAAAATGTATTACCTTTCCAAGTAACCGTTGAAGAATGGTATGGTGCTGCTAATGTACCAGGATATTTAAATAAAGACAGTTTAATATCTGACTTTTTTGTAGATATCTTTGTAATAGAAGGTAATTTTGGTGGAGACTTTAATACAGTGACTCCTTATTCAAGATTTGTTGCAGATCCAACTTTTCAAAAGTATTTTGATCCAACACAAGGATTATTAAGAAAGAAATTTGCAACGGACTCTACTGATACATTATTACAAGAATTCTTTAATGAAACAGAAGTAACACTACAAGCAACATATACTGCATGTTTACTTCCTGATTTTGTAGATTTATTAGGTAATAACCTTTTCGTTGAAAAAGTTGTTAATGCTGATACTGCAACTACAGGATTATTTGTTACTGTGAATGAAGATTTATTTGATGGAGATACAATGATAGACGGTGTTCCTGGTGGAATTGATATGATAGGCCATAATCTTGAAGCAGCCGCTGCGTTCGGAAGCCAAGATGATGTTAACTTCTTATCTTATAGTGGATCTATTGTTGCAGATTTAGGTTACTGTAGAGAAACTGAAGCTGGAACTGTAGTAACAAACACAGGAAATGTTATAACTGTATCAACTCCAACTGCTGGAGGAATACAATTACAAATCACTGGAGCTGCTGGTGATCCTTTATGGGATGCATTAGGGGCAATGACGGCCAATACATCTACGGTAGTAGGATCATTTATGTATGATACTGTAACTACTCAATATGTACCAGTTACGTCTGTACAAACTGTAGGTTCTACAGTAACAGTATTATTATCTGATGTAGGCGCAACACAAGCATCTGATTTTATAATTGCATTAGATGGTTCTTATACAATTATAAATGAAAGCGACTTTAACTTTATTGCTGATGAATTTAGCCCAATTAATGGAACTGCTGCTGGAATTATAGGTTCTTATGGATCTTCAATGTTTAAGCAATTTTCTAATGGTATTTTAACAGATGGTGATGAGGCTATTTATGTAGATGCCGGTATTCAATATGTTTCTTATTTAGTAATGAATGCTGTAGATTATGGATACATTCATAATACAGCAACAACTAAAATAGCAATTTCTGATTCCGATTATTTCTTACCTTCAGTTAGAATGATACCTTACCAAGAAGATTCATATACTAATTTAACAGCACATGATCAATTTACTTTAAATGGTACAGGTTTATTCCTTAAGTCTGATGGTACAACATTTGCTGCTGCAAATTGTTTAAATGTAAATACTTTAAAAGGTGCTAACAATTTAACTATTGACATTTTAGGTGATTCTTTAAATGAACCAACATTAAAGCCTAATGAAATATTAATTGCAACAACTTCACCAGAAGCTGCTGATCTTATAGTAGGTAATTATTTAGTTCATACAAGTGGAACTAGTGCAGGCGCACCATCGAGATTAACAAGAATGAATGTTGTTGAAGGCGGACTTCAAAATACAGAGTATTCAATTATTCCTGCAGGAACAACTGCAATAAAGGTAACATGCCAATCAGCTGTTGAAGTAAATGTTGTAACTGGACCACCTGCACAAAGAAAGGTAGAATTATATTATCCTATTGATTCTTGGATTGAATATTTAAATATATTTGAATTACCTGGATTTTCATTAGTTTCTGGAAAACACGTTCCAGATGGTTCAAATAGTAGACAAAATAAATGTTTAAGTCCAATATTAGGTGGAACAAATTTATATAAAGCTTTAATTGATAGAGAAACAATTAACTTCCGTTATGTAGTAGATACTTATGGAAATGGAATTGAGGCAAACTGTAAAGCTGTTTATACCAACTTATGTCAAAGTAGAAAAAATGCGTTTGCAATTGTAAATGCTCCATCTGCTAAAGACTTTAAAGCAAATACTAATCCAAGCTTTTCAGATCTAACTGGGGGACTATCCTCTAAATTTATATCTGAAGGTGGAGATCTTTCATTAAATCCAACAATTAGGTTCTCATTACCTGCCGCAACACAAGGTGGATCTTGGGGAGGATATTATTATCCATTCCTTACTGTTAGAGATTTAGGTAAGAATATAAATGTACCACCAGCGGCTTATGTATCAAATAACTTTATTCTTAAATATGAAAACGCATTACCTTGGTCAATCGTAGCCGGTGTAAGACGTGGAGTAATAGGTGGAAATGGAGTTGTAGGTCTAGAATTAAATTTAGATCAAGGAGATCGTTTCTTCTTGGAGCCATTCGGAATTAATCCGATTGTATTCCAAAGTGGAACAGGACCAACTATATTTGCAAATAAAACTGCACAACAGGTTCCAAAATCTGCCTTGAGCTCAATTAATGTTAGAGAGGTTGTAATTTATATCCAAGATGGTATTGAAGCAATTCTTAAAAACTATTTATTTGAATTTAATACAGCTCAAACGAGATTGGAAATTAAAACATTAGCTGATAACTTCTTAGCAACAGTTCAAAATGATGATGGTGTATTTGATTATAGAAATATAATGGATGAAACTAATAACACACCAGAGGTTATTGATCAAAATGTAGGTATCCTAGATACGTATATTGAACCAGTAAGAGGAATGGAAATTCTTGTACAGAGAACAACTATTTTAAGAACGGGTGCAATTAGTACAGGAAACTTCCAATAAGAAGATAAAGAAGACGAATATATAAAAAAACAAATAAAATATGCCACTACCACATTATACCCAAGCAAGGGCCAGTAGCCAAAGGTTTGAACCTATCCAGCCTAACCTTTTTGAGGTGACTATATTTTCACCATTAGGAGATGATACGGGTCTGATCTTAGAGCAAGTAAAATCAATTGGAGGTTTAAATAACTTAAATCCATCAATAGACGCAGTAAATCAAAAATATAAATTTGCTGATAGATCTTATGCTGGTATGCCTGCACAAACGTTTGTAGATTTAACATTAAACTTTACGTTAAATTTAAATGATGCAAATGAAAACTATATGTACAATACTTTCCGTAATTGGAATAATTTAATCTATGATCCATTAACTGGTGAAATGGGATTAAAGAAAGATTATACTGGAAGTATGATAGTTGTTCAATATAACAGAGCTGGAGATATCTTTAGAAAGATTACATTAAAAGATGTATTCCCTACAGGTCAACCTGATTTTGTTGATGAATTGAATTATGAAACTCAAGATCCTGCTGAATTAACAATGACTTATCGTTGTGATCACTGGGTTGAAGAGAACGTAGGAGCTTAATTAACTAATTAAAACTGGGAATACTAATATATTCCCAGTTTTTTTGTCATCACTCTAATATATAATATAAATTATATAATATAAATATGATCATATATAAACTACAACAACAAAAAACTAACAAGGTTTATGTAGGATATTCAGTAAATGACAATCCTAATAACTTTGGATCAGGTAAATATATTAAAAGAGCAGTAAAAGATTTTGGTACTAAAGCATTTAAAAGAGAAGTTCTAGAATCATTTGACAGTAATGGCTCATTATCTAATGTTATGAATAGATTAGAATATTGGATTAAAAAGTATAAAGCTGATAATCCTAAATATGGATTTAATGAAACTGTCCAAGAACTTATTCCACAAAAGAAAAGGCTAACTAAAAAATTACAAGTATTATTAACACCTAGTGATGAAGAAAGCCTTAATCAAATCATTATACAAAAATCAATGGAGACTGGTATAAAACCTGTAGCTATCTCACGATATGTTAGACAATTAATAGTTGAACATATTGTAGAAGAAACACAACCAGCGAAACAATTAACAAAAATTAATTAAATATGTCAAAAGAGCACGAAGAAAATATTAAAAAGGAATTTGCTGCTGCTGAAGGTATCCAAGATACTGAAGCTGTAGAAACTCCAAACCCGGTTGTAAAAGACTTAGGTAAAGTAGATACAAGTAGACAATTAAAAACAGTAACTCCTGATGATCCTGAAATTAAAAGGATTAATGAAATGGTAGGTTACACTCAATTAGATTTATCTAAATTTCCGTCTAAAGGAAAATTTTATAGAGATGATTTTGAAATTCATATTAGAGCAGCAAAGGTTGCAGAAATCCGAGCATTTTCTACAATAGATGAAAATAATCTTAAAGAAGTAGATGAAGGATTAAACAATATCGTTGTATCATGTAGTAAAGTACAATATGGAAATCAAAGAGGATCTTATAAAGATGTTCTTGAAGAAGATAGAATTTATTTAATTCTTTCTATTAGAGAATTAACATTTAAAACAGGTGAGCAAACTTTAATGATGCCAATAGGAAAAAAATCATGTAAAACTGCTCAATGTAAAGCTCAAGAATCTGTAGAGTTAAGAACTAATAATTTACAATTTAATTTTGTAGGAGAAAGTATTGAAAAATATTATGATGAAGCTGATAGATGTTATTCAGTAGCAACTAAAAATTACGGTATTATTAAAATGGCTCCTCCTACAATTGGAGTTATGAGAGCTGTCACTGAGTATGTAAGAACACGAGAAGAAAAAGGTCAATCATGGGATAAGTCTACATTAGCTATTTTACCTTATCTTCAAAGAGAATGGAGAGGTTGGAATGATAAAGACATCTTTGCTACTATAACTTCTTTTCAAGGATGGGATGCAACAAAATATACAATTATCTACAGATTAGCTGAAGATATGAAAATCGGTGTAAAACCGGAGATGGGATTCCCATGTCAAAGCTGCGGTGAGGAGGTCACCGTACCGCTCACGTTTCCCGGCGGTATCAAGGCTCTCTTCATTATTCCAGATATCTCTGCTGAACTTCTTTAAAGTTAGAGTATTACTTATGGAAAAGTTGCATATCCAGCCTACAGAGCTGGATCTGCTTCCTTTCTATGAATATGAATATACTTTAGAAATCTATAATGATTTATTAAAAGATCGTAATAAGCAAGAACAACAACAAACGCAAGAGACATCGGATAAATACAATATGGATGGGTTAAAATCTCAGGCTAATAGACAAATGCAATCTGTGAAAGCACCGTCTATGCCAAAGATTAGAATGCCTAAACTTTAAAAATAAATTTTAAATGGCTGCTGCAACACTAAAAGATTTAATGGATCCTTTAAAAAAGATTGAAGCTGCAACAGAATCTACTGCTGCCTCGATTGATGCTCTTACTATGAGAGTTACGGCTAGCGGACAGGTTGGTGATGGTATCCAAAGTGCTATATTAGCAGAATTACAATTACAAACTCAAATAATGCAAAACCAAAAAGGTGGAGGATTGTCTAGTTTATTTGGTGGTAGCGGCGGAGGCAGTCCAAAAGGTTTACAAGAATCAGGAGATGGGTTTAGAGCATTAGGAGCTGGTACCTCTGCAATGGCTAAAGCATTATTGTTATTTATGCTTGTCCCTAAAGGCACTATTAAAAAGTTTAATATATTTGTTATAGATCTAATTGAAACTTTAGGTAATATGGATCCTAAAAAAGTAGAGCACGGTTCTATGGTGTTAGGTGATGTAGGTGCAGGTATACTATCCTTTGTTAAAGCTTTGGCATTCGCAGCATTACTTATAATACCAGCAGCTATAGGAATTCCATTAATTTATATAAGTATGGGATTATTAGTTCCTCTTTTTATGTTACTAGGAAAAGGAGAAAAACAAATTAAAGCTGGTGCTAACTCATTAGATGATATTGGAGATTCATTAAAATCTTTTGCTTTAGGATTAGCAGGCTTTGCTTTAGTAACTTTCTTTATTCTTATGCAACCTTCCATATTACTTGGAATGGTTGCATCTTTAGTTCTAATTGGTGGTAGTGTTGCTTTATTAGGTAAATTTGATAAACAAATAAACAAAGGAGCAGCTGCAATCGCTGTAACTGGGCTTGCATTAATTGTCTTTGGGATTGGGTATGCTATCTTTGCAACTACCGTTGCTAAAACTGCGCCAACGATGGAAGGTATAGGAATACAACTTTTAATTCTAGCTGGGATGGCTGGAGTGTTTGCATTAGCAGGTACAGGTTTAAGTATTATATCTCAAGGTGCATTATCATTTGCCTTAACAGGTATAGGGTTGGTTGTATTTGGTTTAGGTTATAATCCTTTTGCAAAAGCAGTTAAAGGAACTACTTTAGAAGATGTAGGAATACAAATGGCTTTATTAACTGGTCTAGGAACAATAATGTCTCTTGCAGGTGCATTAGTAGCAGCTACAGGTGGAGCTGTATTATTAGGTCCGGCAATGTATGCTGCTATTGGTGGCGCGTTTTTAGTATTAGCTCCAGGTTTACAGGCCATGAAAGATGTAGACTTTACTGAAAAGGATGCGTTAAAATTAGCTACTACTTTAGCTGGAGTTAAGACGGCATTTATAGGAGCTCCTAATGAAGGTGGTGTAGGTGGATTCTTTAAGAGTATAGGTGGTGCTTTAACTGGAGCTGTTGATTCAGTTCAAATGATAGCATCGGCTGCAGGTTTTGCAGCAGCAGGTATGGCATTAACAAAATTATCAGCTGGTTTAAAATCTTATCAAAAATTAGATTGGACTGATGGTGATAGTTTAAGATTAACCGGAGTTCTATCTGGTATAACTACAGCATTTGCGCAGGCAGGTGGAGAAGCTGCAACACCAACAGGTTTATTTGGAGCTGTCTTTGGAAATGCATTTAGTCCTAATGCAACTAAGAAAGGTATAAATTCTGTAATGGGTGCAGGTAAAGCATTAACTAGTATAGCTGAAGGTTTAACTGCTTTCTCTGTATTAGTAGATAAGGATGTTGATTTTGAATATGTAGGAACACAGATTGAATTAACTGTAGGATTTATACAAAGAGCATTTGCTGCTGTTGCAGATGAAGGAACAACTGCTGCAGGTGGATTCTTTGGAACTTTATTTGGAATAAAAAAGAATAAGGTAGCAGAAGGTTTAAAATCAGTACAAGGTGCAGGTAAAGCTTTAAAAGACATAGCTATTGGTTTAACTGAATTTCAAAAATTAGTTGATAGTAAAGTAGACTTTGATGCAGTAGGTATAGCTATATCTAAATCTGTAGGCTTTGTACAAGAAGCGTTTGCTGCTGTTGCTGATGAAGGTAATGTACAAGCAGGAGGATTCTTTAATTCTTTATTTAAAATTAAAAAGAATAAAGTACAAGAAGGTATTAAATCGGTTAAAGGTGCAGGTGCTGAATTAAAACAAATTGCAGATGGATTAAGTACATTTTCTGGTATTGAGGACCCGATAGCTATAGCCAAAAAGATTAAAGTTGTAATAGGAATGGTCGGTAATGCATTTGCTGCTGTCGGTGGAATGGAACAAGAAGACTCAGGTTTATTTGGATTAATTCGTTGGGATGAAAATTTAGTAGAAAAAGGAATTGATGCTGTAGATGGTGCAGGTGCTGCACTAACGGATATAGCTGCAGGACTTAAGGCATTTTCAGAAGATGGATTGGAGCCCGAATCTGTAGCAAAATCAATTGGTTCTTTATTAACTTCTATAGGACAAACTTTTGCAGATCTATATACTACAAACCCTATGATATCTATGCAACTCGATGATTTTGCTGAATTTATTGTAACTATAGGGGATGTTGCAGAAAAAGGCCAATTAGATAAAGCAGCTGATGGAATATCTAAAATAGCTGATGCTGTAAATAAAATAGAAATTGATAAAGCTGTAGCCTTCGGTGATTTATTTAAATCTTCTTCAGCATTAACTAGTGATAGAGGAGCATATAAAGCATTAGCAAAAGCGGTTGAGGATATCCGAGATATGATGGCCGAACCTGCTCCTAGTAGCGATGGCGGTGGTGGTATTGTCGGAGCTGTTAAAAGAGCATTTACTGGTGATAAGCCTTCGTCTTCATCATCATCAAGTAGCAGTGGAGGAGATAAGAGATTACTAAGTACATTAGGTAATTTAGATAAGGCTATATCAGCTTTACCTGGTAACATAATGGCAATGGAATTAAAAGTAACTCCAAATAATTTATAAAATCATTATATGAAAACTATGTATGCAACATTTAAAATGGATAGAGGTGATATAAAATTTAGACTTTATGATGAAACACCTATTCATACTAACAGATTTATTTATAATGCTAATAATAATCATTTCAAAGGAATAGAATTTTATCGGGTAGAGCCTGGTTTTTGTATTCAATCAAGCCCAATAGAAGGTGAGGATATAATACACTCTAGAATGTATGATGAAATTGTAGAACCAAGAAGATCCAAAAATAACAATTTTCATGCTTATGGCGTTTTAAGTGCATGTAGTACTGGTGCTCCACATACTTCAGTTGGAGCATTCTTTATTTCATTAGGAAGAAATAACACTCGCCATCTAGATGAAACACAAACAAGTTTTGGTATTGTAGTAGAAGGAATGCACTTAATAGAACAAATCCAAAAGGATGAAATCATTCATAATATAATCATTACAGAATCTTAAAACTATCTTTAATTTTAGCTATATAATATTTATAACAGTTAAAGTTAATTAGAATAGTATGAAGAAAAATATAGTTTGGTTTGATTTAGAAACCACAGGAATCAGTACAACAGCTGATCGCATAATTGAAATTTGTATGATTAAAACAGATTTTGATGGCAATGAGATTGAAACTTACAATCAATTAGTAAATCCAGGAAATGTAGAAATGAGAGCCGAGGCTGAAGAAAAACACGGCATATCTTTAGAGATGCTAAAGGATAAACCAACCTTTGAAATGATAGCATCTGAAATCAATGACTTTATTGGTGATAGTGACTTAGGAGGGTATAATGCCTTATTCTTTGATGTTCCTTTCTTATGCGAGGAATTTATGAGGTGTGGTATTGTATTTAATCACAGAGGCAGAGCTGTAATGGATCCATTCCTTATATACAGTAACTATGAAAAAAGAGATTTAACAAATACTTATAAAAAATTCACAGGTAAAGATTTAGAAGGCGCACATAGGGCTGAGGCTGATGTTAGAGCTACTATGGAAATATTTCAAAAACAAAGAGAAATATATGATATGCCACAAACTGCTGAAGAAATTGATAAGGTTGTAAATACTCGTAGAGCTGATCAGGTTGATTTAGGAGGTAAGTTAAAATTTGATGAAATAAATGGAAAGAGGACAATCATATTTAATTTCGGAAAGAATAAAGGTAAACCTTTTAAAGAAGTATTTGAGATGGATGCAAGGTATATTGATTGGATTATAGATAAAGGTGAATTCTCAACAGAATTAAAAGTTATTTGTAGAAAACTTGTTGCAAAGTTTAAATCAGAAGAAAATAAAAATATACAAATGCCATATTAAACTTTCAGAATGAGAGAAAGTTTGTTATTATTATAATATACTAAACATATACATAAGATGATAAAAAGATTAGAAAATTCCAGTTTACAAGATCATACATTTCATGGCCATCATTTTGAAGCCACAAAACAAGATCTAGAAAAAGCATG
>Ga0209535_1003406_pt1 | contig 10105 bp, 8 predicted proteins | sample LinPmetageLP28_FD_184041 | JGI IMG/M metagenome (GOLD analysis project Ga0209535, IMG submission 184041) | Marine viral communities from the Pacific Ocean - LP-28 (SPAdes) (version 2) | ecosystem: Environmental > Aquatic > Marine > Oceanic | place: Pacific Ocean | collected 2009-08-22
GTTGATGATATTGAAACAGAACATGTGGGTTTCAATCAATGGGTAGATGTTGAGACTATACAACATTTCTTGTACCGAGATTACCCAGACTAAAACTGATGCGTGTACTGCTTATAAATGACACCAGCAACTACCATAATGGATGCAAACAGGTTGTACGCACAATACACAAATGGCTTAAACCTCACACAGTAGTACACAGTTTGCCTGTAGCAGTTCCTTATATCATGTTTGATACCTGGGATGATGTTGATGTGGTAGTTTGCAATGGCGAAGGCACAATGCACAACAACAGACAAGGCGCAACTAGTCTATTAAATTTTTTACGCAAAGCACAACAACAGAACAAACCCACACTGCTGATAAACAGCATATGGCAAAACATGGATTCTCATTGGCATAGTGTTACGGACAATCTAGTATACTGGAGTGTGAGAGATGAGCTAAGTCAAATGCATGCTGAAGGCGTACACAGTCGCAAACCCGAACTGTGTGCAGACTACAGTTGGTTTGAAGAAGTTCAATCAGAGCCAGCAGACAAACATGATATCACACTAGGGCAAAGTTTTGATCGCAAGCAAACACTAATCAATCATCCTCAAAGAATAGATATATTTTCGCAATCTTGGAGTGCGTGTGTTAACCAACTGAGAAACAGTGAACTATTAGTCAGTGGTCGATTCCACGAGGTTATGTCCAGCATTCGTGCAGGAACACCGTTCTTAGCAATCGAAGGCAATAGTTGGAAAATGGAAGCACTCATAAGCAGTGCCAAATCAGATTTACCTGTACTCAAGCAGTTTCCTAACGATATCAAAAACGCCAACATCTTCAAGATATACAAATCAGAATACCAAAAGATTTTTAACTGGCACAAACAACAAACATTACCAAACATACACACAATACTTTAAGATGTCTAAAGACATCTGTTACTTCGTTAACACTCAGTAACACTATTTTAGAAGTCCTCATCTAGATAGTTTAGTCATACTTGCCCTACTACGGGCAAGTGTAACCTTTGGTTCTCATCTGAGTTATCCAGTCATACGAATAAAGAGATTTGCATTACTGCAACAGGGGCGGTTGTGCTGTACCCCTTACTCTAGCCTTGTCTCACAACGGAGCGTTTGGTATACCCCTTCGAACAAAGTATACAAACGTATGGGTTGTATCTGTTTCACAGAGCCCATGTCATTCTAGCCTATAGTTAGCTATATCCTCTGACGCACCAGTTCTGACGGCTACAACTTGCGTTGGCAGACTTCAAGGTGGATCGAGCTGCCTCGATCAAACGATGTCATATTAGCTTGGGAAATTTAAAAAGTTGCTCTGAGCATTGCTCTAGTAGTGCCTGTGTCATTGTGTTTATGACATTATTATCTGGGTAGTTAATTTAGTCTTTTAATATGCCTTTTTGGTGTACACGCACCCTTATGTGCCCATTATACCATTGTTTTGATTCTAGTACTTTGTGTGTGAATTGTTCTCTTGCTTCGATGTAACTAAGTTCGCTTTTGCTACTACACCAAAACAGTATTTCACGTTTAAATTTGTCTTTTCCTAAGAGTGCTACATCTGCACTTAGTTCATCACTGCTTCCGTAGTAGTCTTTCCAATCGCTTTCAACTGTGTATCTACGTTTATTTACTTTGCCTTTAAGTGGCTTCTTACTGCGTTTAAACTGTGTAAGTTTTTTACCAATGTACCTTCTATCATTTGTTACATTGGTAATCAAATACACAAATCCTATAAACTCTGCAGGAATTGCAGTAACTTCTTTGTTTTTATACAACCATGTCATATGCTTTTGTGTTCTAAATTTACATATATCGTAACTTCTTCAATTACTGTGTTGGATTGATTTCCTAGACACCATTCTATAAATTTTGCAATGTCGTTGCAACTTATACCATTACCAGTCCAGCTATCTCTGCTTTGTGTTAAAGGCGTATCTAATCGATCAGGCGTTATAAGTGTGGTTTTAAAATTTACCAATCCAGTTTTAAATGCTTGTGTGCATTGCTTGCTTGCATGCGACAGTGCCGCTTTGCTTACTCTGTATGTTTCAAACTCTGGATTTGGTGCAACCATTAATTTTTCTCCAACGCTACCAATATTAAAAATCCATCCTGTTTTGCCTAGTTCTTTCCAACGTTTGTATACTGCCATTAACAAGTTTGTTTGTCCATAGTTTGCCCAATCTGTATCGGGTGGACCATCAAACGCATTGTTTATAAACACATCAAAGTGTACACTCTCTTCAACAATTTTGTCAACATCTTTGGTAATATCAAACCCTGAGGCTCTACTACTTCCATCTGCAGAAAAATAATTACCAAGTTCAAGTCCTAATCCTCTATTATTACCAGTAATATAGTAACGGTATGTGCTTTTTACCAATTTATTTTGATCCCATACTTTAGTTAGTTTTTGTCCACATGTAAATGCACATTCAAAAAGTCTTCCTTTATCTAATGGATTGTTCCAACTGGTTACAAGTTCAGACCAAAAAGGATTGTCAAACACCTGCTTCAAACCTACATGATTGATATTTAGTAGTTCCTTGTTGTGTTTTTCTATAAAAGTTCTAACTTGGTTCTTGCCATCAACAAAGTGTAAATCATGTGATCCTGGTGCAACGGTTCTATCATGAAACCGTGCATCATATAAGTTGTGTTCAAAAAAATTACATGGCAGTACCAATCCTTCGCTGGTAATGGCTACTTTATTGCCAGTATATGCATCACATTTGATTGGTGTAGCATCAAAGTAATCACGTATATTTGGATATTCTTTCTTGAGATCACCAAGACGTTGCATGCTGGAATTACGATATTCGTCAAGTGTAGTGACTTCTAGTTGATATGGCTCCTGTTTTTGAGGAACAACGTCCCAACTTTCTTTTTCTTCAAGTGTGTTGTGATTTAAGAATCTTCCGGTACCTCTAAAAAGTATTTTTTCAAATCCTAAAAAGTCACTTAACAACTTTGCTTGCTCGAGTTGATGTTCATTGTGTTTGAAGACTAACCAATTCCATTGTGCTTTTCCACCAGCTTTTATAAACTCATAGGCATTGTTAATTGCTGTTTCAAATTTCACACCACGACGATATAAATGGTTTGTATCTTCTAAACCGTCGATGCCAAAATCAATTTTGCCGTATCCATTTATAATTACAGCAAGTTCTGTCCACCATTCAGCATCATGTACACCTGCATTGGTGTGTATGTACAACCATAATGTTGGATTTTTTTTGCGAAAGTCACGCAGTATATCCAAGAAGTCTGGATGTACTATTGGATCTCCGTAACTGCCACAGAAGAATACTTGTTTTAGTCTATTACACAAGTCAGTTGTAAATGCATCATCAATTGCTTGTCTACTGAGATGACATAATGGTAAATGGGGATTAGCCTTACCACCAGATATGTTTCTTGGACATTGTGGACATGCGGCATTGCAGTAAGATGTTATTTCAATCTGATACTCTGTAATATTTGCAAAACTAAACAACCTCAACGTCCGTACTGTAACTTGTAAAACCATTTTCCTTAACTACTTTGAGCAAGTTGTTAACACGCCCTGCTAGTTCGTCTTTGTGCGATACCAACCAAATACTCTTGCTACGTTCTCTTGCCATCTTCTTAAGCAGTGCAAGTGCAGCCTCAACTCCTGATGTATCCATACCTGAATCAATCATCTCATCAATAAACAACAGATTGATTGCACCATACAAACTTTCCCAAACATCACGGAATGCCCAACTCATACTGATAATAAGTCTATTACGTTCACCTCTGCTTAGATTGTCAAAGTCTAAGTCTCTACCAAGTTCTTGTATCTCAACAGTTAAATCGTTTTGAAATATTACAGTGTGTGGCAAACCTATTCTATCCAAATAGTGTGTCAGTCTTGAATTCAAGTAACTTAGATTTTGATCAATAATACGTTTACGTACAAAACTATCTTTGTTTGTTAGCAGTTTCAACAGGAAGTCCTGATGATCATGCAGTCTAGTAAGATCGTTTAGTTTGTCATAGGATATTTCAGTGGCAGCAGTTGTCTGCATTTCTATTATTTGATCAGTGTAAGGATCGCTTTCGGCCTTCTTGCTTTGTAACTGCGTTTCAAGGGAGGATAAAGTTGATCTATGATTGTGTGCATCAGACACGCTATCATAAAAAACTCTTGGTCTCGCTGGAACCTCTTTCTTATCTGCTTTGAGTGCAGAGATTCCTTCCTGTATTTCGCTAAGGAAATTACTTGACCCATTGTATTCCTCCTGTGCTTTAGCCACATGTTGCTGATGTGTCTCCATGTGATCAACACTCTGTCCACAACTGCCACAAGTACCTGATTCTAAACTGTCTACTGCTTTTTTGGTTCTGGTAACGTCTTTTTCTGCTCTAGTAACCTGTGCATTCAGTGCGGCAATGTCTTTTTGTAACTGCGTTTGTGTGTTATTTAATTCAGTCCATGTGCCCAGTTCAGTGTGTGCAACTAGTTCTGCTTCGATGTCCACGTGTGCAAGATCATCAATGGCAGTTTCAAACTTCTTTACATCTTCTGCTTTTTTGTTCATCCACAGTGTTTGTCTGCGTTTGAGTGCTTGCACTTGTTCGCCAATTTTATCGTTAGCAGTTTGCAATGCTTTGATATTCATTTCTTCTTGTTTGATATCATCTCTAGTAATTTTGCTTAATTCTTTGATCTTATCAGCACGTTCGCTGAGTTGTGTAATACCCAATAGTTGCTCAATAATCTCTCTTTGATCGTTTTGTTTTAGACTTAAAAACGGTTCGGTATAGGTATTGAGTGCCACAAGATGTTTGAACATGGTGTGACTCATGCTCAATAGTTTAAGTATAGCACCTTGTGTTTCTCTACTGTCACCTTGTGCATAGTCATCTGCTTCTTGTTCACTGTTGTTTATGTAAAACTTTAGTACATTGGGCTTGCGTCCACGTTCGATACGATAACACTGTTCACCAATGCAGAAGTCTAAACTAACCATCATGCCTTTTGAATTGGTTTTGTTTATTAGATTGTCGCGTCGTATGTTTGTAAGTGCTTCACCATAGAGTGCATAACTCAGTGCATTGATAATAGTGGTTTTACCTGTTCCGTTACGTGAACCATCTCCACCTAAGTCAACATTCTCTCCAAGTACCAGTGTAAGATCTTGTCGATCAAAGTTGATAGCCTGTGTGGCATTACCCACACTCATAAAGTTTTTTACCGTAAGGTCTTTAATTTGAATCATATACTATTATACTATGTTTGTAGGTTATTTGCAATCAGAAATAAATCCGTAAACTGCGGAAAGATGTCTGCAAAAGATTCTTTCCTGTGCTTATCAAGTGTTACAGTTCGTTTTGTAAATTCAGATAACTCATATTGAGTGTTCGTTGAGTTCATAAAATTTTTAAGTTCTACCCAGCTTTGTGCAAGTTTACATTGGCCTATATAATCAATGTGGTTGTCAATTTTTATGGTCATGCGTTTTTTATGTGCATCTGATAAAGTTGTTACACTAAAATAACCAGGCTCAACAAGAGTTGTAATTCTTAATTGGTCTCGTGTAAAGAAACTAGTGTCAATCCAGTGCGTTTGTAATTCAATCAGGTTTTCGAGTGTAGGCCAACTTACTGTCGAAGAAATAACAAGATTAACATGTGGTGTTTCAGTTTTAATAGCATCAATATTATTAATTATATCTTGCCATACTGTTCCGTGACGCATGTATTCTGCTACTTGACCGCTTGCATCAATGCTTGCTCCTACTGATATATTAGAAAACTGTTTCCAATAATCAAATATATTGTTATTTTTGTATGTTAGTCTACTTAAATTGGTGTTGTAACCGATAGTAATATCAAAATTTTTCACTGCTATTAGTTGATCAAGGATATCATAATGTTCTTCTGTGATAAATGGTTCACCTCCAGCAAAATATATTCTTTCAAGATCAGAAGTGACATAGGGTAGCAATTTTTTTAAGTTGTTTTGTCTGTTTTTGCGGTTATTAGAATCAAGACTTATTTTTTCATAACCTAGTACAGCATCTTTGCCAAATATGTCAATAGTTTCTTGTTGAATACTACTGCTAAAATATTCACTGCACATCCTGCACTTAAAGTTGCAAATATTATTAAGTCTTACATCAAGATATTTTATTTGTTGACGTTTGATTGAAGTAGGTTCAAACTCCTGCCTTATACTTTGTATATTGTTGTCTTCCTTTTTGTAACACACACTACAACATTTTGTACGATAACCGTCTATCATCCATTGTCGTATTTTTTTAGCACGGTCTGAATCAAGTAGACTATCGATAGATTGATTGTTAATGTTTCCTAAAGGATATCTATGGTCCGCTACACAACATGGAAGTACATTACTGTCAGTTCCGATGTATAGGTGATTCCATAGTTTTTTACACGCAGTATTTTTGTAGGCAGGCACTGTTACTGTATACTTTCCAGGATAAACACAACTTTCAAATAATGTTGTATCAGAACTGTACACTGTGTTCACTTCTGCTATTTCAGTTTGTATATTAGGATTGTGCGTAAGAATCAAAATAAAACAATTTCCGATATCAACTTGGTTAACTATTTTTTGTAGTTCAATCAGTTTTGATCCACATGCATCAATAAAAGGATAATGATCTACAGTACGTTGTATAATTACAATTCGTTCATTGGCTTTGAAAGAATCTTTTCGTAGTAACTGTAATTGTTCTTTAAGTTGTTCTGGATCAGTGACAAATTCAATGGTACCAACTACTTCTATGTCTTTATCAACATGAGATATAAGATCCATTATAAACTCCGGTAAATTTCCAACAACAATTTGTTGTCATAAAATTCGCTTTCTATGTTAATTATTTGTTCTGTAACAATTTGGTCAACACTTTCAAATTTTATATCACCAGGCTGAAGTTCTTCTTCTAATGCACTGCGTTTGTTAGGAATCAACGCCATCTCACGTAGGTTATACTTGGTTGCAAACTGTTCTTTAATGTAGTTTGCTTCTTCATAAGATATTTCAATGTCCAAGTTAACTCTTACATGCATGTTTGGTTTCAGTATTGTATCTGCATAGTCGATCACCTGAGAAAGGTCTAGCACTTTGTACAGTGGTTGGTCTGGCCAAGCATGATACTCTGGCTCTTTGCCCCATTCTAATATCATCACACCACGTTGATCATCACCAGCATCTGAGAAGTTATGCGGAAATGCATTGCCAATATAGTTTATGTTGTTCTTTTGTTGTCGCAAGTGAAAGTGCCCACTAAACACTGTGCCATATTGCTGAAAGTGCTCGCTTTTGATCTCTCCGTGATCTGGCATTTCAACCATAGCATTCATTTTAAAGTGTGGAAGTTCAAAGTGTCCAAACATATACTGAGCACTTGCAGTTTTTATCTGCTTATGGTCATCTCCAACCAGCCAAGGCACAAGTATTACATCGTCTTGTTCAAACCAGTCATTGCATATCTTTAGATTTGGAATATGCTTTGCCCATTCAAAACTGTATATGTCACGTTTGTCTCTGTAGTACAAGTCATGATTACCAGTTATAAAATAAGTTATGTCAAAACTTCGTGAAAGATTTTCTAATGCACGTAGACTGTGACTCATAGTTTGTAAACTTAAACTTGCTCTATGATGATGCCAGTCGCCCATAAAGATGGCAGTTTCACAGTTGTGTATCTTGCCTTGTTGTACTGCCCATTCTACAAAGTTTTCGCAGTCCTGATTGTGCATGATGCTATTGCTTTTCATGCCAAAGTGAATGTCTGTAAATACTAGAGCTTTTCTAAACAGTCTGCTCATTCAAATACCTCAATAAGTGCATTGGTTGACGTTGGGAAGTTGTTTAGTTCATTACATTGTAACAGAATACCTTGATCTTGTAAAGCTCTTTGGATATATGCCTCTGTATATAGTGTTATATCATTGCTATTCCATGTAAAGTTAGTTCCATCATTTATTGATTGTAGTATTTGTGTTGCTATGATATCTTGTTTTTTGTGTTGCTGGTTAGCAATATTAATTTTGTGATATGGCAATAGTTCTGCAGGATCTCTGACCCATTCTATGTCTAAGAATTGTCTAATACTTTCTATAGTACTCAAAAAATTATAAAATAGATCGCTAAGAAAAACAAAATGACAATTTCTTTTAAAAATTTTTGTAGAAACAGGCCAATCCCAGTCGTCATTGAAGTAGTTAAATATGTTCATACTATGATGCTCTCTTAGTATCCATCTGGGAATATCACGAACAGCAGTTTTTTGGTCAACATTCCATCCAGTATATAAATCTTCGAGTGTAAGATGTTTAAGAGGACCATCTTTGTATATTCCATTGTGATTAGTTTTATACAATAGATTATGAACTGATAGTAGATATGTACTATGATCAACGTATGGAATAATTACACGATCCACAATCTCTGAGACTAATTTTATTTGGTTGGCAAATGCAACGTATTCATCCTCTAAAAAAGGATCGTTCCATCCCCAATAAATCATCGTTGACAACTTCAAATTTTTATTTCTTAGTTGTCTAGCTGATGCATGTATATTAACATCATCGTAGTTTGGTATCAATATTCCTTGCTTTATATGGTCAGGATTGATGTATGACATATTATGGCTTGTTGACTCGGTTTTTGGAGAATTCTTACTACGAAGAAAAGGAGCTTTTATTGGTTGATCAACTAATAATGTATACAATATCCATTGTAAATACATTCCATATTGCCCACCTCTAAACAGAATAGTTGTCCGTGGCATATCAAGTATCATACTAAACTTTACTTTTTATTTGCTAAATCTGGTTGTAGTTTTTTTGCATCTGGTGAGTTGTTAAACTGTCTTGTCCAACTTGGGTTCAATCCGTTTTGTTCTAGTATATCATCACGTATGTTTTGGCTTTTCTTTTCTATGTTTAGCACTCTAGTAAACGAGTTTGTAATTGCCGCAGTGTAATAAGCAAAAGGGTTTTGACTTTTATCTTCATTAAACTGCAATCCAATTTGACTGAGTTGCAACAATGCAGTACCACGCATCTCTTCATTGTAGGTGTATCCACGCCAGTTTGATCTTGTAGCATAACGTTCACATAGTTTAATAAACATGTGTGCTAGTTTATCTGTCATCTTGCCGTGTTCTTTTGAAAAGTATCCGTTTTCCATTCCACCAATCCAGTGACTTTTTCCAACTATGTGCGGAACTTTGTTGTCATCGATCATGTAGTGCCAGAAAGGAGGAAAGTTTAGTTTAACATAGTTAAGATCTTGTTTTGTATCTGAAATAAGTTCTTGTAAACCATCATCTTCGATATTAACATCGTCCATCTCTAGTAGTTCTTCAAGTTTGCTCTTTTTCTTTTTCTGTGCTTTTGTTAGTTTCTTTGGAACCATTGGAATATGTTCCCAACAGGTAACACGAAATACCAGTTCTTGATTGCTTAGTTTTGTTGGATCGACAACTTCACCAGTTTCTCTCTTGATTCTGTCTGCTTTATTACGTCTTGCTTGTGCAACACTACGCTGATTAATCTTATCAACGCTAGGAACAATAATATCAAACTGTGCATATTCTTTTTCAAGAAACGAACAGTAAGTGCTCTTGCTCTTGTGAATCTCTTTGAGGATATCTCTGTTGTTAAGATAGTTAACTTTTCTTGGTGCTTTGAACACTGCCATTTAGTAATTCTCCTTATACTAGTACTTATTATACACGAAACACAGGGGTTGTCAATCATTAAGTTAGCCGTTTTAAGTTACCATAAATAACACTATAGGAGAAGTTATGGCAGGATACGATCCAGCAAAAGCCGCTAGAATGAATCAACTAGCTCAACAATACCCAAACGCATCTTTAAGCACATTGGCTACATTGGCACGAGTTTCAGTCAGTGATCTAGGAAACTACACAAACGATAGTGTAGGCACACGTGCTAGTAATGCAAACTTTGGTAGAGTAACCAGCGAGTCTTCGCAAGGTGTACAATCTACAACAACACCAAGAAATTCTGCAGGATCAGGATCAGCGTTTGCTGGCAATGATATCCCACCTACAACTGTA
>Ga0209535_1003409_pt1 | contig 10103 bp, 9 predicted proteins | sample LinPmetageLP28_FD_184041 | JGI IMG/M metagenome (GOLD analysis project Ga0209535, IMG submission 184041) | Marine viral communities from the Pacific Ocean - LP-28 (SPAdes) (version 2) | ecosystem: Environmental > Aquatic > Marine > Oceanic | place: Pacific Ocean | collected 2009-08-22
TTATTATTACACGCCCTACAGTCTCAAAAGAAGAAATTGGCTTCCTCCCAGGTGATTTAAGAGAAAAAATGGATCCATGGGTTCAACCTATTTATCAAAACTTGTTTATGTTATATGATAAGGTTAAGGTTGAAAAACTTATAGCTGATGGTAAAATAGAAATTGTACCTGTTTCATTTATGAGAGGTAGAACATTTTTAGATTCATGTGTTATTGTAGATGAAGCACAAAACGTAACACACGAACAAATGGAAATGATAGTAACTCGTTTGGGATTACGATCAAAAATGATGGTTTGTGGTGATGATTATCAAATAGATTTAAAGAAAAAAGCAGATTCAGGTTTTAAATATTTATATAAAGCATCTTATAAAGTTAAAAATCTTGAAGCAATTACACTTACCTCTAACCATAGAAATGAAATTGTTGAAGATTTAAGAAATTACTATGAGGATAACCCAGTTTTCTAATAAATTTTAATATTTATAAGAAAACAACATGGCAAACGCAGCAATATGGCCAGGCACTAGTTCGTTTTCTACGGGGAGTACACCTTTTGGGTTTTATGATAGCGATACAGATTTTCAAACTGACGCCGATAAGGTATCCGTATTTTGTGCTCGTCGTTTAGGATATCCTCTTACTGATGTAGAATTACAAGACATTAATTTTTATACTGCATTCGAAGAAGCAGTAACTACTTATGGTAATGAAGTATTTGCATACCAAGCAAGTGAAAATTATTTAGATTTTGAAGGATCAGCCACAGGATCTCAAGCTAATTATATTTTGCAAAAACCTAATTTAGGAGCTATTATAAGATTAGCAGATGAATATGGTAGTGAAGCAGGTGTAGGAGGAACAGTTGAATATAGAACAGGAAGTATTCAAATGACTGCAGGTCAACAAGTTTATGATTTAAATGAATTTGCTATATCTCAAAGCACCGAAAAAAATAATATAGAAGTTAAAGAAATATTTTATCAATCGGACCCCGCAATTGTAAGATATTTTGATCCCTATGCGGGTACGGGTACTGATGTACAGGGTCTCTTAGATGTATTTGGGTTTGGCAGCTACTCCCCAGGTATTAATTTTTTAATGATGCCCATTAATTATGATTTAGCTAAAATCCAAGCTATTGATTTTAATGATACTATTAGAAAATCAAATTACAGTTTTGAATTAATAAATAATAATATCAGAATATTTCCCATCCCTACTAAAGATAAAAAATTACATTTTAAATACATTCTAAAATCAGATAGAAATAACCCTTATGTTTCAGGGAGCTTAGGAACAGGAGTAGTAACAGATATTTCAACAGTACCCTATACCAACCCTACATATGCTTATATTAATTCAATAGGAAGACAATGGATATTTGAATATACCCTAGCTTTAGCTAAAGAAATGTTAGGATATGTAAGAGGTAAATATGGAACAGTACCTATACCTAATTCTGAGGTCACCCTCAATCACGGAGATTTAATTTCAGCGGCTACTGCTGAAAAAACAGCTTTAGTAGAAAGATTAAGAACTTACTTAGGGGAAACTTCTAGAACTAAATTATTAGAGAAAAAAGCTCAAGAATCTGAATATCTTCAAAAAGACTTATCGGCAGTTCCCTATACTATATATATTGCATAATGGCACTATTTGGAAGACAACGTGATATAGCTTTATTTACGACTATTAATCGTGAATTAATGGGGGATATCATCACCCAACAATGCTCTTTTTACAAATATAGATTAGATCAAACTATTATTAACATTTATGGGGAAGCGGCAGAAGATAAATATTTTGAAGGCCCTGTAATATTTAACTGTTTAGTGGATAGGAGAGACCAAGCATACCCAGAAAGTGATATGGGAGTAGACTTCCAGTGGGGTGCTACATTTAAATTTTTAAGAGAAGATTTAGTAGATAAACAATTAGTTCCTGAAGTAGGAGATATTATATTGTATAATAAGGGATATTATGAAATTGACGTAACTAACTCAAATCAATATTTGTTTGGTAAAAATCCTGATTATCCTAATGATCCTAATCCTTTGAATCCTAATTTAGAAATATTTGGATCAAGCTATTCAATTATTTGTGATACCCATTACGTTCCTGCTGATAAGTTAGGAATAACTAAAGAAAGATTATAATGGCAACAAAAGGAAGAACACCAATCCCTAAATCCCAAAAAGAAATTTCTAATGGGTTTGTTGACCCCTATGATGCTTCTAGAGGTAATCCTAATTCAACCCAAGATTTTAATAGAGGAAATAAAGTATCCCTTAAGGGGGACACAGTAAAACCCTTATCTATAGGCATTAAAGACATTGATGAGTCTATTATGTACTATTTTAAAAATGTAATTAAACCTTCTGTTACCCAAAATGGTCAACGTTTAGAAGTTCCTATAATGTATGGTGCTCCTGAAAGGTGGAAATCGGTACAACGCGATGGATTTATGAGAGATAGTAAAGGGAAGATGATGGCTCCTATGGTAATGTTTAAAAGAAACACTATCACTCCTTTAAGAAATTATACTAGTAAGATAGATGCTAGTAATCCCTTTAATTTTTCTTACTACCAATCTAAATATTCTGCGAATAATGCTTACGATAAGTTTAATCTCCTTAACAGTAGAACCCCTGTTACACAAAATTATGCAGTAGTTGTACCTGAGTTTTTAGAAATGACTTATAGTTGTGTAGCTTATACTTATTATGTAGAACAATTAAATAAGATAATTGAATCTATACAATATGCCCAAAATTCATACTGGGGTGATCCTTCAAGATTTAAATTTAAAACAACAATTGATTCTTTTACCACTGTAACCGAATTAACAGAGGGATCTGAACGCAATGTAAGAGCTACATTTGACTTAAAATTATTTGGCCACATCATCCCAGACACAATACAAAAAGATCTTACAGTAGATAAAAAAGTATTTAGTAAAGCTCAAATTGTTACAAGTACTGAAACGGTAGTTAATATAAATGATATTCCAACTAATCAATTAAATCAAAAAATTGATACTAATAACCCTAATAATACAGATGTTAATGTAGATTTTTGATTTTTTGAAAAAAGTATTAATATTTATAACAAAAGTTAAATAACATTTATCAATAAAAAATGGAATCAACACAGTTATTACAAGAAGAGATCGATAATCTCAACACGTTACAGCAAGCCCAACAAAACATTGTTACACAATTTGGACAATTAGAAGTACAATTACAAACACTAGAATTGCAAAAAGATATTTTGGTTGAAAATTTAAAACAATTAAAAGATCAAGAAACTACAATTGGGAAACAATTAAATGAAAAATATGGAGACGGAACTATTAATTTAGAATCCGGAACTTTTATAAAAGAATAAAAAATAAACTAACATAACATGGCAGAACAAATAGTATCACCTGGCGTATTCACAAGAGAAAACGATCAGTCATTTATCACAGAAGGCCCCATAGTAGCGGGAGCCGCAATTGTTGGTCCTACTGCAAGAGGACCTGTAGAAGAACCTACCTTAGTATCCTCTTTTAGCGATTATAGAGCTAAATTTGGAGGTGCTCTTGAATCTAGTAGTAGAAGATATGATTTCTTTACTAGTATTGCTGCCCAAAACTTTTTCCAACAAGGAGGAGATACTTTGTTAGTTACAAGAATAACAAATGCCGCTTACACAGCGGCATCTGGAAATACTACTGGATTTGATGATAATCAGATTTCCTTTGTATTAAAAACTATTGCTAAAGGTACGGACCAACGAAGCTCAGGATCAGTACTTGGAGTTGCTGACGCTGATGGAATATTACCTTCGGGCTCCGCAGATAATGTTAGATTTGAAATCACTACTGTAAATACTTCTTCGGGTGTATTTAATTTATTAATTAGAAGAGGTGATGATTCAACTAAAGAAAAAGTTATCTTAGAGCAATATTTAAATGTTAGCCTTGATCCTTTCTCAGATAATTATCTTGAAAAAGTAATTGGTAATCAATCCTTTACTATTGCTACGGATGATGCTGGTGTAAGCTATTTACAAACTGTTGGTAGTTACCCTAATAAAAGTAGATATGTTTTTGTTAGTTCTGTAACAACACCCACTCCTAATTATTTAAATGCCGCAGGTAATAGAACCTCAGAGGCTTACACTGCTTCACTTCCCGCAGTTCAAAATGGCGCATTTGATCAAGGTGGATCAGGAGCCCCATTACCAGATGCTAAATTTTACCAAGATATTACAGCAACTAACATTCAGGGCGTTACTCATACGGACTATGCAACAGCCATTAGCTTATTAAGCAATAAAGATCTATATAACTTTGGAGTTTTAATACTCCCAGGTCTTACTGCAAATGAAGGCGATCACAGAACCCAAATGAACTCAGCAATTACAAATGCCGAAGAAGCTGGGGATAATATAGTAATAATTGACCCCGCCGCTCATGGAACTACTAGTACACTTACAGTAGTAGGTGATGCTAATAATTTTAATACAAGCTATGCAGCTACTTATTGGCCTTGGGTCCAAACCCAAACTCCTAACACAGGTGAAATAGTATTTGTACCTGCTTCAACCTTCATGCCTGGTGTTTATGCCTTTAACGATAACCAAAGAGACCCATGGTTTGCTCCTGCTGGTTTGCAAAGAGGTGCTTTAGGTGGAGTAATTAGAGCTGAAAAAGCATTAACTAAAGCTAACCGCGATGCTCTTTATGAGGGTAGAGTAAACCCAATTGCTACTTTCTCACAACAAGGTGTAGTAGTATTTGGTCAAAAGACCCTTCAAAAGAAATCATCAGCACTTGATCGTGTAAATGTTAGAAGATTATTAATTGCCCTTAAGCAATTTATAGGTGGAGTAGGTAGAACCTTAGTATTTGAACAAAATACCACAGCTACTAGAAATTCGTTCCTCGCCCAAGTTAACCCATACCTCGAATCGGTTCAACAAAGACAAGGTTTATACGCCTTTAAGGTAGTAATGGACGAGTTAAACAATACCCCTGATGTTGTTGATAGAAATCAATTAGTTGGTCAAGTATTTGTTCAACCCGCTAAAACAGCAGAATTCGTAATTATTGATTTCAATATCTTACCAACAGGAGTCGAATTCCCATCCTAATAAAATAAAACATGGCAGAAAGAATAGCATCCCCTGGCGTATTTGCTAGAGAAAATGATTTATCCCAAATAACTGAGGGTCCTATAGAAGCAGGTGCTGCTATTATAGGCCCCGCAGTTAAGGGTCCTGTAGAAGAACCTACAATAGTAACTTCTTATAGTGATTATAAAAGTAAATTTGGTTCTACTTTTCTTGTTGACAACGTAAGCCACACTTATTTTACTTCAATAGCAGCTTATAATTATTTCCAACAAGGGGGAGATACTTTGTTAGTTACTAGAGTAGTAACTGGGTCCTTTGCTTCTGCTAATTCTACTCAAATCCCTAATGGGGGGGTAAATGGTTCTATTAATACGGGGACGGATGCCTTATTAAATTCTATTACCCAACAACCCTCAGCTTCTGGAGGTAGTAGTGGGGTTAAAACGGATATTACCTCTTCTCAACATGGTAATGCTTTATCTGCCTCTATTACTTTAACTAATGGAGCTGCTAACGTATCAACTATTACAATCACCTCATCTTCAATATCCACCTTTGCAGTAGGAGATACTTTAACATTCCAATCTCAATCCTTAGGGGCGTCAGATACAGGGGGTAATGATTTAATTATTACTCTTCAACAAAATGATCTTCTTACCACATCTTCATTTGTATTAAAAACCATTTCTAAAGGGGCTAATCAAAATAGTGATATTGATAGTGGTAGTGTAGTAGAAAAAACAGGTGGTATCCTCCCCTTAGGATCAGAAGAAAATCTTAGATGGGAAATCAGCAGTGTAAACCAAAGTACTGGATTATTTAATTTGTTAGTTAGAAGAGGTAACGATGCCCGCGATAGCAAAACTATTTTAGAAACTTGGAATAACTTAAGTCTTGACCCCTTCTCAGACACTTACATTAAAAAAGTAATAGGAGACCAATATAAATCAGTTATAGGAGAAGCAGGAGATAAATATTTACAAATTAATGGGTTTTACTCCAATAAGAGTAGATATGTTTATGTGGATTCTGTAACAAATGAAACTCCAAATTATTTAAATGCTGCTGGGGAAAGATCAAGTGAAGCTTTTACATCTTCCTTGCCTTTAGTATCTAGTGGTGCTTTTAATGATGCCACGGGTAATTTATTCGAAGGAAGCAATAATAAATTTTATGATAAAATTGTAAGCCCCAATAACATCCAGGGTATCCCCGCCGACGCTTATACTCAATCTCTTAATTTACTAGCTAACACAGATCTTTATAGATATAACATAATTGCCTTCCCAGGTATTAATACCCAATTAGGAGGAATTTCAGCAACAGTTATTACTACAGCTATTACTAATGCCGAAGAGAGAGGAGACCATTTAGTAATATTTGATACCTCAAACTATGGGCAAACAAGTGCAGCTACAGTAGCTGCTAGAACAGATGCTTATAATAGCAGCTATGCTGCTACCTATTGGCCCTGGGGTCAAGTAGTAGACCCAGACTCAGGTCAAAGAGTATTTGTACCAGCATCCACAGCTGTGATTGGAGCATATGCTTTTAATGACAGTTTAGGTGAAACTTGGACAGCTCCCGCGGGTGTTAATAGAGGCGTGTTAACTAACGTTATAAGAACTGAAAAAACAGTAACTAAAGCGGAACGCGATACCCTTTATGACGCTAGAGTTAACCCATTAGCAACCTTCCCAGGAACTGGAGTTGTAGTATTTGGTCAAAGAACATTACAAAAAGCTTCCTCAGCATTAGATAGAATTAATGTTAGAAGATTATTAATTTCTTTAAAAGATCAAATAGGCAACATTGGTAAAACATTAGTATTTGAAAATAATACAACTGCAACTCGTAATAGTTTTGTAAGCCAAGCAACAGCTTATCTTGAATCAGTACAACAAAGACAAGGTTTATATGCCTTTAAGGTAGTAATGGACAATACTAATAATACCCCCGATGTAATTGATAGAAATCAATTAGTTGGTCAAGTATTTGTTCAACCCGCTAAAACAGCAGAATTCGTAATCTTAGATTTCACATTATTACCAACAGGAGCCGAATTCCCTTCATAAATTAAAAAAATCGAATATTTATAATCACGTAATATTTATAATAAAGAACAACATTAAAAACAGCATAAAATGGCAGTATTAGATCCTAACGAAATTTTCTTTACGGCGTTTGAACCCAAACAAGCCAATAGATTTATCCTCTATGTAGATGGATTCCCTTCATATCTCATTAAGCAAATGAGTAGCTTTAACATTGAAAATGGTGAGGTTATCCTTAACCACATCAATGTGGACAGAAAAATTAAAGGTAAGTCTAAGTGGAGCGACGTAACCCTTAACCTCTACGACCCAATCACCCCTTCAGGTGCTCAAGCTGTAATGGAATGGGTAAGATTACACCACGAATCAGTAACAGGCCGTGATGGTTATTCTGATTTTTATAAAAAAGATGTAGTAGTTAATGTTCTTGGTCCCGTAGGTGATGTTGTTTCCGAATGGGTTCTTAAGGGAGCATATATTAAAACTGCAACATTCCCAGAATTTAACTGGTCAACTGAAAATACTGCAGTTGAACTCCAGATTGCGTTGGGTATTGATTACGCAGTATTGAACTTCTAATATTAGCCATATAATAATAAAGAAAGGGTACCTTTACGGTATCCTTCTTTTTTCTTTATATATTTATATCAAACAAATCAAAAGTTATTAACAATGAGTGACGAGAAAAAATTTAAATTTCCAACGGAAATGGTAGACCTGCCCTCAAAAGGTTTAGTTTACCCTAAAGAGAATCCTCTTGCACAAGGTAAGGTCGAAATGAAATACATGACCGCCAAAGAAGAGGACATTTTAACAAACCAAAGCTATATTAAAAATGGTACTGTAATTGATGAGTTATTAAAAACTCTTATAGTATCTAAAATTAATTATAATGATCTAATTGTAGGCGATAAAAATGCTATTATGGTAGCTGCCCGAGTTTTGGGTTATGGCAAAAATTATACTTTCACATACTCAGGAGAAGAACACACAGTTGATTTATCTACTATAGATCCTAAACCTCTTGATGAGTCGCTTATAACTAAAGGTAAAAATGAATTTCATTTTACCCTTCCTAACTCGGGTACTGAAATTTCTTATAAAATTTTAACACATGGGGACGATGCTAAGATTAATGCTGAAATAAGAGGTATAAAGAAATTAAACAAAAAGGCTAGCCCCGATGTGTCTACTAGATTAAAACATATGATTACATCCGTAGATGGGGATGTTAGCACTAAAACAATTAGAGAGTTTGTAGATGTTTATTTATTAGCTATGGATGCTCGTGCATTTAGAGAACACATTAAAAATACACAACCAGACGTTAATTTAACTTTTGAAGTAGAGGGACCAGATGGTGATGTCAAGGATATTGACATTCCCATCGGCCTCAACTTTTTTTGGCCTGACATCTAAATATAGAATGAAAATATTCACCCAAATCCACGAAATAGTATTTTATGGAAATGGGGGATATGATTGGCATACTGTGTATAATATGCCAATATGGTTGCGGAATTTTACCTTTAATAAGATACATGAACATTATGAAAAGGAAAAAGAATCCCACAATGAGATGGCAGGTCAATCTAGTAACTCAACCACAGTTATAGATTCTGATGGTACTGTTAAAGCACCAGAAATGATGAAACAAGCAGCAACTTCATATAATACGAGGGCATCAAAAAAATGATGCCCTCCCATATTTATCACTATAACCATGGCTAGTCAACAAGATATTAACAACCAAGACGAACTTAACAGAAGATTAAGGGAAACCGAAGCCGAACTTAAAAGAATTAAAGAGGCCCAAAGAGAACTTCCTGATTCTTTTAGAGAGTATAGAGGTCTTGTTACGGCTATTAATGAAGAACTTGGTAAAAAAGTAAATAGGCTTAAAGAAGCTAGTTCTGGGTACAATTCACTAACTAGCATAGCACAAAAATTCCAAAATCAAGAGGAATCAATTAACCGTCTCACAGATAAGGCTTTAGATACTAATAGAGAAAAAACCCGAGAAGCACTTAGAGAAATCCAAGCCAGTGCAGATCAACTAGTTATTGATAAGCAAATTTCTACTCTTAATTCTAAAGGTGCTGAACTGAATCAAGGAGCTCTAGCTGCAAAACTCCAAAGTCTCGTAGCTGCAGGAGACCTTACAGATGAAGAAAAAGCTCTTTTACTTGCCCGCCAGGCAGGATTTGAAGAAGAGAAAAAACTTGTAGATTTAATCGATATTGAAATAGCTAAACGAGAAGAATCTAATCGTTTAATGGGTATAGCGGGAGGTTTAACTTCAACCCTTACAGGACTTTTAGGTCCTTTAGCCAACAATTTAGGTCTTAAGGAGGCATCCGAAGAAATGCAAAAGGTAGCTGATAGAGCTGCCGAAACTGGGGAAAGTTTTGGAAAACTTAAAGTATTAGGAACCGGAATATCTTCAATATTTGGATCTTTAGGAGAAACTTTAACAGATCCTACTGTAATAATTGGAACTTTATTAAAAAGCTTTAATGATTTTGAAAAAGCTAACAAAGAAGTAAGAAACCTTACAGGTCAAAGTGCTGACAACATTTCGTCTGCAAACATGTCTTTAGTGTCTGCGACGGATCAAGCTAAAACTATAGGTTCTTTATCTAAAGAAATTGGAATTAACGTTAATGCAGCTTTTGGTTCTGATACTATCATAGCAGCTAGTGAATTAACTAACTTATTAGGAGTTAGTGAAAAATCAGCTGCCAATTTAGCTTTAAGAGCCGAAGCTTTTGGAGGTTCTTTAAAGGGAGCAGATGAAACTGTTTTCAATACTGTTCAAGGTTTTAATATGCAAAACCGATCTGCTGTAAATGTAGGAGCAGTATTAGAAGATGTTGGAAATGCCTCAAATTCATTAGCATTAAGTTTAGGAGGAAGCACAGAAGA
>Ga0209535_1003410_pt1 | contig 10102 bp, 8 predicted proteins | sample LinPmetageLP28_FD_184041 | JGI IMG/M metagenome (GOLD analysis project Ga0209535, IMG submission 184041) | Marine viral communities from the Pacific Ocean - LP-28 (SPAdes) (version 2) | ecosystem: Environmental > Aquatic > Marine > Oceanic | place: Pacific Ocean | collected 2009-08-22
ATGAAAAAGATTTACCACTTGTACAAAACAAAAAAGTTTTATTTGAAGCAAAATATAAAGAGTATTTTATGAACAATTATTTAAAGCCTTTTTTAACTAACAAATTACCAACAGTTACAGAAGACGCCGCTGTATTTGATTTAGCAGAGGCTAAAAAAGCTAAAGCTCAAAAGTTTTTACAAGATAACAAATTAACTTAAATTAAATGAACGAATTAGAACTATACGTAGATTCTTTAGATCCTAGTCTTTCTAACGAAGAAAAAGTTAGATTAGTACAAGAGTGGAAAAAAGCTAACAGATGGAAAGAACAAGAAGTTGAAGTTTCAGAACAAGTAGAGCTTGAAGAAGTAGATCTTGGTGCAGTAAAGAAAAAAGACGGTGTACCGGGTGCAGTTGCTCCGTCGATGGGACCTCAAGAAGCACCAGAGCCCGTTACGGAATTTGGGTTGGAAGATACTTTTTCGGTATCACCAGAACCTAAAATAACTTATGATATAGACGGAAAAGACGTAAGTAAAGAAGAGTTTGATATATATACTGAAAAGCAAAAAAATAAAAAACCTAAAGAACAAAGTGAAATTTCTTCTTGGGATTCAATAAAAAACTCTCTTATTAATACTGGAAACCAAATAAAAGGAGTTTTAGATTTTTGGGGTTTAAATAACATACCAGGTACTCCAATTTCTGAACAAGAAGATACTAATTCAGCTTTAGATATAGCTACTAATGCTGTTTATAGCTCTATTTTTGGTCAAGAAAATGTAGATAAATACGTTAATTGGGTTGGAGAAGATTCTTGGTTAGCTGAAGGTTTAGGAAGCAAAGCCACTGCAGAAGATATAGAGAAATTAAAAGAAGAAAAAAAAGAAACTCTTCCAACTAAAGGTATAATAGAAAGTTATAAAAAAGGAGATGTTGGTGGTGTTATAGCAGGAAGTATAAACGCTGTTTCTAACATGGTAGGAAGTATAGCTTATAACACAGGAACTGGAGGTACTGGTTTCTTCATGGATTATACAGCTGATAATTATATAAATTATAATGAGCAAAAAGCTAAAAACTTAGGTGTTAGTTTAGATAAGTTAATATTATCAGGCGAAGCAGAGACTGCTCTTCCAATTGGTATAGCTGTAGTGCAGCAAGGTTTAGAAGTTTTTGCACTTGGTAAAATTGTTGGAAAAGCTAAAAAAGGTTTAAAAGGTGAAACTCCTTCTAGTGGAGCTTTAGGTAAACTAAATAAGTATCTTTCAGATAAGTTAATTTATAGCAAAACAGGTAGAACAACCGTAGGAGCTTTATCTTCTGCTAAGACAGAATTTTCTACAGAAGTACTTCAATATGGAGCCGAAGAAGTAAACAAAGAGTTTGGTAGAGTTGCTGGAACAGAAGAAACAGTTAAAGCTGGAAAAGCTTTTATAGATGCTATAACTAGTGAAGAAGGTTTAGAGCAAGGTGTACAAGGTGCTTTCGGTGGCAGCTCTGTAGTTGCAGGTAGTTATTCAATAGGCGCTATGAAGTCTGCACGACAAGTAGGTAGCACTATAAATATAGATCAAAGCATAGATAATTTAACTTCTCTTAGAAATAAACAAAGAGAAGTAGATGATAAAACCGTAAAGCAAGGTATTCAAATACAGATAGATAATTTAGAATCACAAATATCAGACGCTGTTGTAAAAGGTAATAAAATATACGAAAACTTAAATGATCAAGATATAAGTACCTTAGAAACTACAACAGATCTTAAAGATGTTGCAGCTTTTAAAATAACAGATTTAAATAAAAAACTAAGAGGTGGTAAAATATCTCAAGATGCTTACGATTTATCTATTACTGGGTTTAAAGAAGAATACAAGCAGGCAGAGCAAAAAATAAATAAAATAGTTTCAGAAGCTGAACTAAAAGATAAAACAGAAAAACTAGATATCGGTGCTAAGAAAATAGCAGAAGAAATAGGTACTGGTTTTGAGTCTTTTGATACTCAAGAAGATGTTGATTCAGCTATAGCCACTCTTCAAGAAGAAGGCGGTAAAATTGATACTAAAAGCTCTGATAACTACGCAACGTTTGTTGTTTTACCTAACGATCGTAGAATTGTAATTTTAAATAAAGAAACTGCTACAGAAGATAAGGTTTTCACAGGATCAGTTCACGATACAGGTCATGCTGTACTATATGAAACTGTTAAAAATAAGCCTGAAGCTGCTATAGCTTTAGGTGAATCATTATTAAATGAATTACAAACAAACGAAAATATAACAATAAAACCTGAGTTTAAAGCTAGATTAGATCAGTATATACAAGACGCTGATATATCACAAGCTGATACTATGGAAGAGGTTTTAACTTTAACCAGTGAAGGTTTAACTGATGGTACTATAGAAATAAACGAAACTATAGGCGTTAAACTTGGTAATTTTATACGTAGAGCATTAAGTGCTATGGGTATGAAAGTAAAGTTTAAAGACGGTAAAGACGTATTAAACTTTGTGAAAGATTACACTAGAAGTGTTCATAGACAAAAAGGTTTATCAAGAGGCTTAAAGAAAGCTGCTATTGAAGGTGCTGAAGTTGAAATAGCTCCAGATACTGCTACTGAAACAGAAATAAAAGAATCTGTAGCTAAGGAAAGTAAAAGAGTTGAAGACTCACAAGAGGTTCAAAGACTGTATGATGAACAAGGTGTTTCTGCGGCAATGGACATTATAGAAAAGTTTAAGCCTATAACGAGCAAGATAGTAGAAGCTAGAAGCCAAGCGCCTAATTTTGATCGTCAACTATTAACTGATGAAATAGAAACTGGTAAGCGTGGTATTCTTGACTTAGTAATGGAATACAAGCCTGAATCAGGCGTGCCATTAGCTGCTTATATAAATAAGTTTTTACCAGCGAGAGCTATAGAAGCTTCACAAAGAGTTTTAGGTGAAGAGTTTACAGCTGACGTAACAGAAGCGAAAGGTGTTGTAACAGAAGAAGTAACAGAAGTTGTAGAAGAAAAACCAACTAAGCTAACTAAACCTAGTTCGTTATTACCTACTGAGGCAGTTACAGAAATAACAGAGCAAGTTAAAGAAAAAATTAAAGGCATCGATCCAAAAAGTATGACCTTTAAAAAACTAGGTGATTTAGCACCTGAGGTTATTGCTCGTGAAATAGGTATACCTGTTAAAAAGCTAACAGATCCTACAGCAAACTTATCAAAAGCTGATGCGACAGCAATACAGCAATTTGTTAATAAAAATGCTGATAAATTATTAAGAATATTACCAGAAGGATCAGTGACAGAAGCTGCAACAGATGACATCTTAGGCACGTCTACCGGCGTCCCAACAGGTTTATTAAAAGCTTTTTATACTAAGGGTAAACGAGGTACGCGTGGTGCTGGTCTTACGCCGTTTATTAAAAACAAAAATATCAGCAAGGCAGATTTTCTAGAAGCATTTGGCATTGTTGAAGGTAAGAAAGCAGAGGGCTTTAGTGCAAGATCACCACAGGCTCAAGCGTTAAAAGGTATTGCTAGTTTATATGGTAGACTTGTAACTAACGAGGTATCAAGATCACCTGAAATAGATTTAAAACCAGAAGTAAAACAAAGAGTTGCGGCTGGTAAATCTAAAGCTATGGCTAGTAAAAGAATTGATAATGCTTTTCAATCAGCAAAAATAGAAAAAGGCAGTATTAATTTTAGCGAATATAACATAAATTATAATAAGACTTTAAATGCCTTTTTAAAAGATACGGGCGTTTCTAGAATAGACATGACTACTGAATCAGGTAGAAAAAGATTTTTAGATTTCGCAGTAGAGAGTGGATTAACTAAAAAATTACCACCAAGTTTCTGGTTAAGTTTGGCTTTTACATCTGACAGTGCTTTGACAGAAGAAGTAAAACAAGAGCTTAAAGAGTCTGGTATCGTTGGAGATGCCTTTACTTTTGACGGATCAAGTTTAAGAGAATTTACAGGAAATTTACCTTTTAGAAATACTATAGAAGTTAGGGAATGGATATCTAAAACAGGTAAAGAAAATTTTGCTAAAGAAACAGATGCTTTTAGTGATATGATAAAAGCTGAAGGCGTTTTTGCGGCTAAAAATAATTTAGAAGCTCAATTAAGTAATCCTGATTTTATAAAAAGACAAGATAATTCTATTAATGAATTAGGTGATATTTTTAAATTATTTCAAAATGAAATAATGAGAAATCCTGATGGAACTATGAATTTTGAAGGAGTTGCTTTTGTTGGAGCTTTACTTTCTTCTAGCTCTTCTGGTCAAAATCATTTTCTTAGAAAAGCAGCTCCTTATAGGTTTTATCAAAAAGGTTATATGGAAGCTGGATCTTCAGCAACAACGCTTGAACATACTATGCCCGCAACTATAGTAGGTAAATATTTATTTATGCAAGCGCTTAATGGTTCTGTTAATGAAAACTTTAAATATATAAAAAATAATTATTTTCAAGGGCCATTATTAAAATATAATGATAAAAAATTAAAAGGTAAAAAACCAAACGGTGATAAATTTAATTATATATCAACTATGCCTGAAAATTGGAAAGTTACCGACAACGTGTGGGCTAGATATTTTAATATAAATGTAGCTAATACTAATGGTGGTATAAATCCTGCTGATATAATGCTTAATAAAAAAGAATCTATTTTAGATAAATTTAACATTATGTCTAGTGGTTTAGTTATAAACGAAGCCACTAAAAAACAAATACCTCAAGTTGAAGCTTTAAATAATTCATCACAACCGAAAAGCTTAGCTAGCAAAAGAGCTTCAACACAACAGCAAATATATGATCAAGGCATATTAGACGAAGCTTTAGCTAAAGGTAGAAGATCAGATCCTAAAGTTAAAAAAATACGTGTATTTGATTTTGATGACACATTGGCTACGTCTAAAAGTCAGGTAATTGTTACTATGCCATTGTTAGATCCTAGTAATGACATGGTCAATGTAGTAGCTAGAAGACTATTCAAAAAAGAATTTGAAAATATACCTAGCTATAAACAAAACTTTAAAAACCTAACAGAAGAACAAAAAATAAAAGTATTACAAGAAATACCTGGAAAAACTAAAAAAATAAATGCTACACAGTTTGCAGCACAAGCAGCAGAGCTTGAAGCTCAAGGAGCTACATTTGATTTTACTGAATTTAGCAAGGTAGTTGATGGTAAAAAAGGTCCATTATTTAATGTTGCGAAAAAAATAGCTGATACTCGTGGCGCTGAAGACTTGTTTATATTAACAGCTAGACCACAAGATGCTGCTGGTCCTATTAAAGCTTTCATGAAATCACTAGGTATAAATATACCTTTAAAAAATATAACTGGTTTAGGTGACGGCACTGCTCAAGCTAAAGGGATGTGGATAGCCGGTAAGGCTGCTGAAGGTTATAATGATTTCTACTTTGCAGATGATGCTACTAAAAACGTTAAAGCTGTCAAAGATGTTTTAGATCAAATAGATGTTAAGTCTAGAGTACAAGTCGCTAAAGCTAGTAAACGTAAAACATTTGATATCGTAGTTAATGATATGATACAAGACTCTTCTGGTATTGAATCATTTAAAACTTTTTCCGCAGCTAAAGCTAAAACAGTCGGTAGAGATAAAGGTAGATTTGATTGGATAACAATGGCTTCATCAGCTGAAGATTTTAAAGGTTTATTGTATAGCTTGTTAGGCAATGGCAAAAAAGGTGAAGCTCAGTATGAGTTCTTGAAAACAAACCTTATTGATCCATACAATAGAGCTGAAGATTCTATAACTCAAGCTAAAATAGCTGCAGCTAATGATTTCATGGCTTTAAAAGAGCAGTTTCCAGGTTTACCTAAAACATTAGAAACTGAGACAGGTGTTGGTAAGTTTACATATCAGCATGCTCTTCGTGCTTACATGTGGACCCAACAAGGTATGTCAATACCTGGCTTATCAAAAGTAGATACTACAAAGCTTAATAAGTTTATAACTAATGATGCTAAGCTGCAGACTTTTGCAGATCAATTAATATCAATACAAAAAGGTAAACCATATCCTAAGCCAGGTAAAGACTGGTTAGGTGGTAATTTAACTACAGATATTATTGGTGGTATAAACGATGTTAACCGTAAAGAATATCAACAAGAGTGGCAAGAAAATGTAGATATTATATTTTCACCTGAGAATTTAAACAAAATGGAAGCCGCTTATGGTACTCGCTGGCGTAAAGGTTTAGAGAACACGTTAAAGCGTATGAAAGCCGGTACAAACAGGCTTGGTTACAACGATCAAACAAGTGCTGTGCTTGACTGGGTCAACAATTCTGTTGGTGCTGTAATGTTTTTAAATACTAGATCTGCATTGCTTCAAACAATTTCTGCTGTAAACTTTATAAATTGGGGTGATAATAATATTATAGCCGCAGGTAAAGCGTTTGCAAACCAAAAACAATTTTGGGGAGATTTCATGACGCTTATGAACTCTGATTACTTAACTCAAAGACGTAACGGTCTTAAAATAAACGTAAGTGAATCTGAAATAGCAGATGCTGTAAAAGATTCTAAAAACAAAGTTAAATCTGCTATAGCGTTTTTATTAAGTAAAGGTTTTGTGCTTACAAGATATGCAGATAGTTTTGCAATAGCTTCTGGTGGTGCTACTTTCTATAGAAACAGAATGAATAAGTATGTTAAAGAAGGTATGAGCAAAGAGTTAGCTACAGAAAAAGCTTTTCAAGACTTTAGATTAGTTGCAGAAGAAAGCCAACAGTCTAGTTCACCTGATAAAATTAGTATGCAACAAGCATCTGCAGCTGGTCGCGTTATACTTAACTGGGCTAATACACCTATGCAGTATGTTAGAATACAAAAAAGATCAATACAAGATCTTATTGCTGGTAGAGGCGATGCTAAAACACATATATCAAGAATAGCATATTACGGCGTTATACAAAACTTGATATTTAACGCTTTGCAACAAGCTTTATTTGCTATAGGTTTTGGTGATGATGATGAAGACGAAGAAAAAACCGCTGCTAAAAAGAAACAAGATGATAAGAAAATAGCTAGAGTAGCTAATGGTATGATTGATTCTCAGTTAAAAGGCTTGGGTATTGCAGGTATGGCTATGGTTGCTGCTAAAAATTCTTTAATGAAAATATATGAAGAGTCTGGAAAGCAGAGATCTGAATATGAAAAAGCGGCTATAGAAGCTTTAAGTTTCTCGCCAGCTATAAGTTCTAAATATAGAAAAATAGTAGGTGGTTTAAAAAGCTTTAGCTGGAACATGAAAGAAATAAAAGAAAAAGGTTTTAGTCTTGATAATCCAGCGTATCTAGCAGGTGCTCAAATTATAACAGCTACAACTAATATACCTATAGATCGTGTTATTAAAAAAGCTAATAATATTAGAGGTATAATGAGTGAGCAATCACAAATGTGGCAAAAAGTTTCAATGGCACTAGGCTGGTCTTCTTATGATGTTGGCTTACCATACTACGGCGGATGGGATAAACCAGTTGAACCTACGCCTGCTGAGCTTAAAAGACAAGAGATCGATGTCATGAAGAAAGATACTAGCACAGCTGATCAAACCCAAATGCTATTAGATCTAGGTCTTGACAAAAAACAAATTAAAGCATTGCGTTATGAAGACGCTAGAGTTAAAAAAATAATTGAACTACAAAATAAAAAGAAAGATGAAAAATAAAACTTCTCCATTATATGCTAAACTAACAGCTAGTTGTAAAGCTGCGGCAAGAAGAAAATTTGATGTATACCCTAGCGCATACGCTAACATCTGGGCTTCTAAGCAACAAAAAAAAGGTAAGTGCTAATGGCTTATAAACAAGAAACAGACACGCCTCTAATGCATTGTTTTTCTAAACTTATGCATACTAAGCCGTGGAACAAAATGCGCGAAAGAACAGCCGCTGTAGCTGGTCGAGGTAGCGGAAACAAAGTTGGACTTGCTCACGCTGAGAAAATAAGAAACACTCCTTTAGAAAAAAAAGTAGCTCCTGTTAAAGCAAAAGGCGGAGGTACAAAAAAAGTGTGTTTACCAAAAGCTAAAATAGCTAGCATGAGCAAAGAAGAAAGACAAAAAGTAATTAACGCTAAAAGATCAGCTGCTGCTAAAGGTAAATATAAAAGATCTAGCAAGAGCAACGTTAGCGGAACAAGTAGTGGTGGTAGTTTAAAAAAGTGGTTAGAACAAGACTGGAGACAAGTAGGCGATCCATCAAAAAAATGTGGAGAATAAAATGAGTTTATCAGATATGAAGCTATATGCTATGAATGCGGGTGCGCTAGGCCTTACAACCTTTACACATATAGAAGACGGTTTAAAACTTGTGTTATTGCTTATAACTATAGGTTATACAATATCTAAGTGGATAAATATTAAAAAAGAAAAAAAAGATTGAAGTACTTTAAGTATGACGAGTTTGATTCGCCTGATGAATTAGGTAGTGGTAAACATATGGATCAAGATCTTCTAGATATGATAGATACAGCTCGTGCTTTGTATGGTAAACCTATTATAGTAACTAGTGGTTTCAGAACAGAAAGTCATAATGAGAAAGTGGGTGGTGTAGAATCATCATCTCACTTAAAAGGATTAGCAGTTGATGTAGCGTGTGTAAGGTCTAAAGATAGATTTGAAATGCTTACGGCTTTATTAGAAGTTGGATTTAATCGCATAGGAGTTGCTAGCACGTTTATACATGTAGACGTAGATAAAAATAAATCGCAAAATGTAATTTGGACATATTAATATGAAATCACCTGTAGAAATAAAAGAAAAAGCTTACGAAAAACAAAATAGAAAAATGCGGTCAGAGTATACATCTGAAACCGGTAAGAAGTTAGGTAAAAGACTTACAAAAGGAAGCAACAAGCGAAGAGTGTCATTTGCTTGTAGGTTTGCTGGTATGGCTGGAGCAATGAAAGATGCTAAAGGCGAACCAACTAAAAAAGCAATGGCACTAAAAAAGTGGGGTTTCGGTAGCGTAGAAGCAGCCAGAAACTTTTGTCAAAAAAATAAATCAAAAAAATCATGATAAGTAAATCACCATTCTACCAAGATAAGTGCGCAGAGGCGAGAGCAAAGAAAAAAGCTTCATACATGTCAAGAAAATCTAAAACAGGTCTTGACACAAGTAAAAAAGATAAAGACGGTAAATTTCTTAAAAAAGAAATACCAATAACTGAAGAACAGAACTTAGCAGAATTCAATAGAGAAATAAAAGAATTTGAATGTGTTAATGGAGTTTTAAAATTAAGACAAACAGAAAACGATTAATTATGGGAAAATTATTAGTAAAACTAGGATTATGGATGCAAGCTTGCTGGTGTAAGCTAATGTGTAAATGGAACTGGTTAGTTTCAAAATTAATTGTTAACGTAAAAGACTGCCCTGTAGCGGAGTGCGTCTGTAAAAAATAAATATTATGAATAAATTTAGCTTGCCATTTATGGCAAAAAGCCCACTGCATGATAATCATCTCAAAAAAGTAGATCCAGACGCTCCAGGTACTCCAGGGAAACCAGGTTATGAACCGCCAGTTGTAAGAGAAGAATTAGACGACAAAGGTAAAGAAATTTACGATAATTTAAGAAAAGAAAATGATAGTCTTTTAAAATCTGGCATGACTCAAGAACAAATAAATGCTATGAGATTAAAAAGACATAAAGAAAAAAAGAAAAAGGAACAAAAATAAAATGGGCGTACCATACCCAAAAGTTCCTGTAACCGAAGGGGATCTCAAACGAGGTCCCCTTCATTGTTTTTATCCATCACAGGCAATACAATCTTCACTCATAGCTTGTTGTGCTATATCACCTCTAAGCACTGATTCAGTTCTAGTATAGTATAAAGTCTTAATACCTTTCTTCCACGCTGACATATGAACCTGATTAATCCATTTAGGTGTAGCTACACTAGGAAACGCTAGATTTAAACTAACAGACTGATCTATGTACTGTTGCCTGATACCAGCTTGATTTACTAGTTCGAGTTGATTGATTTCTTTAAACGTTTTAAAAACGTCTTTAGCTGGTACATTATGTGTTCCCACCATAACCCCGTCAAGCTCAGATAGACCTTGAACACTACCAC
>Ga0209535_1003411_pt1 | contig 10101 bp, 11 predicted proteins | sample LinPmetageLP28_FD_184041 | JGI IMG/M metagenome (GOLD analysis project Ga0209535, IMG submission 184041) | Marine viral communities from the Pacific Ocean - LP-28 (SPAdes) (version 2) | ecosystem: Environmental > Aquatic > Marine > Oceanic | place: Pacific Ocean | collected 2009-08-22
CCATCATCAATCACACGCCACATACGCCTTTTTTAAATCAAGATACACACATTCAGATATTTTAGCGATAGACGGTATCGGGTCAAAGTATAGGTGTGTGTTTTTCGATAAACATTTTAATATGACCGACCTATCAGATGAATTGCCGATAGGATGGCTATGGAATCATATGTCTAATCTAACAGGATTTGGAACTCTCGGTGCAAGTAAGCTAATGGGTAAAGTAGGTTATGGTAAATATAGTGAGTACTACTATCAGATATTTGAAACTATACTTGATGGACCTATTACCGAGAAAAAACAGAAACATTTTGAACACATTAAGTTAGATAACATAGATGACCTAGCATTTACCTTACAAAAATTTACTATTGATAAAATAAAACAATATGTTTACCCTCTAAAAACTTGCAACAATCTATGTGTTTCTGGTGGTGTCGCATATAACGGATATATGAATGAAGAGTTTTTAAATCACTACGAAAATGTTTTTGTACCACCTGCAGTAGGTGATGAAGGTCAATCAATAGGCACATATCAACATTGTTTGTACACAATTAATGGATCAATACATAGATCTGGAACTTTTTCAGGTACAAAATATGATTATAAAGGAACAGAAAAAGTAGATTATAGAGAAGTAGCCCAAGCGATTGCTGATGGTAAAATTGTAGGATGGTTTCAAGGTAAGTCTGAAAGTGGTAATCGTGCATTAGGTAATAGAAGTATTTTAGCTGACCCTAGAAATCCTGATATTAAAAATATAATAAATGGCACAATAAAAATGAGAGAAGATTTTAGGCCTTTTGCACCTGCAGTACTGGAAGAACACTATCAAGAATATTTTGATACAAGATGTCCTAGTCCTTATATGTCAAGAATATGTAAAGTAAAACCTGATAAGATTGATAAGATACCAGGGGTCACACATATTGACGGTACGGCTAGAATACAAACGGTAACAGGAGATATCTATGATAGAAAATTTTATAATATTATAAATGAATTTTACAAAATTACAGGTATACCTATGTTATTAAATACAAGTTTTAATTGTCAAGAACCTATTGTTGAAACACCTGAAAATGCAATTAGAACATTTAAAAAAACAGACTTAGATTTATTAGTTATTGATGATTGGATAATAAGAAAATGAACTACTTTGATACACTAGAAACAAAAAGAAACCATGTAAAGAAATATCATAGAGATAAAATACCTCCTAAAGAATGTATAGAACGAGCATTATGGAAAGCATGGAAAACGACACCAGGAAAAAATAATGCTATGGCATATAAAGTCCATGTTTGGGGACCTGATATGGAAATACATAAAGAAGCAATACATAGTTTATGTTTCAAAGCACATAAGAGGGCTGAAGATAGAGCGGTAGAGAATGAGTTTGCAACCATAACACAAAATGGTGAAGTTAATCCATATTACGAACATATAAAACATAATCCATATTTAATTACAATACATAGTAGAGTTGCAACACCTAATCGGTTCTATCAATCAAAAGTAGAAGATGGTCACTTTTACGATCAAGGATTTGAATCTCATATAGAAAAAATAATTGATTCAGTATCAGTTGAGGTAGGAATGTTTGCGGCTAATCTAGGATATTATTTACTAGAGGAAGGTTTAGATATATCTTACAATTCTTGTTTTAGAAGGAGGCCTGAAGAGTGGCATAAAGTTGGTTTAACCCAAATAAAAACGAGACCTATAACAATGATAAGTTGTGGTTATGCAGAAAGATATAGAAGGCAAGATTTAGTTGAATGGGGTAAAGAAAGTTGGGATGTTAAACCAGAAATAGAAGATATAGTAGAATGGATGTAGATTTACAATTATTTAAAAATATTATGGCAGAAGCCAGACACAATACTGATCTATTAGATTCGTATAGTCCCAATCAGTTTAAATCTAAAGAAAATTTGATAAATCATATTAACGATTTAGATATTCTTAATGATGAATCAGAAATAGTAATCTTAGGTGGGTGGTACGGTAGTATTTTAATACCTGCATTTAAAGATGTAAAAGAAATAACATTAATTGATATTGATGATAATGTTATCAAGATTTCTAAAAATAGATTATTTAATCACTATACTAATGTAGATTATATTACGACTAATGTTTTTAATTTAAAAAAACATAAGAATAGAGTTGAAAATGCAAATTTAATTATTAATGCTTCATGTGAGAATATGAAATCAATGAATGAATTGCAATTAGATACAAATGCTTACTTCGCCTTTCAATCAAATAATATGTATGATATTCACGACAGCATAAATTGTGTAAAGTCTATGGATGAATTTAGAAAACAATTACCTAACAACACAAAAATTTTAATAGAAGATGAAGTGCCAGATGATAGAGGCACTAGATTTACAATAATAGGAAAGTATGAAACGAGTAATTTATAGTTTATACATTGACTTACCTGCTAAAGAACATTTTGGTAATTCTAAAAATAAACACGATACAATAGAGAAAGCTGATGTAACCATCAATGCATTTAAAAAACACTATGACAGATTAGTTGAAAGTAAACTAACATATGCCGAGTATTGTGAGGCCGAGTTTATAATGTTTGAATATGATAGTAAATATATAACTTTTGAAAATAATTTCTTAAAAGACTTTCCTGAATTTACAGGATATGAAGTGATTAACTTCTATAAAATACATTTACTTCAAGAGTTAGCTAAGAAGTATGATGAGATATTATATCTAGACTTTGACGCTGTACCATTAACAGATGAGGTGTTCTTTGATGTTTGGGATTTATCAAAAGGTATTTGTGTTTACAATAACAATAAACAAATAGTAAAAACAAGACAAGTAAATCATAGTATAAGAAGTCCATCAGCCAAGTATTTTAATTGTCAGGCGATGTTGTTAGAAGGTAATTATAACCCTAACAATGATGTTATCAATACGGGTATCATAGGTGCAAGAAAAGAAGATGTTATTAACTTAGATTACTTCGGAGACTTTAAAGATATAATAGACCTAATGACACGCTTGCGGAAAGATACTAGTGGCTTATATCCTCAAAATATTATTGATATGTTTAGATATGATAACGAAACAATATTCTCATATAAGAAAGAAATTAATAATATTGATATACAATGGTTAGATGATAGATGGCATTATTTCTTTGATAAACAAAATCACATACCTAGAGACACAAGAATAGTACACGCTATTTGTAAAGACTTTGATAAAGTTTGGGAACGATATGATTAAGATATGTACTGTATATTTTGAAGGTCTTTATACACCTGATTATGTATCTAAATTATATAGAAGTCTAAAAAGAAACACTAGTATACCATTCGAGTTTATTTGTCTAAGTGATAATCCTAATGTTGAAGCTGATGTTGTGTTGCCTTACAATAAACATAGTGATATTAAATTACACTGGCATAAATTAAAGTTTTTTAGTTCGCAGTTTGCTAATCAAAAACCTGGTGATGAAATTATTATAATGGATATAGATCAGATTATAACAGGTAATGTAGACGATCTTATAGGCCATCCTGTTTCTGATAATGAATTAGTCACCTATGGTATCTGGTGGGATTCAGTAATAGGTATCAATGGTGGGTTCTATAAATTTAAATCAGGCAGTCTTGACTATGTATGGAACGACTTTGCATTAAATCCTGAATACTGGCAGATGTATTACTTTAGAAATAAAGATGTACATTTTAAATATTACGGCGAACAGAATTATGTCAATATGAAACTACACTCTAAAAATATGAAGGTAACAACAACACCACCTGAATGGTTATGCAAATACACAGCTGATAAAAATGAGATGGTAACATTACATAAAGAATATACGAGAAGATTTAATACAGAATATATGTTATTAGATGAACCTAATGATATGATAAAGGTAATACACTTCACAGGACCTGGTAAAACAATACACGATCATAACGAACAATTCATAAAGGATAACTGGTGAGAATAATTTGTTGCAGATTTGGTGATAAGTTTACAAATTGGTATGTAGACAATCTAAAACATATGATAGACAAATATTCAGGTCTAGAATATGATAGTTTTGAAGTGATTGAAAATGATATCTATGGCAACTGGTATAATAAACTTCAGATGTACGATAAGTTTAGAGACGGTGAGAACTTATACTTTGACTTAGATGTTGTTATACATAGTAAACTACCCAGCCTTATAAGAAAAAACTTTACATTATTAAACGATAGTTGGTGGCGAGAGGCTGCTCACACACCGTTAAATTCTTCAATCGTATCTTGGACTGGTGATGTATCGCATATATGGGATAAATTTAAATCGAATGAGAAAGAATATTTAGAAAAATATAATAAAGGTAGTGATGAGTTTTATTTTAAAGAAATAGAATATGAAACATACGGTAAAGTATGTCCTTCAATTAAAGATTATCTATATGAGAAACCTGATTACAGTATTGTAACCTTAGGTCAAATGCACCATCTAATGGAAAAAGGTTGGTCTGGTTGGTATTCGAAATACTTTATTTAGATTTCTTTTTCTTAACTGCCTTTTTTTTGACAGGTTTTTTACCAGTAGCAATTTGTAGTGCTGCAGCAAGAACTTCTAACTTAGTTTTACCTTGTCTCAAATCAGCCTTTAAATCTTTATCTTCCGAATTTCTTATTGATTCATTTTCGAATAATGCTAATTTTAATGCAAATAAATGATCTTCGTTTACATCATCATTAAATAAAGATTGCACAAATTTTGCCCAATAACCATTATCAGTCTCTAACAAGACAGGATCAAGGTCTACATTATCTTCTTTAGCAACAGCAACAGCGAGGTCTATCATCGCTTGTTTTTCTGATTTTCTTCTTACATAAGTATTTTCCATTAACTGATCGTCATTGATAACACCAAGAACTGATTTACAATTATCTTCAGTAGGGTCATATGGTATAATCATATTTTCAAATACACCAGGCTCGTCAGTACCTAATTGTACTTCTAGATTTTTCTGCTCGTTGTCTATGTAGTGAGCAGTATATATTTTTTTAGGGTCTATCATTTTGTTTCCTTAAATAATCAAATAGTTTATATTTTGGATTCCATCCTAGTTCTTTAAGTATATTTATATCAGCCACATTGTCTATTCTTTCATAATGTTTGCCAATCTTTTTCTCTACATTCATATTTAAAGATGTCATTAAATCATCAAGTTTTATGGAGAAACCAGTACCTATATCAAGCACGCCAGATATGTTGGATTTCATTACTGTTTTAATAGCACATATTAAATCGTAAACATGAATAAAGTCTCTACTATGATTTACATTTATGTATTGTACAGCATCCCGTTCAATCATAGGTATTAACATATCGTCTCTGGCATTAGGACCATAGACAGTTGTAAATCTCATTCCAATACTACCTTCAGGTGCCATTTTTTCCATCAAGAATTTTGTAGCTGCATATGGATTCATATGTGGTTCCACAGCAGTACTTGAACTGGCATACAATATTCGTTTGTCTTTGTATTTATTGAAGATTATTCGACTTGCTTCGACATTATTTTGCCAATACTCTTGAGGATTGTCTAAGCTGTCTCTTACACCCGAACTACCAGCCAGATGTATGACTAGATCAACCTCATCAGGTAAGACGGTATTTAATATGTCCTGGTTAAGTTTTTTGTCTAAACCAATTACATTATATAAATCTCGTAGTGAATTGTGTAAATGTTTGCCAATAAACCCTTCACTACCAGTCAGTAGTATATTCATAGTTTTATGATAAAGTTGGCCTCAAATAATAAGTTGCGATTGTTGTTGTTGAACCAGATGGAACGAATTGTGATCTATAATCATCTGTACTAGCTTCTAGATTTAATTGTGTCTGTCCATTAAATTGTGTATTGGCCATACCAGTACCTCGAAAATTAGTAGAAGTTGTATCCGTGAGATATCTAATTTGATATCCACCAAGACTTGCTGCTACTCTTTTAATTTCATTCTTCAATAGTGCTTGCCATTCCGCATTTGTATATGTTTCTAAATTACCACTCGTATCAGAAAACATAGGTACAGTACAAGAACCAATGTTATCACTACCATTTCTTCTATGTAGATAATAACTTGTAACCGTTGTTGGTTGATCTTGAGTTTCAAATAAACCAGAGGCTGTATAAGCACCAGTATTTGCTCTAGTATCTAAAAATATAGCAGTACTTGAAATATTAGTATGATCTGATAAACTAGTACCAGTTGAAATAGTATAAGTACCTGCCTGATCAGCACCAGTTGCAGTTGTATTTACCATAGTTGTTATTGCAGGTTTAATAAATGTATCTTGAAAATCTGTTTTAGACATTGATACAACATTTGTGCCGTCATAGTAAACTGGATATGCAACATTATTTGTGTCTGATGGATCTGTTATCGTAGCAACATTTTGTCCTATGTTTGTGTAGTTTACAGTTACCGTACTTGTACTTGCAGGTGTTTGAAATGAAGATACATGAGTTGTACCAGAACCCGCCTGTAATCTTGTATCTGCTCTTGTGCCGATACTAGAACCAGAACCAACAGTTAAAGTAACCGAAGGGTCAGTACTATATTGATAAATTGCTTGTGATTGATTTGTTGTATTCTGAACCGTAGTAAACTCTTGTAGGTTATCAGAACCATCATTGTATAAAGAAGATCGAACAGTCATAATATTATTTATAACTCCTTACGAACTAGGGCTTCGTATCGTTTTTAATGTAGATCCAGCAGAGTTTTTAATCAATAGAGTGGTGACACCAGCAAAGTTAGATGAAGTGATTGCACCACCTGTTAGTGTAGTAGTTGATAAGTTTGTAATAGTTGCAGTTGTAATCGTTGAAATTGCTTTGTTACCATCAAGAACTAATGCCTTGTTTGCAGCAGCAGTACCATTTGTAATACCGTCTAGTTTCTCTAGATCAGCTTCACTCATATCAGCAGAACCAATGATAAATGAACCAGAAGCGGTTACACTACCAGTAACCCCAACATTACTTCCAAAAGTACCTGCACCAACATTGATATCACTAGCATATAAATCTTTAATATCTAGATCACCTTTTGTACCACTAAAAACTTCACTTGAATTTGTAGCGTCAGGTATGAAAGAAAATCTACCTGAACTGTCATCAAATCCAAAGAAACCTACTTTAGCACCAGAACCATTGTGCCATTTAAACTCTATACCTCTATCTTTGTTATCATCTGAACTAGGGGCAGAGTCGCCACCTATTGTAAAGATAGGGTCGTCAATCGTAACCGTTGTACTATTAACAGTAGTTGTTGAACCGTTAACAGTAAGATTACCAGTAACCGCAATATTACCACCAACAGATAAATCTTGAGATAAGGTAACATCACCATCAGCGGCGATAGCGATTGCGTCAGCGTCTGAAGCAGATCCTATATTAGCACCGTCTGCAATCTTAATATTATTAGCAACAACAAGAGTCGTGCCATCGAATGTTAAATTTGCCTCAGCATTAATTGAACCAGCAGTTGCTGTATCGGTTAGAACTCTATTATTACCACCGTTGGCAACCATAGTATCTGTTATGGTAGAGATAAGTGCCTTTTTAAGATTACCTGAATCACTTGTATCGGAGATTAAGATAGTATCATCTGCAGCTGCAGTAACCGTAGTATTACCTGTGACCAGGGTACTATCTACTGCCTTATTTCCTATTGTGTTAGTTGCCATATATTATCCTTATGATATCGTTGCCCCTAGTACTGAAACTGGGATCCACTTACTTCCATCATAAATTAATGTTGCACTTTCTCCTACAGCGTCCCATACGATTGAAGTTGAGACGGCACCAGAAAGTAGATTACCGTTTGATGTAGTCAATGTAGCGGCGTTGCCTGCTACTTGCATTGTGATAATTTTCATTTGACCAGCAAAAGAACCAGTTGCCAATGTTAAGGCCGATGTTCCCCCACTTGAATTTAAGAAGGTAACTAGTCTATCTTTATTTATAGCATCCGTACCAGAACCATCGCCAGAAACTGTTTCTGAAGATATAGTTATTGAGGTACTTGATAATTGTTGTCCTAAAAATATGATATGATGTACATGACTTCCTGAAGGTGCGGATGCAAAAGTTATATTTGCCCCAGCACTATCGATTGTATATGCAGTACCTGGTACTAATACAACACCGTTTGAAACGACTAATAACATATTAGGATCACCTACATTAAAGTCTAAAGCAAAAGAAGTTGTACTACCGTTACCAGTAATAACTTGTTTCTCTAACGCCCCATAAGCGGGTTCTCTTCCTATGTATGAACTAAATGGCATATTTTATTTCCTATCCTAAACTCACAAATACACTACCAGTGCTACTTCTATACAACCGACCATTAACACTAGGATTACCTATGGGTAAGTTAAGAAACAACCCATCAGGTGGTGTGCCAGTGGTTACATTTCCAAATGCTAAATTTGTTAAATTAGCACCACTAATTGCAGGTAGTGTGCCTGATATATTTGCAGCAGGTAAATTTGTTAAACTTGCACCAGAACCACTAAATGTAGTTGCAGTATGTATTCCTGTTGTTGCAGTACCACCAGAGTTGGTTGCAAATTTAGCGTCATTATCAAAGTATAAAACAACATTACCGTTTTCAGTAGCAGTAATCATATCTTCAGTATTATTAGAATTTTTTACTGATAGCTCGTTAGTTATAATTGTTAAAGATCCTACACCAGCGTCTTGTATAATTGATTTTGAACCATCGTGGTAAATTTGTAAATCTTGACTTGCACCTAATTCTATTTTAACATTATCACCAAGTAATAGGTCACCAGTCATAGTACCACCAGCAGTTGCAAGTTTACTATCTATTTGTGTTTGTATTGAACTGGTTACACCATCAACATAGTTTAATTCAGTTGTTGACAGAGTTGCGCCGTCTAAAATTTCTAATTCTGTTTCTTGAATATCTGCACTACCAATTATTAAACGACTAACTTCAAGGGCACCAGCAGCGATTGTTAAATCACCAGTAGAAGCACCAGTTGCAGTTGTAGTACCTAAAATAAATCTATCAGCAGATTCATCCCAAGCCATAATTGCATTATCACCAGTTGATCCTCTTTCGATAACAATACCACAGTCATTTGCATTTGAAGATGACCCAGTATTTAATTCTAACATATTATCACTAACAGTTGTGTTTGTAGTTGCGATAGTAGTTGTAGTACCGTTAACAGTTAGATTTCCTGATAGTGTTAAGTTTACACCAGTTGCAGTACCAGTCAATGCTGGACTAGCAAGAGGTGCCTTTGTAGCAAGTTGAGTTGCGACTGTATCAGAACCAATACTTGCAAGAGCATTTAATTCGTTTGTAGTGATTGTAGCACCATCTAAAACTTCTAATTCTGTTTCGTTGATTGCAGCTGAACCGATTGTGAAACCAGCAGCGGTTACAGTACCAGAGGCCGTTAATGCGTTAGTACCTAAAGTTGTGCCATCGAATGTTAATGCTGATTCAGCATTGATTGATCCAGTTGTACCTGTATCAGTTAAAACTCTATTGTTTGCACTATTTGAAATAACATTACCTAATGTAGATACTAATGCTTTCTTTAATGAAGTTTGGTTGGCGTCATAAATGAGAACATGGTCAGTAGCCGCAGCAGTCACCTCGACTTGACCTGTGATTAAGTCAGCAGTTAATTGAGAAGAACCAACAGAATTGGGATCAGGTATAACACGAGCAGTTTCTCTGTCTGTATTAATAATGACAATATTATTTGTACCAGAAACAGGTGCGGTTGTAAATGTTATTCTTCTAGGGTTGCCTGAACCGTCATTACCTACTGTATAAGCAGATGTAGGTTCTTGCCATACATCTTCTACATATACATTTAGTGAATTAAATCCACCTGAAGGTATATCAAAAGTTAAGTCAAAGTTTACTGAACTTCCGTCGCCACTAAATCTATCTTTAGTTGCTACTGGAGCAAAACTTCTAGCCGGTGATGGTCCTGTATAATTACCCATTATTCTCTCTCTTAGTTAACATCCTCAAGAATTGA